>Ga0302324_100004074_pt1 | contig 32588 bp, 30 predicted proteins | sample Palsa_T0_1_FD_201949 | JGI IMG/M metagenome (GOLD analysis project Ga0302324, IMG submission 201949) | Peat permafrost microbial communities from Stordalen Mire near Abisko, Sweden - Palsa_T0_1 | ecosystem: Environmental > Terrestrial > Soil > Palsa > Peat permafrost | place: Sweden: Abisko... | reverse complement strand
TTTTTTCTTTTTCGGCTGCGCGACCTGGATGCGCTCGCACTTGTTGCTGCATTTCACGCAAAGGAACAGCGGCACGCCGCCCTTGCGTCGCATGACGTGGACGCACGAACTGCACATCACTTCGTTGCAATGCGTGCATTTATAGGTCGCGGGCGCAGCTGCGTGGCGTGAACAGGCCACCACGCCATCGGGCAAAATCACCGGCGGCGGCGCGACCTGGCGCGGACGTTGAAACTCCGGGATGGCGATTTTGGCTTCCGTGGATTCCACCAACAATTCCACGTCGCCAAGTTTCAAGATCTGGCCGGGATCCAGCCAGACTTCCACGACCTGCTCGCCATTCACAAAGGTGCCGTTGGTGGAGTTGCAGTCGCGGACGTAGACGCCGTCGTTCGTCAGCGCCAGTTCGCAGTGCAGCGAGGAGATGGTCGGGTGCTCGATGCAAATCTCCCCGTCCGGATCGCGCCCGACACGGTTCACGCCGAGACGCAGTTCCAGCATCCGCTCGTCCAAACCTTCGTTTTTGATCAGAAGCCGCGCCATGGTTTGTTTCCTTTCGCCAACCTCACCAGCCTGTGACAAACTACGGAGCGCGTCCAGTGAAAATCGCGTGGCGTTCAGCGCAGCGGATTTCTGGCAAAGGCAAATTCCCCGACGAGCTTGCCGCCGACCAGATGCTCCTGAATGATGCGCTCCAAGACTTCCGGCGTGCAGCCGTGATACCAGACACCTTCGGGATAGACGACCGCCACCGGCCCGCGCACGCAGACGCGCAGGCAGTTGGCCTTTGTGCGAAAGACCAGCGGCTCCGGGCCGGCGAGATTTAATTCTTTCAGCCGTCGCTTCAAAAATTCCCACGAGGCGAGGCTGGTTTCGCGGGCGCAGCATTTCGGCTCCGTCGCGTCGGCGCACAGGAAAATGTGGCGGCGGAATTTTTCGAGGCCGAGCGTTTCCACGGCGGTTTGCAGCTCCGTTTGCATAGGCTTAACCCGGCTCTAACCTGATCTTCGGACATATATTGCAGCTGCCTGAAATCAAATCACCAAACGCCGCGTCACTTCAATTTCGCGGCGATGAACTGCTCCAGTTTCACCGCGTCGGCGTTGAACAGACGGATGCCTTCGGAAGTTTTTTCCGTGGCCATCGCATTTTCGTTGAACAGCCAGCGGAATTTCTTTTCGTCCAGCGGCAGCTTCTCGATCTGGCTGTCCTTCGCCAGTTCGGGACTCAATTTGCGCGTCAAGAGCGCGGTGCTTTGCTGTAATTCCGCCAGCAGGTTCGGGCTGATGGTCAGCAGGTCGCAACCGGCGAGTTCCTGGATTTCGCCCACGTTGCGGAAACTTGCGCCCATGATCTGCGTGTCGTAGCCGAATTTTTTGTAGTAGGAATAAATTTCCTTCACGGAAATCACGCCGGGATCTTCGGCGGGTGCAAACTCTTTTTTCTCTTTCGCCTTATACCAGTCCATGATGCGGCCGACGAACGGCGAGATGAGCCGCACCTTCGCCTCCGCGCACGCAACGGCCTGGGCGAGCGAAAACAGCAGCGTGAGGTTGCAGTTGATGCCGTCGCGCTGGAGGATTTCCGCCGCGCGGATGCCTTCCCACGTCGAGGCAATCTTGATGAGGACGCGTTCGCGCGCGATGCTCTGCGCTTTGTAAAGTTCGATGAAGCGACGACCCTTGGCGACGAGCGCTTCGGTGTCGAATGACATGTTCGCATCCGTTTCGGTCGAGACGCGGCCGGGAACAATCTTCAAAATCTCGGTGCCGAACAAGACCAGCAAATCGTCCATCACCATCGGCAATAATTCCTTGCCGCTGGCCTTGGCCTTGTTGTCGGCGATGGCCTTGTCCACGAGGAATTGATACTCCGGCATCTGTGCGGCCTTGAAGATGAGCGACGGATTGGTCGTGGCATCCTGCGGCGCGAATTGTTTGATCGTAGCGAAGTCGCCGCTGTCCGCAACGACGGTGGTGAAGGCCTTGAGTTGGTCGAGTTGTGTGCTCATAAATTTATTTCAACCTGGCCGGATTATCGTGCAAGTCCGGCGGCGTGGCAATTCCCAATCTTTTTGACACGGCCTTTGCCCGCCGCGTAAGATGGTGGTTCAATAAACAATTTCATGGAACAAAAATCAATCCCCGGCTTTCGTTCGGTGCCGCGCACCGGCGTCATTTACGTCACGCACGAGGCCACGCGCCACGGCTTCGCCTACGGCAAGGCGGATTGGGCGAACCTCGGCCAGGGCTCGCCCGAAACCGGCATCATCCCCGGGGCGCCCCCGCGCGTCGGCGAAGTGAAAATCTCCGAGGCGAGCTGCCAATACGCGCCCGTCGGCGGCAACAAGGATTTGCGCCGGGCCGTCGCCGACTTTTACAACGCCACTTATCGGCGCGGTAAAAAATCCCAATACACCGCCGACAACGTCAGCATCGCCAGCGGCGGACGCCTCGCGCTCACGCGCCTCGCCAGCGCGCTCGGCGACATCAACATGGGCCATTTCATCCCCGACTACACGGCCTACGAGGAACTCTTGAGCGTGTTCAAGGCGTTCACACCCATCCCGATTCTGCTGCGCGCCGAGCACGGTTACAAAATTTCGCCCGCCGATCTGAAGGAAGAAATTCTCGGACGCGGCTTGAGCGCATTGCTCGTCAGCAATCCGTGCAACCCGACCGGCCAGTTGATGGAAGGACGCAAATTGTCCGCGTGGTGCGACCTCGCGCGCGAATGCCAGTGCTCGATGATCTTCGACGAATTTTACTCGCACTACATTTATCGTAGCGGCGGTCTGCCGACCGCCGCAAAAAATAATGCGGCTCTCTCCCGAGCAGCCGCTACGCCCAAAATGGTTTCCGCGGCTGAATTTGTGGATGACGTGGACAAAGACCCGGTTGTCATCGTGGACGGCCTGACGAAAAACTGGCGTTATCCCGGCTGGCGCATCAGTTGGACGCTCGGCCCCAAGACCGTGATCGAGGCCATCGCCAGCGCCGGTTCATTTCTCGACGGCGGCGCGAACCATCCTTTCCAGAACGCCGCGCTGCCGTTGCTCGACCCCAAAAATGCCGCCGCCGAGACGCTTGCCATCCAGAAACATTTTGGAAAAAAGCGCGCGCTGCTTTTGTCGCGGTTGAAAAAACTGAACATCGGCGTGGACGCAGCGCCGGCGGGCGCATTTTATGTCTGGGCCAATCTGGCGAAACTGCCGCCGCCGCTGGACGACGGCATGAATTTCTTCCGCGAATGTCTCAAGGAAAAGACCATCGTGGTGCCGGGCGTATTTTTTGACGTGAACCCCGGCAACCGCCGCACGCACGCGCGCTACAAAAATTACTGCCGCATCAGTTTCGGCCCGGAGCTGGAAAAGCTCAAACTCGGCCTTGATGCCTTTGAGCGGGTGATTAAGAAGTTCAAGAAATAATGACCGGCTTTAGGTTTTTGAGAAAAGATAATTTGGCATGAGTTTGCGGATTTCGATAAGCCGCGAAAGATTGGCTTCAACTTTTTCCGGGCGAAGCCAATCTTCAAAAAGGACTGCTACGGCGCTACCTCTGATTTCTATGGTCAAATCCTGATTTGCCAACAGGTATTCCATCATTTTTGGATGACATACATCGAAGGCAAATTTCTTATCAAAAGTTCGGACACGAAATGCATGAGAAAATTCTGCTGATTCAAAAGTAATGTGTGACTCGCCAAGCGCTTCTGCAAGCCGGGACTCCCTGCTTTCGTGCGAAATAATCATGTCGGAAAAATTTGTTTTCATTTCAACAATGAAGGCAGACCAATAATAATCATAACCACCTTTCTCACCGGGGGTCGAAAAATGGTAATCAAAAATCGTCACTGGATATTCCAGAACATTTCCGTGAAATATGTTGAAGGCGTAACGGACATCGCCACGTCTTAACCAAGATAGAAATGAAAACTTTTCTGCGAGGTCGAAATCATTACCGGAATTAAACTGTAGCCTAAATTTACTGGCCAGTGCGGCCAAATCTTCACGTCTCTTCTTTTCCGGGTCAGATTTTTTGGAGAAAGCCTTAATGAAGATGCTTGCGATTATTGCTAGCAGAATTATTGGCAGGGCGACGTTGTGCATGTTTCTGTCTTTAATTACGACGTCGCAAAATCCACGTTCGGCACTTCCTGCACCGACGGCGGCACGCTGAAAAAATCACCCTCGGATTTGAAGCCGAACAGGTTCGCCACGAGGTTGCTCGGAAAGGTTTCGCACTTGTTGCGGTAGTCGCGCACGTTGCCGTTGTAAAACCGGCGCGCGGCCTGGATGCGGTCCTCGGTGTTGACCAGCTCCTTTTGCAGCGTGAGAAAATTCTGGTCGGCCTTGAGCTGCGGATAATTTTCCACCACCACGAGCAGCTGCTTGAGCGAATCCACGAGCTGCTTCTCATCCACGGCCTGTTCCGCCGGCGAACCGTTGTTGGCCACGCAGCGGTTGCGCAATTCGGTCACGCGCTCCAGCGTGTCGCGTTCATGCGCGGCGTAGCCTTTGACCACGGCGACGAGATTCGGGATGAGGTCGTAGCGGCGCTTCAATTCCGTGTCCACGTTGCTCCACGATTCGCGGATGTAATTCTTCAACGCGACGAGCGCGTTGTATTGCGCAACCACAAAAATGACCGGCAACAAAATGACGGCGGCGATGACGATGAGCGCGATGAGCAATGGAGGATTCATGTTTTGGTGAAAAGGTATTCCGGCAGGCGTGCGCGAATTTCCACGAGCCGCTGCAGGTTGGTCTCAATCTGTTCCGGCGACAGACGGACGGTGGACGCGAGCGCGAGGACGTTGTTTTCGATCTCGACGCTCAAGTCGCGGTTAGCGAGCAGGAATTCGATCATCTGCGCGTTGCAGACGTCGTAGGCAAACTTCTTGTCGGGCGAGCGGACGCAGAAGGTCTTGGAAAATTCGGCGGACTCGAACTTGATGGCTTCGTAGCCGAACACCTCGGCGACCTTGGTGAAAAAACTTTCGTGCCGGATGGTCAGGTCGGGAAAGAACGCGGGGAGCGTGAGGATGAAAAAGGAAAACAAGTGGTGGGTGGTCGTGCGGTTGCCCTTGGAATCGGTGGACTCGGTCTCGTAGTGATAATCGAAGGCGAGGACTTCGTTCTGCTGATAGCTGCCGGAAAGGACATTGGTGGCGTAGCGGTTCGAGCCCTGGGCAAGCTGCTTGAGGAAATCGAAGCGGTCGGGGATGCCGTAATTTTCCCCGGCACTGAAGCCGAGGTTCAGCCGCCGCGACAGGACGACCAGCCCCTCCAGCCGCTTGCGTTGCTGGATGTCGCCGAAGATGACACCCAGCAGGATAATGACAAACGCCGCCACGATCAAAAGAAGCATCAATGCTTGCATCCGGCATTTCTAAACCAAAGGCGTGCGGCGAGCCATGATAATTTGGCGCGTTTTTTCTTTTCCCTTTTTCCGTTCGCATTCATCTTGGCGGTGTGGCATCGTGCGTGATACCAAGCGGTGGGCTGAAAACAGTTTTTGACTGATCAACTATGAACCTGTGGTGGACTTATCAGCAACTCCGGTCGAGCAACTTGAAGACGCGGCTGGCGGTGATTGCCAAGCTGGCGGAGTTCAAGCATTCCGACTCTGTGGAGCCGCTGCTCTTTGCCTTGAAGGACAAGGAGCCGGAAATCCGCAGCGCAGCGGCGCTGGCGCTGGGACAGTTTGACGACCAGCGGATAACCGAACCTCTGATTAAGATGTTGAACGATCCGGCCCCGCTGGCGCGGGCGACGGCGGCGGAAGTGCTGGGGCAATTAAAGAATTCCAACGCGACCCGCTGGCTCGTCAGCCTGCTGCGCGATCCCGATGCCCTGGTGAAGTCGCGCGCCGTCCGCAGCCTGAAGCGGCTCGGCTGGCAGCCGCAAACCGAGTCCGATCAGAAGTGGCACTTCATGGCGACGGGCAACTTGAACCGCGTGGCCGAGTTGGGGCCGGAAGGTATCGCACCGCTGGTGGATCTGATGCGGAACGGCACGCCAGACCAGCAGTTGTCCGCCGTCAAGGCGCTGGGAGAGGTCGAAGACCCGCGCATCCTCAAACTCACCTTGGAGGCGCTCAAGAAACCCGACATCATGGTGCGGCTCGCGGCGTTGGAAATCCTGAAACGTATCGCCGACCCCTCCGCCTACGATCCGGTGGAACGCCTGCTCGGTGACAAGGAAGTGAATATGCGGGTTGCCGCCATCGCCACGGCCACCGCCTGTGGCGGCACGCGTGCGCTGCCAAGGCTGGTGCGCATGCTGAAGGATAGTTCGTGGGAAGTCCGCCGGGAGGCGGTCAAGGCGCTGGGCCGGCTCGGCGACGGGGCGGCGGTGGAGGGACTGTGCGGGGCGTTGGAGGATCACGACCATGATGTGCGCGAAACGGCGGCGGTGGCGCTCGGCAAAATCGGCGATCCACGAGGTATACATGCTCTGACACTGTCGCTGCTCGACGATGAAAGCTTTGTCCGCAATGCCGCCTACAACGCGCTCATGGACATTGACACGAACTGGGAAAAGACCCCGGCGGCACAGAGCGCCCTTCCTGAAATCAAGTCGGCATTGAAATATCGGGGATATTGGATCAACCAAAGTGTCGCCCGGCTGCTGGAACAGACTGCGCCGGACGCCCCGGCGGGCAAGGAGACGCCCCCGCCCGCTGAAGTGTCAGCACCCGCTCCCCCGGCGGCAACGGAAACAGTCGCGGCAACCAAGAAGCCGGTGGGACTGCCGCCAGCAACTTTCGCGATTCTCGCGGATCTGCTGGGCGACCGCGACCGCGACCTGCGGCTGGCGGCAGCGGAGGCGTTCGGCCAGGCACGCGACAAAAGCGCGGTCACCGTCCTCGCCGCGGCCATGCAGGACAAGGATGCCTTCGTCAGCCGGGCGGCGGAACGGGCGCTGGCCGCCCTAAATTGATTCGTCTTGCACTTGTTTTCCAGCCACATAGTTGTCAACCTGCGGCGCGAAAGTTGCGGCATGGCACCGCGCAAACTAAATTGAAAAGGTGACGACTCCGGCGAAACAGCAGCAGATTTTGTTCGTGGACGATGAGACTAGTTTTCTCGACACGGTTCGGGCCGTGTTCACGGCCTGGAGCAAGAACGGCTGGCGCATCGAAGTCGCCTCCTCCTCCGATCAGGCGCTGGAGATCCTCAAGACCCGCAAGTTTGACCTCATCGTCGTGGACGTGAACATGCCCGTGCTCGACGGCATCCAGTTCCTCCGCATCCTCAACCGGCGTTTTCCCGACCTCAAAAAAGCCGCCATCACCGGCTACGCGAGCGAGGAAAAACGCTCCGCCTGCCTGGCGAACGGCGCCGAACTGTTCATTGAAAAACCGCGTTCATCGGAAGGCTTGAAAGCCATCTTCGTCATGCTCGATGAACTCGTCACCTGGAAACAGCAGGCGGGCTTCCGCGGCATGTTGCGCCAGGTCGGCCTGCAGGACGTCATCCAGATGGAATGTCTGGGGCGCAATTCCTCCATCCTCGAAGTGCAGGACCGCCAGGTGACCGGGCGGATATACATTGAAGACGGCCGGATCGTCCACGCGGACGCCGGCGAAATCAAGGGCGAAGCCGCCTTTCAGAAATTGTTGTCGCTGCCTGGCGGCTCTTTTCAATTGCAACATTTCGAACCGCCGGCCGAACGCACCATCGAAGGCCAGTGGGAATTTTTGCTCATGGAGGCCGCCCGGGTGCGCGACGAAACCGCCAGCCAAACACCCGCCGCCGAACCGGATGTGGAACCCGAACCTTTTCCCGCCGCCGAATCCCCGGTGGCGGCGGAAGTTTCCGTGCGCGTGACGGAGACGCTCATTTGCTCCGGCCACGGCAAGCCGCTTTACGAGTGGCAGTGCGCCGACGTGAATGCCCGCATGGCCCTCTTGCTGGAAATCGGCCAGCAGGCCGCCCGCGTCGGACGCCTCCTGCCGCTGGGAAAATTTGACCGCCTCGAAATTCAGCTTCCCACCAGCCGTGCCGTGGCGCAGGTGAAACCCAACCGCATGGTCTTCGTGCAGGTCGTCACCGAAGGCGGCCATTCCTGAACCATCGGATGAACGAAAAACTCAAACAATGGCTCCTCGACGGCTGCGCCCTCGCGCCCGGACTGCTCGGCGGCGGCGTGCGCCTGCCCGACGGCAACTGTGTCAGCCACAGCTTCGACGAGAACTGCCCCGCTGAACGCCTCGATGAGACCCTGCGCTGTCTCGGCGACTCCCTGCCCTCGTTTTCCACCCACGGATTCATGCCGCGCTGGCTGACCTGGACTTTTGAAAAAGGCCAGATCCGGCTCGCCGAACGCGCCGACGGCCTGGTGCTCGGCCTTGCCATCCGGCCCGGCAGCCCGGCCGCCGAAAACCTGGACCTGATCACCGAGGAGTTTTTCAACCTGGATTTGGCAGACTAAAATTTCAAAAAATCTCCGGCCCGCGCCGCCGCTTTGCGGCCGGACGCAATGGAATCGCCCAGCGAAATGCCGTCGCGAAAACTGCCGGCGAAAAACAATCCAGACGTCTTCGCTTCAATTTCGTTCAGCAAGTCTTTGAATTTGCCGTAGCCGACGTTGTATTGCGGAATCGCTCGCGGCCAGAAATGGTGATGTGTGAAAACGGGTTTGCCTGTGACGCCAAGCAGCCCGTGCAAATCTTCGCAAACTAATTTCACCAATTCGTCCACCGGCAGCGATGCCAGTTCCGGCTGCCGCTCGCCGCCGATGTAACTTGTAAGCAAAACGTTTCCGGATGGCGCGCGGTTTGGAAACAGAGAAGATGAGAAAATCGTGCCGAGAATCTTGAAGCCCTCGATTCTTGGAATCAACATTCCGAAGCCGTCCAGCGGATGCACCACGTCTTCGCGTCGAAAACCAAGAACCATGCTGGCGACGGATGGATATGGGATTTCGGAAAATGCCAAAAAATTCAGCGGCGGCTGCGATTCAATTTTTAACTCCGCCAGTTTGTATGCCGTGCCGCAGTAAATCACCGCGCTGTGTTCTGTTTCATCGTTGGAAGCTGAAACGCGCCAACCGTCATTTGTTTGCGATAGATTTGTGACTTGTGTGTTCAGCTTCAACGAAGCTCCAATTTGCGCCGCCAGCGCGCCGGTCAAAACCTGCAAGCCTTCATCGAAGGAAAACATTTTCGCGTCGCGCCGCGAAATTTCGCCGGATTTTTTCCGGTCGCTTGCGCCGAAAAACTGGCCTTTGAGAAGCGAGCCGTATTTTTGCTCCGTTTCAAGCAGTTTTGGGAACGCGTGCTGGACGGAAAGTTTGTGCGGGTCGCCCGCGTAAATTCCGGCAACAAGCGGGTCAATGGCGCGATCCAGAAATTCCTGGTTCAAACGGCGCAAGACAAATTCGGCGACGCTTTCTTCCACGCCGTCGCGGCGCGGCGGCACGAACGGTTCGCGCGCGAGGGCGAATTTCGCACGGGCGGAAAAAAGTTTCGTCGTCAGAAATTCCGGTTGCGACGACGGCATCGCGACCGGTTTTTTGTCGCGGACGACGTAGCGGTTTTTTGCGTCGGGACAGGGATAAACCCGGCGCGATTCGAGATTCAGGTCGCGGATGAGTTCGGAGATTTTCGGCGACGTTTCGAGGATCGTGTTCGGGCCGGACTCGGCGAGAAACCCATTTTGCCGCGCCGACTGGATGACGCCGCCGGCGCGCCCGCCCGCTTCATAAACCGTGACCGGCACGCCTTTGCGCTTCAGATAAAACGCGGCGGTCAACCCCGTGATGCCAGCGCCAATGATTGCGACGGGTTTCATGTGGCTGACCGGTCAATCCGATAAATAAAAAATCCTCTCTGTCTATCGTTCTCATCTTCAGAACGTTTTCCAAAGCATTTCATTCCGAGCTTTTCTAATATACGAATGCTCACTTTATGCTCTGGATGAACAACAGCTGTTATCGCAACCAGTCCTCGCTTTTGAAATCCGTGCAAAAAAAGGGCATGACCAATTTCTGTTGCTAAACCTTTGCCCCAGTAATCTTTTGAAAGTATTAGGTGTATTTCAGGCTCTTCCGGGCGTATCACACCTAAATAGCCGCATCGCCCAATAAAATTTGATGTCGTTTTGTCAATGACTGCTAACGCTTGCCAGCTAGCTCCATGTCTTTCGATGTCGCATGTAATTGCTTCAATAGTTTTTATTTGAGGCCGCGTTCTTCCCAAAAAACAACTTGTCTCGACTGCGCTTTCAATCTTGTGATATGCGGCCACGTCACTTGCAACGATTGGACGAATTATTACCCGCTCCGTTTCTATGGTCATGGTGGAAAACAACGTAGCCATTGATTTCAAATTGTTCTCGAATGTTTCCGTTCACCTGAAGGCGCGAGCGTGTTGTCGAAACACATCGCGAGGTTGCGGATGAACAGGCGTCCGGTGTCGGTGACTTCAAAACCATCCGGCGAAAATTGAATCAATCCGTCGGCTGCAAATGATTTCAACGCCGCGAGTTCGTCCGCAAAATGTTCCGCGAAATTGACACCTAGTTTTTGCGACATGGCGGCGTAATCGAGCGAGAGGTCGCACATCAGGCGCATGATGGTTTCGCGGTGGAGCTTGTCCTCGCCGGTCAGCAGATAGCCGCGTGTGAGCGGCGCGCGCCCGGCGTCGAGCGCGGCGAAGTAGTGCGGCAATTCCTTTTCGTTCTGCCAATACGCGTCGGGAATCTGCGAAATCGCGCTCATGCCGAAGGAATAAATGTCCGCATTGCCGCGCGTGCTGTAGCCCTGAAAATTCCGCTGCAAGGTTTTGTTGCGCTGCGCCACGGTTAGTTCGTCGTCGGGCCGCGCGAAATGATCCATGCCGATATAGACGTAGCGGTTGTTTTCCGTGAGCCGTTCGATGACGTTCTTGAGCAGCTGCAATTTTACTTCGGCGGCCGGCAGGATTTTTTGTTCCAGAATTTTTTGCGAGGGTTTCACCCACGGCACGTGCGCGTAACTGAACACGGCGAGGCGGTCGGGCGACATTTCCAAAACCGTGTCGAGCGTGCGGTTGAAGGAACCGGCGGTCTGGTGCGGCAGGCCATAAATCAAATCGAAGTTGACCGAGCCGAAGCCGATTTCGCGCGCCCAGTCCAGGGTCTGCTGCGTCAAATCGCGCGGCTGGATGCGATGAATCGCCTCCTGCACCTGCGGATCAAAATCCTGCACGCCAAGAGATGCGCGGTTGAAGCCGATTTCGCGCAACGCGACGATGTGGTCGCGCGTGAGCCGGCGTGGATCAATTTCAACACCCGCTTCGATGTTGCCGGCAAATTTGAAATGCCTGTGGATGATGCCGCCGAGCTTGCGGATTTCGTCGGGCGTGAGAAACGTCGGCGAGCCGCCGCCCCAATGGAGTTGGACAACCTTGCGTTTCGGATTCAGCCGCGCGGCCATTTGCGCGACTTCCTTTTCCAGATAATTCAGATATGGCGAACCTTGCGCGTGGTCTTTGGTGATGACCGTCGTGCAGCCGCAAAACCAGCAGAGCGTTTCGCAGAACGGAATATGAAAATAAATCGAGAGGTCCCGTTCAGATTTATTATTTTCAGAAATTTTCCCGGCCAACTCCGGCCATTTGAACGTGTCAGTGAATTTCGTAGCGGGCGGATACGACGTATAACGCGGCCCTGCCACATTATATTTCTGAACCAAATCCAGATTGACTGATAAACTGCTCATGCGCGGGTAAAGTTTTTAACTATGAGGATAATCATCCATCTCCCATTTACCTTTTGATGCCAATCGTTTCATATACTTAAATGGCTGGTTGTTTTTATCCAGCTTCATAAAATTTTTCGGCGTTAACAGATACTTATCACCACATTTTTTACATTCAAATACAACGGCTGGATCGGCGATTCCAATATCTTTAGCCCATCCAATCATTTTATATCGGCTGGCTTTGCATTCAGGATTCTGACATTTTGGGTGTGCCTTTTTCTCGCGATAGATGCCAAATCCGCTCCATACAATCAATATGCAGATTGCGCCCACAAATCCTACTGACCAAGGTTCTAAACCAAAAAACTTTGACAGCACGATTACAAATAACGAATACAGAATTATCGCAAAGAGATGAAATAGTGTCATGATGGTTTAGAAATTGACTTCTTTGCGTTATTTGAAACTCCGCACAGTCTCGACCAGCGCGGCGATATTTTCCAGCTTTGCCGTTGGTGGCACGCCGTGGCCGAGGTTGAAAATGTAGCCGTTGCGCCCGCGCATTTCCGCAAGCAGCCGGTTCGTTTCGAATATAACTTTTTCTGGCGTTGCTTCGGCGAGCAGCGCGGGATTGAGATTGCCCTGGATGGCCCAACTCGCCGGTATAATTTTGCGTGCATCGGCCAAAGAAAACTGCCAGTCAATGCCCAGCACGTCTGCACCAGTAGCGGCAAGCGTGTTCCAATTATCGTGCGTGCCTAGCGAAAACACGATGACTGGAACCTTCCGGCGCAGATTGGTAACGATGTCCCGTATCCAGCGGCCAGACGCTTGCTGAAAATCAAACCCATGCAAATGTCCGCCGTGGCTGTCAAAAATCTGGAGCGCGTCTGCGCCGGCAGCGATCTGCATTTGCAGATACGCGGTGACGGCGGCGGTCAATTTTTCCATCAGCGCAAAAAAAGTTTTTTTGTCGGAAACGAACAACTCTTTGGCCCTGGTAAATTTTTCCACGCTGCCGCCTTCCATCATATATGTCGCGAGCGTCCACGGCGAGCCGCTGAAACCGATGAGCGCGGTCTGGTCGCCGAGCTCCTTGCGCAAAATTTTCAGCGCGGCGGCGACGTAATTTAACTTTTCGCAAACGTGCGCGACGGAAAGTTTTTCGATGTCGGCGGCGGACTGGATTTTGAAATCCATCTCGATGCCGCCGGTTTCTCGGAAGCGATATGGCTGCCCCATCGCCTCGGGAATGACAAGGATGTCGCTGAACAAAATCGCGGCGTCAAAACTGAAACGGCGGACTGGCTGCAATGTGACTTCCGCCGCGAGTTCAGGCGTCTGGACGAGTTGCAGAAAAGTATATTTCTCCTTGAGCTGGCGATATTCCGGCAGCGCGCGACCGGCCTGCCGCATCAGCCACACCGGCGGACGATCCACGGGCTGGCAACGCGCAGCGGCGAGAAACCGCTGGCAATTCGTCAGCCCGGATGCGGCGGGCTTGGTTTGGTCGGTGGAAACAGCGGTCATTTCGGGAAATAAATACACTGAAATTCAGGCAACTGCGAGCGAGTTTTCGCCTGCAACTTTTTTTGAACCCCGGTTTTTAATCTAAACGACAATGAAAAACGATCCGCTCCAAAATGAATTGCGCGAACTGATTTCGCGGCTGCCGGATGCGCCGGTGCCGTCAAATTTCACCGCGCGCGTGATGCAGGCGGTCGAGCTGGAAGAATCGCACCCGGCGCGCAGATGGAATTTTGGCTGGAACTGGCACGCGCTGCTGCCGCGCATCGCGGTCACGGCGGCGGTGGTTCTTTTTGCCGGGCTGACCTTTCATCGTTACGAACTCAACTCCCGCCATGCCGCGCTTGCCAAAAATGTCGCGCTGGTCGCCGGTGCGCAGCCGCTGCCCAGCGTGGACGCGCTGAAAAATTTCGACGCCATCCAGCGCATGGGCCAGCCGCGCGCCGATGATGAACTGCTGGCGCTCATGCAATGAAGCGTTCGCAGCAGGCGCACTGGTGGCTCGCCCTCTTTGCCGCGGGGCATTTTTTAATTTTCCAGCTGCCCGCCCAGGACGCAACAGTTGTCCCCGCGCCCGCAAAATCATTTTCCACACGGACGAACGGCCTGCCGCCGTGGGCGCACGGAAAATCACCCGTGGATTTTTTCCGGCAACTGCTGGCGATGACGCCCGACGAGCGCGAATCTTTTCTGACCAACCGCCCGCCGGAAATCCGCGCGCGCATCCTCGCCAAGGTCGGCGAATACGAGGCGCTCGACCCGGACGAGCGCGAGCTGCGGCTGCGCGCGACGGAACTGCGCTGGTATCTGATGCCGCTGCTGCGCGAATCGCCGACGGACCGCACCGCGCGGCTGGCGCAAATCCCGGACGACGTGCGGGAACTGGTTCAGACCCGGCTTGAGGGATGGAGCATTTTGCCGCCACCGCTGCAGCAGGAGTTTCTGGAGAACGAGCACATCCTCCGTTACTTCGCACACGTGGATGCGAGCAACAGCCCGTCGGAAAATTTTGGCCGCACGCCCAGCGAAGCCGAGCGCGCGCATTGGAACGAGCTGTCCGAACCTGAACGCCGCCAGGTCACGGCGGGGTTCAACCAGTTTTTTGAACTCACGCCCGAAGAAAAAGAAACCGCGCTCAACACCTTGTCCGAAGCCGAACGCCGGCAGATGGAAAAAACCTTGCAGGCATTTGACAAAATGCCGGCGGCGCAGCGCACCGAATGCGTCAACGCGTTCGCAAAATTTGCGAGCATGAACGCGCTGGATCAGGCGGAGTTTTTGAAAAATGCCGAGCGCTGGTCGGCCATGTCGCCCGCCGAACGCCAGGCTTGGCGAGACCTCGTTGTCAACGTGCCGCAGTGGCCGCCGCTGCCTCTCGGTTTCGCGACGCCGACTCCGGGCGAAACCAAACCAAGCGTGGCCACGAACCGGAATTAGGTTAGAAGAGGTTAAAACAGGCTGAAAGAGGCTGAATTTCAATTTCAATTTCCCGCGCCACGCCTTAATTTCCCGCCGTGCATCCGATCCTGTTTCACCTCGGCCCGTTCCCGGTCCATGCCTATGGCGCCATGATTGCGCTGGCATTTTTATCCGGGCTGTGGACGGCGACGTTGCGCGCCCGGCACGAAAACATTTCCGGCGAAACCATCGGCGACGTCACCCTGTGGATAATGATCGGCACCATCCTCGGTGCCCGTGCCGTTTATGTGGCAACCTATTGGCAGGACGAATTTGCCGGCCAGCCGCTTTCGGAAATCTTCGCCATCTGGCACGGCGGCCTGGTCTTTTATGGCGGCCTCATCGGCGCCATCGTGGCCGGCGCAATTTATCTGCGCTGGAAAAAACTGCCGATGTGGAAAATTGCCGACGTGCTCGCGCCGAGCATCGCACTGGGCAGCGTCTTTGGCCGCATCGGCTGTCTGCTCAACGGCTGCTGCTACGGCCGCGCCTGCGAGCTGCCCTGGGCGATCACGTTTCCCGCCGACAATCCGCTGCACCCGCCCACCACGCCGGTGCATCCGACGGAAATTTACGACGCGCTGCTGAACCTCGGCCTGTATTTTTTCCTCGCGTGGCTGTTCCGGCGCAAAAAATTCGACGGCCAGATTTTTGCGACCTACCTCATCTGCTACGCCGTCACGCGCTCGTTCGTCGAATATTTTCGCGGCGACTACACGAATGTGCATTACCACTTCGGCCTCACGCCTGCCCAACTCGTCAGCGTCCCCATCTTCATCACGGGACTCGGACTGGCGGCAATCCTGTCGCGCCGTGCGCCGGTGAAATGAAGCCGTCCATCTTCATCGCCGGGCCAACCGCCGTTGGAAAATCTGAAATCGCGCTCGCCCTCGCGGAAAAAATCGGCGGCGAAATCATCTCCGCCGATTCCATGCAGGTTTACCGTGGGCTCGACCTCGGCACCGCCAAGCCGTCGCCCGCCAACCGCGCCCGCGTGCCGCACCACCTCATTGACATCTGCGACCTGGCGGAAAATTTTGACGCCGCGCAATTCATCCGGCGCGCGCAAAAGGCGGTGGAAGAAATCCAGTCACGCGATCGCGTGCCGATTTTTTGCGGCGGCACCGGCCTTTATTTCAAGGCGTTTTTGAGCGGCCTTGGCGAGGCGCCGGCCACGAATCCCGGATTGCGCGCCGAACTGGAAGCCGCGTCGTTTGAATCGTTGTTGCGCGAACTGTGCGAACGCGACCCGGCGGCCTATGCGCAAATTGACAAACAAAATCCGCGGCGCGTCATCCGCGCGGTGGAAGTGATCCGGTTGACCGGCAAAAAGTTTTCCGAACAACGGGCGGACTGGAAGGCAGAAAGCAGAAGGCAGAAGGCGGAAGTGATTTATGCGCTGACGCGAAGGGCGGAAGATTTGCACGCGCGCATCAATGCCCGCGTGGACGCGATGTTCGCGCGCGGGCTGGTGGAGGAGACGCGCGAACTGCTCCAGCGCGGCCTGGAGCAAAACAAGACGGCGATGCAGGCCATCGGCTACCGGCAGGTGGCGGAGCATCTGCGCGGCGAACGCACGCTGGCGGAAACCGTTGAACTGGTGAAAAGCCGCACGCGGCAGTTTGCCAAGCGACAACTGACCTGGTTCCGCCGTCACGGAAACATGGAATGGATGGAACTGAAGCCGGATGAACCGACGGATGAATGCCTGGAGAAAATTGCCGGGGCATCTTTGTAGCGGCGCGACGTAGCCCGCCCGCCCTGGGGATCAAACCTAATTATTGGTGCCCGGGTTTGTGGAGGTACCGTTGGTCGTGCTCCCATAGAGCAGCTTAATCCAATGTTCCATGTCGGAAAGCCGTTTTTCCTGCGCGGAAAGGTTTGTCCCGACGCCGGCCAGCCCGGACTGCACCGCCAACATTTGTTGAAACTGGCCGGAGATGACGGACTGTTGATCAAAGGCATTGGTTTCGACAACCCCAAGCCGGCCTTGAACCCCGTCCAGTGCGGTTTGGTGCTTGTCAATTTCCACCTGGTGGGCCGCCAGTTGATTGCGTGTTTCCACCGCAGTTTGCTGGACGGTGGCTACGTTGGTTTCGGTGGCCTCAATCCTGCCTTGAACCTCCGCCAGCTCGTTTTGGAGCTTGTCCAAGTCGGCCTGGCTGCTTGCCAGTTGATTGTGCATTTCCGTTGTGGTTTCTTGAACAGAGTCCACCTGCTGGCCGAATGCGGTCAATTTCGCGGTTACATTTGAGGCAATAAATGATTTTGCCCACACTTGAAACCACTGAAGCGAACAGAGCAGAATAAACACGGAAGCCAAAGCCATCAGGACCGCACCCGGAAACCGATTTTTCCCATAAAGCTTATACGCCAGCCGCAAAAGGTAATAGGCGAACAAAAATCCGATGATTTGCCCGATTATTTCGATAATTTTGCCTGAAATTTCCATACGCGGACAGCATTAACAAACATTTTACAAGTGTCAAACACCATCCACGAGATTGAACTGGTGAAAAGCCGCCCGCGGCAGTTTGCCAGCGGTAATTGACGTGGTTCCGTGCCAGGCTGAACTGGAATGGATTGAATTGAAGCCGGATGACTCGCTGGAAAAATGCGCGCAGAAAAGTGGAATGACATAACCGCAGAGGCGCGAGCCGCAGAATGTTGTTTTATAATTTTATGGATAGACTTGCTCAATTTTGCCATTCACTGAAATCATAAACCCCGCACCTTGTTTGGCTATGTTTGCGTGTTGAACAATGTCACCAAGGATGAGCGCGAGTTTGGAATGTTGTTGTAGTGGCGGAAGATTTGTCCAGCCTTTGTTAAGAAAGAAAACTGTAAGTCGGCTCTGATGCCATGCAGCGCGTTCGTGAGCGTTTTTCCCTATTCGATAGTCCCCTGAAATTACTATCCAATTTCCTTCTTCACCAAGTTTATGAATCCATTCCTCATCTTTTGCGGCGGGCGGGAACTTCTCTTGCAAGTGTGTAAAACTGTGTTCTGGCTTCACCATCTCACTCAAAGCCCGGGCGTGACGAATAGCAAGACAGTTATCCAAAAAGAACCTCATGCAGCTAGCTGCTGCTCGAATTCCATTGCGTCTTCGATTTCAGCTTTTGGCACTTCATACCAACGGGCAACTTCTTCCACCGAATTGCATGCTTTAGCTGCCCGATCTAAAATTTCTGTGGGCACACCATGTCGGGTGACAATTGGCCGACCGAAATTGCGCGTTGGGTCAAGCACCACAAGCCGTCTGGTCGTAGACGGTCTCCAACTAACAAGATTATGACCGGCGTCAAACTCCAACTCTTTCAAGAATGGCCTGATAATTTCGGCAAAAACATGTTGGCTGTTCACGATTTCAATCAAGCTTCGTTCTCCTGTTTCTCGGTGAAGCTCGACAAAGATTTCGCGGCCATCGGTAAAAAAACCCTGCGTACAAAATGGATGGTCTGTGTTGAACATTTCCACTCCCTTTTCGTGTGCCTTGCGAATCATGGTCCAATGGACTCCTGCTTTTCGAAAAGCGTCTACAAATCTAATTTCAATCAAGTCCAAAAAACCAAGTGCTAGGCTGTGATCAATTGGTTCTAGCTGTCCATGCCATAATGCCTTGGAGTGATGTTCTTTTTTCTTTGTGCGAAATTTGTATCCACGCATCCATCGCCGGATACGCCCGGTGGACACGCGAGTAAGGCGTGCGGCCTCTGGCACGGTGTAAATGCCGGTGTTCAGAAAATTCTGTGTGTTGCCGGTCATACGTTCGCAACAATGTAACCTTCTGTTCACTTTTCTTTCAACCGATTTTTTACAATATATTCGTCTGCGGTTGATTTTAACTTTCCCTCGGCCTTTTGACGACGACTTCGATTTGGGCTTTGTTTTTCACAATCGTGTTCGCGGGCAAAATGCCGCGCCAGAAAACGTTCGGGTAAACCACCGCGCCGCGGCCGAGGATGCTGCCGGGGTTCAGCACGGCGTTGCAGCCGGCTTCCGCGCCGTCACCCAGCAGCGCGCCGAACTTGCGCAGGCCGGTGTCAAAGGGCGCGCCGTCAATCTCCACAAAAATATTTCCGGGAAAAAGTTTGAAGTTGGAAATCTTCACGCCCGCGCCGAGGTGCGCTTGGTGGCCGAGGATGGAGTCGCCGATGTAATTGAAGTGGGGTGCCTGCACGCCGTTGAAGAGCAGCGAGTTTTTCAGTTCGGATGAATTGCCGACGACGCAGCCGTCGCCGAGAATGACGTTCTCGCGGAGGTAGGCGTTGTGACGGATCTGGCAGTTCTTGCCGATGATGGCCGGGCCTTTGATCATCGCGCCGGGTTCGACGATGGTGCCTTCGCCGATAACCACCCTGTCGCCGATGCTCGCACCGGGAAATCGTCTGGGCGGATTTTGTCGCGGCACCTGGGCAAGATAAGGTTCAATTTTCTTGAGCGCGTCCCATGCAAACTGGCAGCCGTCGAAAATGGCGGCATGTCCGGTTTGCGTCAGGTCAAACAGTTCGGCGGGTTTGAACATGAGGGCAGGCTAGGCGAAACGCGGTTGCGGGCAAAGCGCAAATGGCGCATGGCTCAAGGCTGCCGGGCCGACGCGGGTTCCGCCGCGCCGATTTCCGCCCACGACGGCGCGCGCCAGAGTTGCAAGTTGCCGTCGGAGTTGAGCGAGCCGACGGCATTGCCATCCGGCGAGAACGCCGTGGCATAGAAACCGGCGCCCTGGCCCTCCAGCGTGAGCACGTTCTGCCAGCTCGCGGTGTCCCAGAGGGTCAAAGCCTGCTGTTTGCCGCTGCCGGCGGCCAGCCGCTGGACATCCGGTGAAAAAGCCACCGAATCAACACCGCTCAAAAAGCCGGTCAGGGTCGCCAGTTCCCGCCAGCTCCTAGCATCCCAAACGCGGGCATAACCGAAAGTGCTGGCGGCGGCGAAGCTCCGACCGTCGGGAGAAAACGTTGCGTTGTAGACGCCCATGAAGTCCAGGTTCGTCTCCGTGACCTGGCCGGTAATCAAATCCCGGAACCGCATCCTGCGACTATTGACAAATTCCACAAAAGAGTTCTCGTCCTTCGAATTCGCAAACTGCTCATCACCCGCCGTCCCAAAGGCCGGCCAGGATTGCAACTCGCGACCGGTGGCCAGATCCCATTCATGGAACGCCCAACCGTTCAAGGATGCCGTCACCAGCCGGCTATCATCCGCCAGAAACTTCACCGGCACCACAAAACTGGCCGTGTTGGTGATCGCGCGCAGCAAGGTGCCGTTCGCCAGATCCCAAACGCGGATGATGCCGTTCGCCGAGCCGTTGACCAGAAACCGTCCGTCGCGGGAAAAAACGTTGACGAAATAAAAAACAGGGTCGTAATTGGTGCCCAAATCCATGATCGGTTCGCTCCGTTGAAAAGCGGCTCCGCTCCAGCATGTCAAGTGGCCCAGGTAACTGAAGGTCACGACCGACTGGCTGTCCGTGGCGAAGCACCAGTTGCCAACATTTTCCGGGATGGTGATGCGGGGCTGGCGCGGATGCAGGACGCCCGTGTCCCATACGCAAACGGTGCCGTCCTTGCAGCCGCTCACCAGCGTTTTGCCGTCGGGCAGCAAGGCCACGCGCCAGACGCCAAACCGGTGGCCGCGCAGCACATCCAGACAAGTCCGGCTGGCCACGTCCCAGGTGCGGACGGTCTGGTCGGCGCTGCTGGAGGCCAGGGTTTTTCCGTCCGGCCAGAACACGATGGAATTGACCCAGGCACCGTGGCCAGCGAGCTGTCCGATTTCTCTGCCGGAGGCGACATCCCACAAGCGAATATCCGTCTCGTTGAATCCTTCCGCCGAAGCCAGAATTTTTCCGTCGGGTGAAAATGCCAGAGCCATGACAAATCCCGACTTGACCGGCGCGCTCCAAAGTTCCCGGCCAGACTGCAAGTCCATGACTTGAATCCGGTTCCCCGTGGTGCCAGCGGCATAAGCCGCCAGGCTTAAATCCGGTGTGAAGGCCAAACCCGTGTCCATTGAACCCGTATCCACGGCGGTTGTCAGGTGGCTGGCCAGCCTGGTGCCGGCAGGCACGTTCCAGAGAATAATCTGATTTGTGAGCCCGGAATAAACGGAGGTCGCCAGCGCATGCCCGTCCGCAGAAAATGCCAGACCCTTGCAGCCGTTGCCATCCAAAGGGATTTCCGCCAGCATTTGGCGCGACGCGATGTTCCAAAGATGCAGCGCGAATTGCAAATCACCGGAGCCGGAAGGCGTGGCGCTAGTGTAGGCCAGCAGCGGTTCCGTGGGGGAAAAGGCAACGCGCACTTGCTCCTCATTTTCTGCGAGCCGGACCACCTCCTGCCGGGTTTGCAAGTCCCAAACGGACAAACCGTCCCTGCCGTGCTCGCCAATCGCCAGCCACTTGCCGTCCGGGGACGGGGCGAGCGAAATGACCTCGCTGGATTTCTGGCAGAGGGTAAATTTGGCGTCGCTACGGGTCTGCTGCCAGAGGTAACGCCATTCCCAGCCGCGCAAATCCTTCTGGCCGGTCGGGGGCAGTTGGCGGTTGAGCAAGTCAATCGCGCGACCCAGATTGTTTTCGCTGACCGCCTGGCCGGCCACATTCATGTCCGAACCGTAGGCGCGCTGGCGGGCGGCGAGTTCGGCGGCCTCGGCTTGTTCGCGCAACCTGGTTTCGCTGTCCTTCGCGGCGATAGCTTCCTGCTCGCTCACCTCGGCCACATGACGCTGGACGGATTCATTCGCTTGCGCAGCGAGCGCCTCCTGCTTGGCTTGAGTGGCCCGCACAGCCTGCCAGGTGCTGACGAAGATGCCCAGCAGCAACGCGGCGGCCACGGCGAGGCTCGCGGCGCACGCGAGCTTGTTGCGGCGAACCATTTTTTGAAACCGATAGATCTGGCTCGGCGGGCGGGCAACCACGGGTTCGTGGTTCAGATGCCGCCGGATGTCCGCCACCAGCCCGTTCGCGGTTTCGTATCGGCGCGTCCGGTCCTTCTCCAGGCACTGCATGACGATCCAGTCCAGATCTCCGCGCAGCAGGTGAACCAGCCTGGCTGAATCAGAGGAACGCCGTTTCGCCGTGGTCGTCAAGTCCTCGCCCTGGAGCGTCGCAAACCGGGTGCTCGGCCGCACCGGCTCCTGCTCCCGGATGGTCTTGCGCATCACGTCAATGCCTTGTGACATCAGCTCGGTCGCATCAAACGGCGTCCGTCCCGTGAGCAGTTCATAGAGCAGAACTCCGAGACTGTAGATGTCGCTGCGCGTGTCCACGTCCAGCCCGCTCATCTCGGCCTGTTCCGGCGACATATACGCCGGCGTGCCGATGAACTGATGCAACTGCGTATAGACCGTCGCCTCTGTCAGCCGGCCTTCAATCGCCTTGGCGATCCCGAAATCAATCACCTTCGGCACCGGCACGCCATCGTGCAAGGTGACGAGGATGTTCGATGGCTTGATGTCGCGGTGGATGATCCCCTTCTGATGCGCGTGCTGGATCGCCTGGCAAACTTTGATGAACAGGTCGAGGCGTTCATTGGTGGTGAGCTGGTTCTGGTCGCAATAATCCGTGATGCGGATGCCGCGCACCAGCTCCATCACAAAATAAGGCCGGCCGGTCTCGGTCGTGCCAGCGTCCAAGACCTTGGCGATGTTCGGATGATCCATCATCGCCAGCGCCTGCCGCTCCGCCTCAAACCGGGCAACCACCTGCTTGGTGTCCATGCCCAACTTGATGACCTTGAGCGCAACTCTCCGTCGCACCGGTTGCGTCTGTTCAGCCACATAAACCACGCCGCAACCGCCTTCGCCAATTTTTTCCAGCAATTTGAAGCGCCCGATGGTCTGGCCCACGGCTTCATCATCGTCGTCGGCCAGATTGAGCTTGATGGTTGCTTTCAGTTCCGGCGCGGCCGAAGCCGGCGGTGCGGCGGGTGCATCGAGCGCGGTCAGCCGGGCCTCGAGGCGCTGGCGCAAGGCAGGGTCGCCTTCGCACATCGCGTCCAAAAAGGCCGCGCGCTTGTCCGATGGTTTTTCCAGCAAGAGCGCAAACAGCACTTCTTCCCGATTTTGAGGCGATGACATTCCTTGCGGAAATTTTGCCTGCGCGTTTGATCGATTAAAAGGATTTATTTTTTGGATTATCCGGCTGACAAACAATCTGGATAGGGCACGTCACTTCGTGCGCGCCGCCGCCCGGCAAGCCAAGCGTTCGGCGGCCAGAGAACTGCCCGCCATGCCAGCTTTGCCGCATTTATTTGTTATCTGGATAATTCCGTTATTTTTTCCATATACTTTTTGCATCCGGTTGACGCATGATGGGGACGGAACTTTTAACCAGGTTTGAAAGCCCATGAACCCGACTGAATTCAAATTCTACTGTGCACACTGCGATCAACCGCTCGCGTGCGACCCGTGCCACGCCGGACGCCAGATCCAATGCCCGGCCTGCCAGCATCTCATCCGCATCCCCAATCCGCCCGCCGGCACCGGCTTCACGCATGTGCAGCCGGAATCCGGCCGCACCTGGGACACGCACCCGCCGAAGGGCAATAAAGCCGGGTAAGTCGGTTGGGCATAAGCTTAAAGCAGTTTCAGCGGGACAAATCTCCGCGCGCGGGCCGTGCGGGCTTGCCATTCGCGGCGGCCGGCGTATTTTCGGCACTGTTGTTTTGCCCCCGTAGCTCAAATGGATAGAGCAGCGGTTTCCTAAACCGTTGATCCCAGTTCAATTCCGGGCGGGGGCACACTATTACTGCGTTTCAAAACTCGTGAACAATGCCAAATAAAGAAAAATACGCTCCACCCTGTTTGGCCGAAGTCTCTCTTTGCATCAGTGAGCAGCTTGAGCAATCAATAAACCTGCCAACGAGGCGTAATACGCAGCCCCCAGACAAGAGGCAATGCCAGTCTTGTCTTCTTCAGTAACGCCGGGAGGTGGAGCGTTCCCTTCGAGCCATTCACCGACGAACCGCCTCATTAGGGAATTGTGAGCCGCGCACGGTGGTTTTTGAACAGATGGAACGACAGCGGCTGCGGGTTGCGGTTGTGTCGGTTTTACGCTCGAACAGCCCACGGATAAAATCATGCAAACCGCCAGAGCGAGCGAATTGAGCATGAGCATCTTCATTGAGGTTTGATGTTTTAGTCCAGGATTTTCCCTATACTCTCGGACGTTTAAGGACAAGAACTTATTCAGCGGAAATCGGTGGAATTTACCATGAAAGCGGGTTAGGCTGACACGCGTTTCAAAACCGGCCCGGCAGGCAACTAAAACCGCCGGAAGTACAATTTTTTGATGATTTGAATACTTTACCGGCCAAAGCAGTCAAAGCTTCCGTGACGGTGAATGATTCCTTGAACAAAGGGTGATTTATGAAAATCCTGGTTTCCAGACTTGTCCTGCTGGCGATGGCGACACTGGTGGCGACAGACGCCTGCTCCCCTCAAAACGCCAATTCGCAGGTCCAACCAACTCCGCCGCCGGCCGCTGACGCCGCGATCGCCCCGGCGGCGCCAGAAAATTCCGCATCGCCCGCCACGCCCGTCAAGCCGCCGCCAGATATTTTCCCGACCAGTCCGCTCGCGCAGGTCGCGCGGCTCACGCAGGCGGGCGTGGACCAGAGCGTCATCATGACCTACGTCACGAATTCCAGCAGCACGTTCAACCTGGATTCAGACCGGATCATTTATCTGTCCGACCTCGGTGCGCCCAGCAGCCTGATCACGGCAATGATGCAGCGCGACCAGCAGTTGCAGGAACAATTCGCCGCCACCCAGGCCGCGCAACAAGCAGCGCTGACGCAACCGACACCGCCTGCGGCGACGGCCGAACCCGCGCCGGCGAACACGACGGATGTCGCGGCCCAACCGGACACGCAGCCGGTCACGGTAAATTATTTCTACGACTCGCTCGCACCTTACGGCAGTTGGATTGTGGTCAACGGTTATGGCCGGTGCTGGCGGCCAACCGTATGCGTTTATAATTCAAACTGGCAGCCGTATTGCGACCGCGGGTGCTGGGTCTATTCCGACTGCGGATGGTATTGGAATTCAGGTTATGCGTGGGGCGCGACGTTCCACTACGGACGCTGGTTCCGCGATGCGAGCATCGGCTGGTGCTGGTATCCCGACACCGTCTGGGCGCCGTCGTGGGTGACGTGGCGTTACTCGGACAACTATTGCGGCTGGGCGCCGTTACCACCGCGCACGGGCTATCAGGCCGGCGTGGGGATTGTCTACAACGGCGGCGGCGTGAGCGTGGGCTTCGGTTTCGACCTGGGCGCAAGCTGTTTCACCTTCGTGCCGACGCAGTATTTTTGCAGTCCGCATCCGCGCAATTATTGCGTCGGCCCGGCGCAGGTGACGCAGGTTTACAACAACACCACCGTCATCAACAACTACAATTACAACAACCGCACCATCGTCAACCACGGCATCGCGGTGGGCAGCATCGCCGCCGCCACCCGGATCACCATCCGCACGGTTCCGGTCCACGAAATAAGTTCCGGCTACGCCCGTGGCAGTTACGGCCAGACTGTTTATGCCACCGGCGCGAACCACACCGGATATTACGGCAGTGCCAGCGTCCCGGCACGGACGTTTGACACGGCGCAAAATTATTATTCGCAATCCGGGCAAAACTGGGCTGCGCCGCAAGCCGCGCAGCCGCAACACAACGTTGTGGTCGCGACCATTCCGCAGCGCTCGATGCCAATCGTCAGTCACGATTCACCGGCCCAAGTTGCACCCGACCAAACCCCGCCGGCCAGTGACAATCAACAACAACCAGCCCCATCGCAATGGCAGCAGACGGAAACTCCGCACAACGCAACGCAAAATTATTACCAGCCGCGCCAAAACTATTACCATCCTTCCACCGCTGCCCCTTCGCAACAAGGTGGCTATCATGGGGGAAACCAGGGCTTGCCGCATTGATACGGTTGCGGATTCAACCTTGAAGGCGCCGGGCGAGAAATATCCGCGCGGCGTTTTTGCTTTTGCAAGTTCGCCCCCGCTGGCAAAGTTTCCGCGTGGGAATTTCCTTGCGGCAATTTGAGCAGATGAAAGAACGCCTCGGCGGCAGATCGCCGCGCGCTATTTTGCCATCCGTCACCCGTCACCCGTCACCCGTCACTCAAAAAATAATCCTCGGCGTTGACCCGTCGCTGCGCGGCACCGGCTACGGCGTCATCCGGCTGGCGAAACCATTTCCCGAAACGCTGGCGCATGGCACGATTGCCTGTCCGGCAACGTGGCCGCACTCGCGCTGCCTTGCCAAAATTTCCCGGACGCTCCGGGATGTTTTGCGTGAACATCAGCCGACGGTCTGCGCCATCGAAGGACTTTTCTTCGCGCAAAACCTGAAGACCGCCATCGTCATGGGCGAGGCGCGCGGCGCGGCGATGGCGGCGATCGCCGAGGCCGGTCTGGACATTTTTGAGGTCGCCCCGCGCAAGGTGAAGCTGGCCGTCGTCGGCTATGGCGCGGCGCAAAAACTTGCCGTCGCCAAGATGGTGCAGCGGCTTTTGAACCTGCCCAAGCCGCCCGCGCCCGACGCGGCGGACGCGCTCGCGCTCGCGCTCGCCCACGCGCAGGAAAATTTGCGGAATGGATTGACGCCGCCCAAGAAAATTTAGACTTATGGAATTTCGTTGTCCCAATTGCAATGCGCCGATTTATAGCCACAAAAATAAAATTTGCGGCGTATGTGAAAAGCCGTTGCCAAAAGAATTTAGGATGTCCGATGCGGAAACCGCCTTTTGGAAGAAGGAGATGGACCAGAAAGAAAAACGAGCCAAAGAATTTGGCCAACAGCTCAAAGATGCCGGCCCTCACGATGGGTGGGGCGGCGGTGCCGGCATCACTGGTTTTTAACAATGATCACCTTTCTCCAAGGCAAACTCGTCGAAGCCCTGCCCACACAGGTCGTTGTGGACGTGAACGGTGTCGGCTACGAAGTTCTCATTCCGCTCTCGTCGTTCGACAAATTGCCACAACCCGGCCAGCCGATAAGGCTGCTCACCCAGCTCATCGTGCGCGAAGACGCCCATATTCTTTATGGCTTTGCGACGGCGGCGGAACGGGATCTGTTCCGGCTGCTCATCAACAGCGTCAGCGGCATCGGCCCGAAAACCGCGTTGAATATTTTGAGCGGCATGAACGTCGTTGCGTTTCGCGGCGCGGTCGCCGGCAGCGACGTGAAATCGCTCTCGCAAATTTCCGGCGTCGGGAAAAAGACTGCCGAGCGCATCGTCGTCGAGCTGCGCGACAAGATCGGCGCGGCGGGCGCGTGGGAGGCCGCGAGCGCGAAACATTCGCTTTCGCCCGACGACCAGAAAATCAACGACGCCGTGCTCGCGCTCATGGCGCTCGGTTTCAAACAGATCGAGGCGCACGACTCCATCCGCGCCACACAGGCAATGCTTGGGGCGCAGGCCACGGTTGAACAACTGGTGCGCGCGTGCCTGAAAAAAGGAACATGATGCCGGGCGAAACTCCAATTTCACAAATGGATCAGAATGAACTGGCGCGTTCAAAAGGCAGGGGAGTGGTCGTAGCCCACAAGCCGAAATGGCATCAGCGTCTGGCCGCCTGGCTGGTCTTCGCCATGATTCGCACAATTTCAGCCACGCTGCGTTACCGGCGGGACGACCGTTCCGGTTTCATCAACATGCCGAGACCGGGCCCGGCGATTTATTGCGTGTGGCACAACCGGCTTGCGCTGTGCATGCCGGCGTATTTCGACTACGTCAAAAAACGCAATCAAACTCCCGGCATGGCGGCGATGGTCAGCGCGAGCCGCGACGGCGGATTTCTGACGGGCATCCTGGAATGTTTCAACGTGCAGCCGGTGCGCGGTTCGTCGAGCCGGCGCGGGCCGCAGGCGTTGCTCGAACTGACCACCTGGGCCGAACGCGGCTACGACCTCGCCATCACGCCGGACGGGCCGCGCGGGCCGGTCTATGTCGTGCAGGAGGGCGTGATGTCGCTGGCGCAACTGACCGGCCGGCCGATCATGCCGGTGTCTTATTCCCTGAACTGGAAAATCCGCGTGAAAAGCTGGGACCGTTTTCAAATCCCGCTGCCCTTCTCGCGCTGCGAAATGATTTACGCGAAACCAATTTACGTCCCGCGCGAAGCAACGGATGCCGAACGTGAACAGTTGCGACTACAACTTGAAACGGAATTGCGCGCCATTTCGCGCGATTAAAAATGATCGCCCGTGTCAGTCTCGAAATAGCCCTGCGCAAGGAATTTGATTACCTGATTCCGCCGGAACTAATCGGACAAATTGAAGTCGGCAGCCGCGTGCAAGTGCCGTTCGGGGCGCGGAAAATTTTCGGCACGGTCACCGCGCTCGCGGAAGAATCAGGCCACTTAAATCTCAAACCAATCCTTAAAGCCATCGGCACACAAACCCTGGTCACGCCGAAGGTTTTGAAACTCGCGCGCTGGATCGGCGAATACTATTGCTGCGCGCCGGAGACGGCGTTGAAAAGCGTTCTGCCGGAAGCGATTCGCAAAGAAAAGGACGGTTGGAAAAAACAACTGTCCGTCCGCGCGCTGCATTTGAGCGGCGAGTTTCCTAAATTGCCGAAACGCCAGCAGGACGTTTGGAACATCATTGAGGAACGACGTGAAATTTTGCTGGCTGAACTGCTTGAGCTTGCCGAAACGACGGCGGCGACTGTCCGCAAACTTGAAGATCGCGGCCTCGTTGAAATCACTTCAGAAATTTCCGAGCGCGATCCTTATGCGCGTGAGACCATTTTGCCGACGCAATCCATCGTTTTGAATTCCGCGCAAGATAAAGCGTTGGGCGAAATCACGAAGGCGATGAACGCAGAAAATTCTTCACGCACTTTTCTGCTTCACGGCGTCACCGGTTCCGGCAAAACCGAAATTTATTTGCAAGCGCTCGCGCACGCGCTGGAGCAAGGCAAGGGCGCGATTGTGCTCGTGCCGGAAATTGCGCTCACGCCGCAAACGGTCGAGCGGTTCAAGGCTCGGTTCAGTTCGGGAAAATTGCAGACGCTCGTCGCAGTTTTGCATTCGCATCTTTCGGCGGGCGAACGGCACGACGAGTGGCACAAGATTCGCCAGAGCCGGGCGCGCATCGTCATCGGCGCGCGGTCGGCGATTTTTGCGCCGGTTGAGCCGCTCGGCCTCATCATCGTGGACGAGGAACACGAGACGTCTTACAAACAGGAGGAAGCGCCGCGCTATCACGCGCGCGACGTGGCCATCATGCGCGGCCAGATGGAAAACGCCGTCGTTGTGCTCGGCTCGGCCACGCCGTCGCTCGAAAGTTTTTACAACTGCAAACGCGGAAAATTCACCCTGCTCGAACTGCCGGAGCGCGTGGACAACCAAAAAATGCCGCACGTCCGCGTCGTGGACATGCGCCAGGCCGCGCACAAGGAAAAGGGCACACCACTTTTTTCGCCGCAGCTCAAAGAAGCGATTCATCAACGGCTGGATCGTGGCGAGCAGACGATTTTATTTTTGAACCGGCGCGGCCATTCGACGTCGCTGCAATGTCCAAAGTGCGGTTACGTCTGTAATTGCCCGAATTGCAGCCTCGCGCTCACGTTTCACCGGCAGGAACAAAAACTTGCCTGTCACATTTGCGGCCACGTTGAAAAAGTTCCGCTGGTCTGCCCGAATGAAAAATGCAAAAATCCCGCGATCCGTTTTTCCGGCACGGGCACGCAAAAAGTCGAGGAGACGCTCGCCAAACTTTTTCCCAAGGCGCGCATCCAGCGCATGGACGCTGACACGATGAAGCGCAAGGACGATTACCGGCGCGTCCTCGGTGATTTTCGGGCGGGCAGGACCGACATCCTCGTCGGCACGCAGATGATCGCGAAGGGGCTGCATTTTCCGAACGTCACGCTCGTCGGCATCATCTACGCCGACCTCGCGCTGCACCAGCCGGATTTTCGCGCGGGCGAACGCACTTTCCAGCTGCTCACGCAAGTCGCCGGCCGCGCCGGCCGCGGCGACGTGGAGGGCGAGGTGTTTGTGCAGGCGTTCGCGCCGTTTCATCCGGCGATCCAATACGCGCGCCGCCACGACTTCACCGGTTTTTACGAACAGGAGATCGAATTCCGTGAACAACTGAAATATCCGCCCGTCAGCCGCGTCGCGCTGCTCACGCTCAAAAGTCGCAACGAGGAGAAGGTGAAATTTTCCGCCGACCATCTGAAACGCGAACTGGAAAAAAATCTGAAAAGGCAGGGCAGGGCAGGCAGTCCTCTGCCCGCCGCTGACATGTTTGTAGACGGCGGCGCGCACGGAGTGGCGCGCCTTACTTCGTTCAAGGATTTAATCATCGCCGGGCCGGCGCCGGCGCCGTTGTTGCGCGCGGAAACATTTTACCGCTACCAAATCATGCTGCGGACGCGCGCGATGAGCGCGTTGAGCCGCGAGCTTGCAAAAATAATCCAGTCATTAGCACTACCCGAAGACGTCACAATGGCCGTGGACATTGATCCGGTAAATTTGGGGTGAGGCGTCAGGGCAAATGCAGACGAAAAAATCCAGCGTGATTGGTCGCGGCAAGATTGGTGGATTGTTCCAGGAGAAAATTGACCGCGGTCGACGTCCAGCCGAGCACAACGTAGGCTTGGTTCGTCGGTGAGATTCGCAACTGCGGCGGGATGCTTTGAAGGTATTCGGCAAGGCGTTGCCGGTGCTGGTTGTTTGACTGTCATTCAACGCGGAATAAACCGCCTGGTTTTCGTATTGATTGAACGTGGCTGCGGCGGCATCGTCACTCATGCCGCTGATGATGGGCTGCATCTGGTCGTAATCGAGATACGCGAAAAAATAATCCGTCCAGAACGGGTCAATGAATTCAAACTGCTTCCAGTAGCCGACCTTGACCATGCAGAGCAAAAATTCGCGGTCGAGCGGCGACCAAAAACTGTAGGTGTTGCGCCCTTGAAAAACCGTCTGGCTCGGCGGGTTGGCCAGTTCGTCGTCGTATTCTTTTTGAAGCCAGCATTCGCCCATGCCGACTTTCATGCCGTGTGCGTGCGCGGCGTCGGCCATTTGAAGTATGCGCGCCAGAAAATCCTGAACCACGCCGCTGTTGGTGGTGTTGTTGATCGGATAAACATGCACGTCGAGCAGGTCCAGCGGCAGGTTCACAAAATTGGTCAGGTAGGTGTTGAAGCTTGGCTGCCAGGTGCCCATGCCCGCGCCGACGATCATGTTTGTCGAGCGCAGGCCGGCGGCCTGCAGGTCGTTGAGAAATCCGGCGACCATGTTGGTGTCGGTCGTGGGATCATTCAACTGGTTTCCCAGATTTGCCGGCAGATTATCCACTTCCGTGACCGGTTCGGACTGGACCAGGAGATAATCCGGCTGCAAGACGCGCGCGATGGTCTGGATCTGCGCGCTGCGCCCGGCGACATATTGGGTGAAGTTGAGCGAATTGTAGTAAGTGCTAATGGACGGCTGCTCAAACGGAAAAATATTTTGCGATGGAATTATGATTTTAAGCCGTCCGCGCGGCAGCGGGCGACCAGATCCGTGTAAAAATTCAGCATGTTCGTGTAGCCCGCCGGATTGTTTGCACCGCTGGTGGAATTGTAATACGGCTGGTAGAGCGTCGGGAAACTGATGGAAAATTTAACCGTCTTGACGCCCAGATTCGTCAGGCCTTTCAGAAATGGGATCACCGCCGAGTTCAGGTAATCCAGGTTGGTGCTGGCGTTGCCCTGGCCGCCGTCGGTGGCGGGCAACAGCACGGCGGTGAACTGCGCCGGCGACGCTTCGCCGTTCCAGCCGGCGTCAACCATGGCCGCGAAATTCGTCAGGTCGGTCTGCATCAGCGAATATAAATTCGTGAATTCATCCGGCACCTGCGCATGAAGCTGCGGACCGGCCAGCCCGAAAGAAAAAATCAGAACAAAGGCCACCGCGCATTTTGAGGCAAAAATCCTCTTCATGCTCTTAAGACGAAATGAAAAAACATAATGTTGCTGATTGTTTTCCCGGCCGCTTTGCAGCCAATGCAGCCTGGTCTTCGCGTAAGAAATCATTGCTTCGGCAGCCATTTGAAAATCATCGCTGTGGCGGCTTCATCGCAACCTTGCTCCGCATCGGCGTCGTAAATGTTGGTCGCGGCGATGACCGCGAAATTTTTCGCCGGCGCAAGATACATCACGATATACCACATCGTATTCGAGCCGTTGTGCATCAACGTCGTTCCGCCCGCCCAGCCCCGCTGCAAAACGACCCAACCGCAGGCGTAATTTTCCACCGGGCTGGCGCTGGTCACGCCAGCCGGCGGCGCGTGCAGCCGGGCCAGCGTCTCCGGTCTCAACAATCCGTTGGTCGCGTTGCGCTGCAGGTGAAACATGGCGAAGCGCGCCAGATCATCAAGCGAACAATGCACGCGGCCGGCGGACGCGATGGCGGGCGGATTGTCCGCCTGCACGGGCAAGGTCAGCAGCAGCCGTTTGATGTGACCCCATGGCTGGTCCACCTGCCCCGGCGTGCCCGGCGGGCCGAAGCCGGCGGTGTCCATGTGCAACGGCTTGAACAGTTTTTCGGTCATCAACGCCTCGAAATTGGTGCCGGTGATTTTTTCCAGCATCGCGCCGACGATGGCGTAGCCTTGGTTGGAATAAATCATTTTTGTTCCGGGCGCGGCTTCGGGCGGCTGGCTCAAAATGGCCTTGATGAATTCATAGCGCTGCTGCATGGGCGTGCCAATTTCCTCCCACGCGCGTTTCCACGCGGCGGGCGGCGGCGCGGCGGGAACGCCGCCGCGATGGTGCAGCAGTTGCTCGACCGTCACCGTTTCATATTGCCTGTCCATTGTGCCTTTCAGTTCGGGAAACACCTCGGCAATCGTCGTGTCCCAGCATAACCTGCCTTCCTCGATCAACATCGCCGCCAGGGT
>Ga0302324_100004073_pt1 | contig 32595 bp, 38 predicted proteins | sample Palsa_T0_1_FD_201949 | JGI IMG/M metagenome (GOLD analysis project Ga0302324, IMG submission 201949) | Peat permafrost microbial communities from Stordalen Mire near Abisko, Sweden - Palsa_T0_1 | ecosystem: Environmental > Terrestrial > Soil > Palsa > Peat permafrost | place: Sweden: Abisko... | reverse complement strand
GTGGTTGTCGCGATCGACGCCCGCCGAGATCGAACGCAGGAAGGAAGATGGTGCGTTTTCACTTACGGCGGTCGCCACGCGACCGACCTCGACGCCGTGACTTATGCAGTGCAAGCCGAAGGCTGCGGAGCGGGGGAGATCCTTCTTACGTCGATGGACGAGGACGGACGAAAGACCGGCTACGACCTAGAGCTGTTGGCGGCGGTGACCAAAGCGGTGAGCGTGCCGGTCATCGCAAGCGGGGGCGCCGGATCCGCGCGCCATCTGATCGATGCCGTGCAGGTGGGTGGCGCCGACGCGGTGCTCGCCGCCTCGGTTTTCCATTTTGACGAGATGAGCGTCGGCTACGCCAAACGGGCGATGGCGGCTGCAGGCATTCCGGTGAGGCTCAGTCTGGAGGGCGATGAGCCATGAGCCGGTTCGCCGAGGTGGTGGAGCGCCTGGCGGCGGTGATCGAGAGCCGTCGTGGGGGGAACCCGATGAAATCCTGGTCGGCGCGCCTGCTCGCCGATCCTACCCTGGCGGCCAAGAAGCTCGCCGAGGAGTCGCTGGAGACGGCCCTGGCTGGCCTACGAGAGGACAAGACCGCGCTCGCCGCCGAGAGCGCGGATTTGATTTACCACTGGCTGGCGGTGCTCGCCGGGGCAGGCGTGACATTGGAAGACGTGGCCGCCCAACTAGAGGCGCGCGAGGGTCGATCGGGCCTCGAGGAGAAGGCTTCTCGCCGCCGCTAAGGCAAACCCGCGCGTCGGAGGGCGACGTAGATGGCGCCGGCGCCGCCATCCTTTCGGCCCGCTTCGGAGATTCCCGCCACCACCGACCGAAGCGGGGGTGCCGCGAGCCATTCGGGAACTCGACGGCGCAGGACGCCCTCCCCGCGCATGCCCTTGCCGGTGACAACGAGGACAGCTCGACCACCGGCCGAGTGGGCCTTCAGGATGAAATGGATCAGAGCGTCGCGGGCGCTGGCCTGGTCAAGGCCGTGCAGGTCTAGCCGCCCGCTGATCGGCTCGGCTCGGCGGCCGATCCGGCGTAGCCTGCCAGGTTCGATAGGTTGCGGCGCAACGGACCGGCCGCCTGAGCCCGGCCGCCGGACCGGCGACGGGTTAGCCCTGGTCCGGGGTTGCGGCCCAATCGGCGCAGGGAGCCCAACGGACGGTGGCGCGCGGCCCTGCAGAGGCCTCACTGTCGCGGTCACCTCCGCCCAGAGATCGGGCTCGAGGCGCCGACCCCGGCGCCTCACGAGCCGCGCCCAGCGATCGGCGCCAGCTGATAGAGCCGAAGCAAATGGCGAACCCGCCCTGCCTCGATCCCCGCGACGTCGCCTTGCCCGAGATACAGGTCGACTCTCGACTCACCCTTGATCGCGGCACCGGAGTCGAGCGCGACCACCAGCCGCCGATAGCTGAGATGGGCGCCCGGAATCGTTGGCGCCGTAGCGTCGAGCCAAAAGAGTTCGCCCAGGTGGTGCGAGGCGAGGTCTACGGCGATCGATCGACCAGGAACCAGCGGCGAGCCCGCCGCACCCACCGGCTCGGCGCCATCGTCGGGCAGGAGGCGGAAGAATACGTAGCGCCGGTCCGTTCCCATGACCGCCTCGGCTGTGGCGCCGCGGTTCGCGGCCAGCCACCGGCGGATATCCTCGGCTGAAGCATCCGCGGCGATGAGTCCCCGGCCTCGCAAGACAGCGCCAATGGCGAGGTAGGGGGCGCCATTGGTCCCGGCGAAGGCCGCCTTCACGCGTGCGCCATCCTCGAAGACAAGCGTCCCCGACCCCTGGACCTGAAGCAGAAAAAGTTCCTCTGGCCGCATCCAGGCAAGCGAATCCGCCGCATCCCTAGCCTCGATCGCCACGCGATCGGCGTAGGGCTCCGCGCCACCGCCTCCCCGATCGGGCGGCGGCAGATCGGCCGGGCGTGGTCGGACCGGTGCTGTGAACTCACCGCAAGCCGTGCGCCGGGCTTCGAAGACGGGTGCGAAATAGGCGGTGAGCAGGCCGGGCTCACGCAAGGGCTCGAGACGGAAGTTTGTTTCTAGAAATCGCCGGGCGGCGGAATCGTCGACGCGCCCAAGCGACTGGGCGCGGGCGCAGACAGCCGACAGGTCCGGCGCGCTCTGTCGGGCGCATGCCTGCCGGAACGCCGCCAGCGCCGCGGCGTGATCGTCGGCGGCCCAGCCCGGAAGATCACGAAAGCTTGGCGCTCTGGGACCGATCGACGTCGCGCATGCAAAAAGGAGCAAGGCGCCCGCTGTGGCGGCGGCGGTCGGGCGCAGTGGAAAAATCACGCCTCGGCGGCGTCGACGTGGATCAGGGTCCAGTTCGGGTCGCGACTCTTGAGGTTGCGTTCGAAGGTCCAGACCTCCGCGGTGCGCTTATCGTCCACCGCGTCGCCCTCCGGGCCGCTCGTGCGGCTGCGGAATTCGGCGAGAAACCGCACCGAAGCCTTGACGATATCGCCGATCAGATCGACCCCCTCGAAATCGGCCCTCGGCGTTTGCAGGAAATCGACGCTCTCCGACCGCCCCTCCTTTTCCCGTTTCTGCATCTCGGCTTCGAAACCTTCCATCACAGTCGGTGAGAGAAGCGGCTTCAGGGTGGTCCGGTCACCCTTAGCGAAGGCGGTGACGATCATTTGATAGGCTTGGCGCGCGCCCTGGAGGAAATGGCCAACATCAAAGCCCGGATCGCGGGCCTTCACCGCCGCAAGTCCACTCAGCGGGGAGCCATCATCGGCGGCGCCAGCTGGTCGTGGGGCCGCCTCGGGCGTCGCGGGCGCCGTCTGGGTCCGAGCCAGCTCGCCGGACCCTCTGCCGACCCTGCGTCCCAGGACAGCGTAAAGCTGGAACAGCACCACTGCCGCGAGAGCCGCCAGAATGACGAGTTCGAGAACCTGCAATTCGACACCGAAGAGACGTGGCCGGAGCGACCGGCCTAATATAGTCCGCTTCAGCCTCGCCGTCAGGCGCCTCGCGTTGCGCCGTGAAGGCGGCCCGTGTTAGCGAGCCCCTTCGCCCTCCAACGGGGCTCCACGGTTGCTCGAGAACGGCCCGCACCCGCATGACCGACGCCAGCAGCGACGTGCCGCCGCAGCATGCCGCGCCTCCGGGCCAGCCGGGGATCCGCATCCTTGCCCAGTACATTCGCGATCTCTCGTTCGAAAGCCCGCGCGCCCCCGAATCTCTGCGCGGAGGGGTCCAACCGCAGATAGATCTCTCCGTGGAGCTCAACGTCCGCGGGCGCGATGACGGTCTCTACGAAGTCGAGATCAAGCTCGTAGCCCGCGCCGTGCGTGAGGCGGAAACGGTCTTTCACATCGAGATCGCCTATGCGGGACTGTTCGAGATTATCGGCGTTCCGCAGGCCGACCTGGAGCCGGTATTGATGGTCGAATGCCCCAGGTACCTCTTCCCGTTCGTGCGGCGTGTGATCGCTGATCTTTCCACCGAAGGCGGTTTCCCCCCCTTCATGCTCGAACCGATCGATTTCGCGGGGCTTTACGCCGCCAGGCGCGCCCGGAGTCAGGGCCAGATCGCCGGCAACGCTTGAGCCCTTGCCGGCTCAATATCCTCAGGCGATGCGTCTGAGCCAGAGCGCTCCGGGGGGTAGTTCCTCACGTACAAAAGCTTCGTGGGCCGTCCGCTCGGACTCGCTGATGCCTGGTTCGAGGGCGCGGGGCCTGGCCCCATAGGTCGCCTGGACGATCACCTGCGAGATCCCGCTGGCGATAGCGCTATCGAGTTGCAGTACTCTCTCGCGACCGCCGCGAAGCTCCAAATAGACGCCGGCGAGCAGCCGCGCGTCCACCAAGGCCCCATGCTTCTCCCGTTCGGCCAGAGAAATCTTGAATCGCTTGCAGAGCGCGTCCAGCGAGTTGGAAAGGTTTGGAAAGCGCTTCTGCGCCAACGTCAGAGTGTCTACCCAACGCTCGGCCCCGAGTTGGGCCCGGCCAGCGCGGTCGAGCTCATGATTGATAAATCCACGGTCGAAGCCGGCGTTGTGGGCAACGATCGGCGCCTCGCCGACAAAGTCGAGAAAGCCGGCGGCCACGTCGTTGTCGGAAAAACGCGGCTTTCCGGTCAGGAAGGTGGTCGAGAGACCGTGGACGCGCTCCGCGTCGGCGTCGATAACGCGCTCGGGGTCGACGTATTTGTGGAAATGACGCCCCGTGGGAATGAGATCGTCAATCTCGACACAGGCGATCTCGATGATCCGATGGCCCTGCCCGGGGTCGAGGCCCGTGGTTTCCGTATCGAGAACGATTTCGCGCGCCATGGCCCGATCAGTGACCCGTTTCGGCGCGTTCACGCAAGACTGACAGGATGCCCGCCACCTGGCGCCGAGCGTGTTCAATCCCCTGGCCTGTATCGACGACAAAATCGGCCTTCGCCCGCTTTTCGGCGTCGGACATCTGGGCGGCGAGGATGGCGTCGAACTTTGCCTCGGTCATCCCCTGCCGGGCGAGCACGCGTTCTCTCTGCGTCGCCGCCGGAGCCGACGCCACGACCACGGCGTCCAGGCCGCGCTCGCCGCCGGACTCCAGGAGCAAGGGTATATCCAGGACCACAAACGGCGCCTTTCCCTCCTTGGCGAGATCGAAGAACGTGGCTCGGGCCCCGCGCATCAGCGGCCAGACGATCGCGTTGAGACGTGCGAGGGCGGCCGGATCACTCAGCACCCGTTGGGAAAGGAGCGTCCGATCAACCGCGCCATCGTGGGTGGCGCCTGGAAAGGCCGCTTCAATGGGCGCCACCGCTGCGCCGCCCGGCGCGTAGAGGCCCCGGACCTCGGCGTCGGCGTCGTAGATCTTGGCTCCGGCCTCGGCGAAGAGCGCGGCGGTGGTAGTCTTGCCCATGCCAATCGATCCGGTGAGACCGATCACGATCATTGGTGCGCCATTGCCTGCAGGGCCAGCGCGCGCACGTCGACTGCCGGCGGTTGCTCTCCAAATAGGGTCTCGAAACTTGGTATCGCCTGGCCAATGAGCATGGCCAAACCGTCGACGGTCGGATGTCCCAGACCAGCGGCGCGGTCGAGCAGGGCGGTGAGCGGCGGCCGATAGACCATGTCCATCACCATCGCCGTATTGGGCGCGGCCTCGAGGGGGATGGGTGGGGCGGCGCCTCCATCCTGACCTTGCGGCGTGGCGTGGACGATAAGCATCGACCCAGCCAGCGCCTCGGCCGAATTCTCGAGGGGATAGATCCTGACGCCGACGCCGAGATGACTGGCGAGGCCCAATCCAGATTCGCGACTGCGGCACACGATTCGCACCTCCGGCACGCCAGCCTCAAGCAGCGACGCCGCGGCCCCGCGAGCGGCGCCGCCCGCGCCAAAGATCACCGCCGGCCCGGAGGCAGGTTCAAATCCGCCTCGCGCAGTACGAAGCGCCCCCATGAGGCCCAGGCCATCAGTGTTATCTGCGCTGATTGCGCCCTCGGTCTCGAAGACGAGCAGGTTCGCCGCGCCGCTGCGCCGCGCCCTGTCGGTCGCCCGGTCGGCGAGCGCTAGCGCCTCCTCCTTGAACGGCGCTGTCACGTTCAGGCCAAGGATCACGCCCCGCAACCCGTCGACGAACTGGGCAAACCGCCCGGGGGCGGGTGCGAAGGCAAGATACACCGCATCGAGGCTCGCCCTGTCGATCCAGGCGCCGAAAAAGACAGGGCTGAGGGAATGGGCGATTGGAAACCCCGCAACACCCAGAAGCCGCGTCGCCGCCGTGACCGGTGGCTTCATGTCGCCAAAACACTTCTGGTCCACAGTGCTGCAAGCAGCGGGAGCAACGGGAGACCAAGGATAGCGAAATAGTCCCCCTCGATCGTGTCGAACAGCTGCGCCCCCCGCCCCTCCAATCGGTAGCACCCCACCGAGCCCAGGATCCTCTTGCCTTCGCGGGCGAGATAGCGGTCCAGGAAGACGTCTGAAAATGGCCGCATGAAAAGGCTCGCGGTCTCGATCGTCTCCCATATGACCCTGCCGGCTTGCGCCAAGGCTACCGCCGAATGCAAGCGGTGGCCTCGACCACGCAGAAGCCTCAGATGCGCGCGCGCTTCACTGACCGAGGCGGCCTTGTCCATCAGCGCGCCGTCGCATTCGAGCGTCTGATCGGCACCTATTACCAGGTCACTCCGCCGCCCCTTTGAGACCGCGGCCGCCTTGAGCGCCGCCAGCGCCCGGGCGACGGTCGCGGGTTGCTGCGCCTCCCCCATCAACCGAGACTTGACCTCGTTCTCCTCGACACCGGAGGCGACCACCTGGAAATCCAAACCCGCCCTTCTGAGGATCGATGCTCGCGTGGCGCTCGTCGAAGCGAGGACTACCGCCGTCACCCGAGCACCTCGACCTGTCCGCGCCCGCCGGAAAGAATGTTTATTACCGCCGCTGCGGTCTCTTCCACCGACCGACGGGTTACATCGATCACCGGCCAGCCTTGGCGCTCGAAGAGGCGCCGCGCCTCGACAATCTCCTGGCGGACGGCGTCCGCATCGACATAATTGCTTTCTCGATTCTCATTGAGACTCTTGAGGCGGTTACGTCGGATCTGAACCAAGCGGTCGGGCGACACAGTCAGGCCGACGATAGGCGCCCCAATCGCTTCCAGTCGCTCCAGCGTCCTTGCTGGCCCCACCAAAGGCACGTTGGCCGCCCGGACGCCCCGGTGGGCGAGATAGATGCAGGTCGGCGTTTTCGATGTCCGTGACACGCCGACCAGAATTACATCGGCGCGCTCCAGATCCTGACCGCCTTGGCCGTCATCGTGAGACATCGCGTAGGAGAGCGCATCCATTCGGTTGAAATAGTCGGTATCAAGCGCGTATTGCGCTCCCACCCGCTTGGAAAGGGGTGCCCCCAGGTAACGGGAAAGAGCCGAGACCAAAGGATCCAACGCCGCGATACAGGCCATGTCGAACCTCTGGCAACCAGCCTCCAGGGCCGACCGGATGCTTGCGTCGACAATGGTGTGCATGACCACGCCAGGAGCATTGGCGATCTCCGCCAGGGCGAGGTCGAGCTGCCTCTGCGAGCGCACCAGGGCGTAGATATGCTCGATGGGGAGCACGTTCGTAAATCTGGCGCACACGGCTCTGGCCAGGGCGTTCAGCGTCTCTCCGGTCGAATCGGAGACGAGATGAATATGAAAGTAGGTCGCGAGGCGCGGGGTCGGCGTCATCTCGGACTCCCGGGCCACAAAAAGTTCGGTGAAGACATGGTTAACAGAAACTGAACGATCGTCCCTTTGCGATAGGGTCGTTTGGGGATCGATCGGCCGTCTTCGCCGCCGGCCGGCCGAGCAGGGGACAAGTCATCCATTCTAAACTGTTGTTTCCCCAGGCATGAGGGCCTGTGCGCCCCGCCGCCAAACTCGATGTTCAAGCCAGAGCTCAGAGGCCAAGCGTCCACAGGCTATACCCTCCTCCGCATCGGCCATTCGCTTGATCCGAAAGGCCGTCCTGGCTTATTCACAACCGACCAACTTTTGAATGAGCGCGGAATCAGAGAGTGCAATGCCTGGGGGAAACCGAACCACGGGCTCTTGAGGAGCCTGGTTATCCCCACGTCGCACCGCTCTATCACCTCCAAACTCTCATATTCATTCTTCATTAAGGTTTAGGATGAGGCGAGGCTTCCGGAGACCAGACTTGAGGGATTGATCCTTTGCCGGTCTAACACCTTCATGACGATTTCCGACCTTCCGCCGCTGCTCCGCGTTCTTGCCGGCGAGACCCTAGAGCGGCCACCGATCTGGTTCATGCGCCAGGCCGGTCGCTCATTGCCAGAATATCTAGCGTTGCGGGCCAAGGCGAAGGATTTCATCGCCCTCTGCCATGAACCTGAAATGGCGGCCGAAGTGACGCTGCAGCCGCTCCGGCGATTTCCCTTCAACGCCGCCATCGTTTTTGCAGACATCCTGCTTCTGCCGGCTGCGCTTGGGCAAGAGGTGTGGTTCGAGCCTGGCGAGGGGCCGCGGCTGGGGCCAATTCCCAGCCTCGAGTCTTTGCGTGCGGCCGTGCCGGCCTCGGCGGCAGCGCTCGCGTTCGTCTACGAGACCCTTCGCCGGGTACGCGCCGAGCTGCCGACTGCGAAGGCCCTGATTGGATTCGCGGGAGGGCCATGGACGGTCGCTACCTACATGATCGAGGGTCGGGGCGGTAATCGGGTGCGGTCTCGGTCTCTTGTTTTCGAGGATTTGAGCTACGTCGCGGCTCTGGTTTATCTGCTTGTAGAAGCCACGGCGCTCTATCTGGCCGAGCAGTCGAGGGCTGGTGCCCAGGCGTTGCAGATTTTTGAGTCTTGGGCCGAACTGCTGCCCGAGGACGTGTTCCAGACTCTTGTCACCGCGCCGCATGCAGCCATCGTCCGCAGGCTGAGGGAAATGGGCGTAGACACTCCGATCATCGGCTTTCCTCGCGGTGCGGGAGCCTTAGTGGAGGACTACGCCGCCGCCTCGGGCGTCCAGGCTGTCGGCCTAGATGTTCAGGCGCCGGCAGCGCTCGGCCGGAAAATACAGGCTCGGATGGCGATCCAGGGAGCGCTGGATCCGCTGCTGTTGCGTGCGGGCGGCGCGGCGCTGGACGCGCGGGTCGAAGTCTTGCTGCGCCAATGGGGCGGGGGCCCCTACATCTTTAATCTTGGCCATGGTGTGCTTCCGGATACGCCGCTTTCTCACATAGAGCGGGTAGTGAAGGCTGTGACCGGCAAATGAGGGACACGGCCGCGAAAATCGCCGTCGTGCTCATGAACCTCGGCGGCCCCGTCGGGCCGGAATCTATCAGGCCCTTTCTCGAGAGCCTGTTTGGAGATCCCGCGATCCTTCCCCTGCCGGGACCTTTGCGGCGGCCTCTTGCGTGGATTCTGGCCAGCGCGCGGCTAAGAACGGCGAAGGCCCACTACGCCTTGATCGGCGGCGGCTCGCCCCTGCTGGAAGAGACCATGTCTCAAGCGATAGCGCTGAAGACTGAACTCTTGATGCTTCTCGATGCGGCGGATGTCGAGGTGTTCATCGCTATGCGCCACGCTCCGCCCTCGACTGGGGCGACGGCCATCGACGTCTCCGAATTTGAACCAGACCACGTTGTTCTTCTGCCGCTGTATCCGCAATTTTCGACGACCACGACCGCCTCTTCGCTTTCGGCGTGGCAGGCCATGTATACAGGCCCCGGCGAGAACCACCCGATCTGTTGCTGGTATGACAATCCTGGTTTGGTTGAAGCCCATGCAGAGCTGATCGATCGGACATGGAAGGCCGCGGGATCTCCGAAGGTGCGGCTTCTTTTCTCCGCTCACGGACTACCAAAGAGCGTGATCGAGGGCGGCGATCCCTACCAATGGCAGGTGGAAGCGACCAGTGCGCGGGTCGGCGAGTATCTGGGTTCCTCCTGGGATTGGCAGGTCTGCTACCAGAGCAGGGTGGGCCCGATGAAATGGCTCGCGCCATCGACGCCTCAGGCCATCGCACAAGCGGCTGAGGACGGCGTCGGCGTGCTTATCGATCCGATCGCTTTCGTCTCCGAGCACGTGGAAACCCTGGTGGAGCTCGACTACGACTATCGACGGTTGGCGGGAAAATTGGGCGTCAGACCCTATCTTCGTGTTCCCGCGGTTGGAACTTCCGCGACGTTGATCGCGGGCTTGGCGAGAGCGGTCGTGGCCGCGCTGGGCAGGCACGTGGAAGGACCCGACGGCGTTTTCTGCCCGACGAGGTTTGGCCGCTGTGGGCGAGACCGGGTCCAAGAGACGGCACGATGATGTTCAAGGTACTGCTCAGCTTCCACCTCGTAGCGGTGATCGCCTGGATGTCGGGACTGCTCTATCTGCCCAGGCTTTTCGTCTACCACACCGCGGCCCAGGTCGGATCGGAAATGGACGAAACCTTCAAGACAATGGAAACCAAGATATTGAAAATAATAATGAATCCGTCTATGTTGGCGGTCGTGGCCCTTGGGGCGGCTCTCGCCTGGTACGACGGCGCCCGGCGTCTGGGCTGGGCCTTCCTGCTCACGTCCTGGATGCTGGTCAAGCTCGCCGGCGCTCTTATCCTCATCGGCTGGCATTGCTACCTGTCAGTGGCCAGAAAGGATTTCTCGGCCGGCCGGCGCGTTCGTTCCGCGAGGTTCTGGCGGGTCACCAACGAGGCGCCCTTCATTGTCGCGATCGTCATGATCCTCGCGGTAGTCACCAAGTTCGGCGGCTGAACCTCGTCCATGCGCCCTTGACGTTCGGGGCCCCTTGTGATTTCGGTGGTGTGAAACGCGCCCTTGCTTTCTACTCCCGCCGCGATTCTCCTAGCCTTACTTGGATCGAGCCGCTCCGCCGGGCTTCTTAGGGCGCGCGATCCAACCCCGCCTCTCCATTCGCGCCGCGAACCTAAGGACGGTTCCTAGGTCGCCGGAGCAGACAACCAGACCAGGCCGCGACCGCCGGCCGGGATCCAGCCTCCAGAGAGCCTGCCCCCACCAATGTCAGACATTACCGAGATCGACCCACCGGCCGCCGCCGACGAGCCGCTCTTCGAACCCGAGAACGGGTCGCAGATCAGGGAGCCCAGCGAGGCCAGCAAAGCCATTGCCGCCCTTGGGCTGACGCGGATGTCGCTGCAAGAGCTGAAGGAGAAATCGCCGGCCGATCTGCTCGCCTTTGCCGAGCAGTTCGATATCGAAAATGCGAACGCCATGCGCAAACAGGACATGATGTTCGCCATCCTCAAGACCTCGGCCGAGGAGGGGGTGGAGATCTTCGGCTCTGGAACCCTGGAGGTTCTCCAGGACGGGTTCGGCTTTCTTCGGAGTCCGGAGGCCAACTATCTGCCGGGCCCTGATGACATCTACGTCAGCCCATCCCAGATTCGCCGCTTTGGCCTGCGCACTGGCGACACGGTCGACGGTGGCATTCGCGCGCCGAGGGAAGGCGAGCGATACTTCTCTCTGACCAAGGTCGATCAGGTCAATTTCGAGAACCCGGACAACGTCCGCCACAAGGTCCACTTCGACAATCTGACGCCCCTCTACCCGGAGGAGCGAATGACCATGGAGATCGAGGATCCAACCCTCAAGGATCGCTCGGGCAGGGTCATCGACATCGTCGCGCCGCTCGGCAAAGGCCAACGCTGCCTGATCACCTCACCGCCGCGCGTTGGTAAGACGGTGATGCTGCAGAACATCGCGAAATCGATCGCCGCCAACTATCCAGGATCCTATCTCATCGTCCTTCTGATCGACGAACGCCCCGAGGAAGTCACCGATATGCACCGCACTGTACGCGGCGAGGTGATATCCTCGACGTTCGACGAGCCGGCCAGCCGCCACGTTCAGGTCGCCGAGATGGTGATCGAGAAGGCCAAGCGCTTGGTCGAACACAAACGCGATGTCGTCATCCTGCTCGACTCCGTCACCAGGCTCGGACGCGCCTACAACACGACAGTCCCATCCTCGGGCAAGGTCCTCACCGGTGGTGTTGACGCCAACGCCCTGCAACGGCCCAAGCGATTCTTTGGAGCGGCGCGAAACGTAGAAGAAGGCGGATCGCTCACCATCATCGCCACCGCCCTGATCGACACCGGCAGCCGGATGGACGAGGTAATCTTCGAGGAATTCAAAGGCACCGGCAATTCCGAGATCATCCTGGACCGCAAGGTCGCCGACAAGCGCATCTTCCCGGCGATCGACGTGCTGAAATCCGGGACCCGGAAGGAGGAACTGATCACGCCGAGGGATCAGCTGCAAAAGACCTTCGTGCTGCGCCGGATCCTCAATCCTATGGGTCCGCAGGACGCCATCGAGTTCCTGCTCGACAAGCTGAAGAGCTCGAAGAACAACGCCGAGTTCTACCAGTCGATGAACACCTGACCCTAGGGAACGAGGAGACTCGCTCCATGGGTCTGACGGCCTTCCAGGGCCTCGTGCGCCCGCCTCGCCTCGCCGAGGGGGAATCTCTTGCCGATCTCTATTCTTACCTTGCCGGCTTCGATCATCGCGAACAGCGCCCCGGCGCTGTCGTCCAGATCCTTGGTGGTGGCGATATAGTCGAAGAGGGTCGGGCGTGTGAAGAATAGCGAGCCACCCCGGGTCAGGCGCTGCGGTTCGACCGGCGCTGGCGGTCCGGAGGCATTTCCGAAGCTCACGAACATGCCCCGCGGCGCCAGGCTCGCCAGCGTGCCGTCGAAAGTGTCCTTGCCCACCCCGTCATAGCCCACCGCGACTCCGGCCCCTCCAGTGATGCCCCGCACTCTCTCCGCGACGATTTCCTCGCGGTAGAGGATCACATGGTCACAACCGTAGGATCGCGCCATCCTGCCCTTCTCCGGCGAACCGACTGTGCCGATCACGACAGCGCCGAGCGCATGCGCCCACTGCGCCACGATCGAACCCACACCGCCGGCCGCGGCGTGAACGAGGATTGTTTCACCGGCTCGTACGGGATGGCATCGCCGCACGAGGAACTCCGCGGTCATCCCTCGGAGCAGGCCCGCTCCGGCAACGTCTGTGGGGACTCCGACGGGGACCCTGACAGCACGGTCCGCGGGAACTGCGTGCATCTCGGCGTAGGCTCCCGGCCTGCCGGCGTAGGCGGCCCGGTCGCCGACCCTGAACCGCGTTACTCCCTCGCCAACGGCCTCGACGATCCCGGCCCCCTCGAGTCCGAGGACGGCGGGCAGCCGAACCGGATAGAGACCAGAGCGCTGGTAGGTGTCGATGAAATTGAGGCCGATGGCCTCCTGGCGGATCAGGATCTCTCCCGCTTTCAGCTCCGGAGGAGGGATGTGGACTACCTCCAGCACATCCGGTCCACCCGCCTCGCGCGCTCGCACCGCCAACATCAGAGGTTCTCCTCGAAAGCAATCGATCGCTCGGCTCTCGGCGCGCGGACCCGCCACCGCCTCATACACCCCGAACACCCGCCGCGGTCTGGCGCCGCACCGCGGATTGTAGCCTGGCGCCTGGCCACAGACCGTCTGGACCCTCGTGGTCTGGCCATTTTCCCTCGGTGGCGCCCGGGGGGCGTCTTGACACCTACTAGCGCGAAGGGGCGACGATGGCTCATAACAAATCGGCGCCTCATACGGTGCGGGAAAGGCGAGAGACGATGAAGGCCACGGTAGAAGTCGATTGCACCCCCGAGGAAGCCCGCGCCTTCCTCGGCCTGCCGGACGTTCGCGCCCTCAATGAGTCCCTCGTCAAGGAGATGAAGGCGCGGATGGACGCGAACCTGGCCAGGATCGCTCCCGATGAGCTGATGAAGGGATGGATGACGCTGGGCGGGCAGGCGTCGGAGCAGTTCCTGCGTATGATGGGCGGGATGGCGACCCGGGCCAAGGGAGGGACGACCGGCGGCGGATGAACGACACCATCTACGCCCTGGCGACGGCGCCGGGACGCGCCGCGGTCGCGGTTCTGCGTCTCTCCGGGCCCGCCGCCGGCGCCGCCCTCGCCGCTGTCGCCGGAACGGTTCCGCGCCCCAGGCGGGCGGCGTTGCGCGCCCTCAGGGATGGTGACGGGGGCCTGATCGACAAGGGCCTCGTTCTTTGGTTTCCGGGGCCCGCGAGCTACACGGGCGAGGACTGCGCCGAACTCCATGTTCACGGCGGCCAGGCGGTGATTGATCGATTTACCGAGATTCTCGCCGGTCGCGGCTTGCGCCTGGCGGCGCCCGGTGAATTCACCCGCCGGGCCTTCGAGAACGGCAAGATGCAGCTCGATCAGGCCGAAGCGGTGGCTGATCTGATCGACGCTCAAAGCGTCGCGCAGGCTCGGCAGGCTATAGGCCAGCTAGGGGGGGCCCTCGGGCGCCGCCACGAAACCTGGCGCGCCGGCCTCCTGCGTATCCTCGCCGATCTGGCGGCGGCGGTGGACTTTGCCGACGAGGAGATTCCCGCCGAAGTCGCCAGCCGCGCCCGCGCTCCGATCGAGGCGCTCCTCTTGGAGCTCGACTCCGCCGTGGCGGACGCGGCTCGAGGCCAGAGAATCCGCGAGGGCTATCGGATCGCGGTGATAGGCGCAGCCAACTCGGGAAAGAGTTCTCTTTTCAACGCCCTACTGGAACGCGACGCCGCTATCGTCACTCCGGTGCCCGGTGCGACCCGCGATGTCATCGAGGCGCCACTGGTCTTGGCCGGCTACCAGGTCTTGATCGCCGACATGGCCGGGATCAGGGCGACAACCGACCCTGTGGAGATTGAGGGTGTCCGTCGCGCCCTGGCCTGGGCCCGCGGGGCGGCGCTTCGGGTTTGGGTGGTGGACGGATCATCACGGGAAGGGGACTGGCGGCTTGCCGCCGATCTCGTCGGACCCGACGACATATGCCTGATCAACAAGACTGATCTTCGGGCTGGAGAGGACGCGCGGGAGGCGGAAAAGGCGGCATACGGACTGGGCTTGCGGCCGCTCCATGGCAGCCTCGCTACGGGGGACGCCGAAGCGCTCCGGAGAGCTCTCGAAGCACGGGTGACGGCCGATCTCGCCGGCGCGGAGTTTCCCGCCGCCACCCGGGCGCGGCACGCCTCGCTGCTTTCAGAGGTGCGGGCCGACCTGGGCCGGGCGCTGGGCGCGCTCGGCGAGCCCGAACTCGCGGCCGAGGACGTCCGCCGTGCAGCGAGGGCCCTGGCGCGAGTCACTGGCCGGATCGGCGCAGAGGACGTCCTCGACCTCGTCTTCGCGAACTTCTGCATCGGTAAGTAGTGTTTCACGTGAAACACGGCTCGTCTCGACGGCCTCGCGAACTGTGCGATAAGCCCTTCGGAACACCATTTCTTTCAGGATGAACATCGTGTCGTGGGATGTGATCGTCATTGGCGGCGGGCATGCGGGCTGCGAGGCTGCGTCGGCGTCGGCTCGCTTCGGCGCCAGAACGCTGCTTCTCACCCACAAGCTGGAAACCATCGGCGAAATGTCGTGCAACCCGGCCATCGGTGGGCTGGGCAAGGGGCATTTGGTGCGCGAAATCGACGCCCTGGATGGTGTCATGGCCAGGACGGCTGACGCCGCCGGGATCCAGTTCAGAATGCTAAATAGATCCAAAGGCCCGGCGGTTTGGGGACCGCGAGCCCAGATCGATCGCGGCTTGTACAAGCGGGCGGTGCGCGGCGCCCTCGAGGCGCAGGTTGGCCTGACAATTCTCGCCGAGGCGGTCGAGGACCTGGTTGTGGATGGCGGGCGCGTGATTGGGGTGATTGGCGCCAGCGGCGACGTCCATCGAGCCGGTGCAGTGGTGCTCACAACGGGCACCTTCCTGAAGGGCGTCATTCATCGCGGCGAGGAGCGCGTCGCCGCCGGCCGTCTCGGCGATGCGCCGTCCATTGGCCTTTCCGATCGGCTGTATGGCCTCGGTCTCGCCATGGGTCGCCTGAAGACCGGCACGCCGCCGCGACTGGACGGTCGGACGATCGACTGGTCTGGACTGGAGATGCAGGTGGGGGATGAAACACCGGCGCCCTTCTCCTTTCTTAGTGAGCCGATTACGAGGCCACAGGTCCGGTGTGGGATCACGGCCACCACAGCCAGGACCCACGACGTAATTCGGGAACACCTTGGCGAATCGGCGGTGTATGGCCGCCGTCTCGTCGGCCGCGGTCCCCGATACTGTCCGTCGATCGAGGAAAAGGTGGTGCGGTTTCCGGACCGCGATTCGCACCAGATCTTTCTCGAGCCGGAGGGTCTCGATGATCCAACAGTCTATCCCAATGGTGTCTCGACCTCGATCTCGCCGGCCTCGCAGGATCTCTTCCTTCGAACCATTCCTGGGCTCGCCCAGGTCGAGGTCGTTCGTCACGGGTATGCGATCGAATACGACTTTGTCGATCCGCGTTCGTTGGAGGCAACTCTTCAGGCCAAGAGCCTGCCAGGCCTTTTCCTCGCCGGCCAGATCAACGGCACCACCGGCTACGAGGAAGCCGCGGCCCAGGGTCTAGTCGCGGGCCTGAACGCTGCCCGCGCGGTAGCGGGCTCCGGGCCGGCGGTCTTCGGCAGAGACGAGGCGTATATCGGAGTGCTGATCGACGATCTCGTTACTCAGGGCGTCACCGAGCCCTATCGAATGTTCACCAGCCGCGCCGAATTCCGTCTGAGGCTAAGGGCCGACAACGCCGACCAGCGCCTGACCGGCCGGGGCATCGACTTGGGCTGCGTCGAACCTGCGCGCGCCGCTGGTTTCGCCGCGAAGATCCGGGTGCTGGCGGCCGTGCGCCGTCGCGCCGAAGAACTGACGCTAACGCCTAACGATGCCGCCGCTGCCGGTTTCAAGGTCAAGGCCGACGGACGTAGGCGGACGCTCGTTCAGCTTCTCGCATTCCCTGAAGTCGGCTTCGAAGGCCTTGCACGTCGTTGGCCAGAGATCGAAGCGTGGCCGAGCTTCGCCCGCGAGCAAGTTCGAATCGACGCGGCATATCTCGGCTATCTGGAGCGCCAGCAGGCCGACGTCGACCTATTTCATCGCGAGGAAGAGCTCGTCCTTCCTTCCGGCCTGGACTATGGGGCCATGGCTGGACTCTCCAGCGAGGCGCGGGAGAAGCTGCAGACGATTAGGCCAGCGACTCTCGGCCAGGCCTCTCGCATCGAGGGCGTCACCGCCGGTGCCCTCACCCTCCTCCTGGGGCATGTCCGCCGCCGAGAGCGCCACGCTGCGTGAAATCGGCCCGCCACCCGCCACCGTCGCCAGGGCCCTGGGCGTCACGGGTCAAAACGCGGCGGATCTGGAGCGCTACGGCGCCCTTCTTGTCGCCGCGAACGAATCGATGAATCTCGTTGGCGCCGCCACCCTCGGCGACTTCTGGCGCCGGCATGTGCTTGATTGCGGTCAACTACTCAAGCTGGTCCCCAGGGGCCGTCGCTGGGCCGATCTCGGCTCGGGCGCGGGCCTTCCGGGCCTCGTTCTGGCGATATTGCTCAAGGGCGTGCCGGGGGCGAAGGTCGATCTCGTGGAGAGCGTCGCTAAGCGCGCCGGCTTTCTTCGTCGTGTCGTCGCCGAGCTGGACCTGCCGGCGCAGGTTCACGGTGTGCGCGCCGAAACCCTCGGGATCACGGTCGACATCGTAACAGCCCGGGCCTGCGCGCCGCTTGGCCGCCTGTTCGGATACGCCGAGGAGTTCTTTCGATTGGGCGCCCGGGGCCTCTTTCTCAAGGGCGAGAGCGCGGCCAGAGAAATCGCCGAAGCGCGCACGACTTGGCGCTTCGATTGCGAGGCCCTTCCGAGTCTCAGCGACCCGCGCGGCCGGATCCTCCTGGTCACCGGATTGAGCCGCGCGGCGCATCTCGGCATGCTTTCGGCATGACACCTCACCTCGCCAACCTGCGCGTGCTGGCGGTGGCCAACCAGAAGGGCGGCGTTGGAAAGACGACGACAGCGATCAATCTTGGAACGGCTCTGGCGGCGGTCGGCGAGAAACTGTTGCTGATCGACGCTGATCCCCAGGGAAACGCCTCGACCGGATTGGGCGTCGCCCGTCACCAGCGATCGGCGACCCTCTACGATGTGCTGATGGGAGAACGATCCATCGCTGACTGCGTAACTCGGACCGCGGTCCCGGGTCTGGACCTTCTCTGCGCCGAGGCGGACCTCTCGGGGGTGGAACTCGAGCTGGGGCATCAGCCGGGACGATCGTTCCGCCTTCGTGACGCCCTTGCGCCACTGCGGGCGAGCCGCGCCTATAGTTATGCCCTCATCGACTGTCCGCCAGCGCTCAATCTCCTCACGATCAACGCATTGGCGGCCGCCGATGGGGTGCTCGTGCCGCTGCAATGCGAGTTTTTCGCCCTGGAGGGCTTGAGCCAGCTACTTCGCACCGTCGAACTCGTCCGCGGCAGTCTCAACCCACGCCTTCGGATCCAAGGGGTGGTGCTGACCATGTACGACCGTCGCAACAGCCTTTCGGGCCAGGTCGCCAAGGACGTCCGCGGCCACCTCGGCGACCAGATTTACGACACCATGATTCCGCGCAATGTCCGCGTGTCGGAAGCGCCCTCGTTCGGGAAGCCCGCGCTAATCTATGATCTGAAGTGCGCCGGGAGCCAAGCGTATCTGAGGCTCGCCAAGGAACTCGTGCGTCGGGAGCGCATCGCCCGAGCCGAGGCGGCCAGCGCCGCAACCGTCGTGGATGGGGAGCAGGGACATGGCTGAAGGTCGACGGGGATTGGGCAGAGGTCTGTCGGCATTGCTTGACGAGGCCGAGACGGTCGGCGCCTCTGGCCGTCCTGTCGGCGCGCGAGAAATTCCAATCGAGTTCCTACGTCGTAATCCAGATCAGCCAAGGCGGAGTTTCGCCGAACCGGAACTGGATGAACTAGCCCAATCCATCCGAGAAAAGGGAGTGCTTCAGCCCATTCTCGTGCGGCCGATGCCGGGTGAGTCGGCTGAATATCAGGTAGTGGCCGGAGAGCGGCGCTGGCGGGCGGCGCAACGCGCCGGCCTGCATTCGGTCCCCGCGATCGTCAGAGATCTCGGCGATCTCGAAGTCCTCGAGATCGCGTTGATCGAGAACATCCAGCGCGCTGATCTTGGACCCCTGGAGGAGGCCCGCGGCTACGCCACGATGATAGACCGTTTTTCGCGCACCCAGGACTCCGTGGCGGCGATGGTCAGTAAGAGCCGCAGCCACGTCGCGAACACGCTGCGTCTTCTGCGCCTACCTCCCGCCGTGCAGGAGCACCTAGAGGCCGGCCGGCTCACTTCCGGGCATGCCCGCGCGCTTGTCGACCATACTGCCGCCGAGACTCTCGCCGCCCGGATCATCGCCCTTGGCCTCAGCGTGCGCCAGGCAGAGGTTCTCGCCCGCCGCGACGCCAAAACGGCGACGCCTCGTAGCGGACGCGGGCGCGCGGCCGACGCCGATACGCGCGCCCTGGAAAACGACCTATCCGAGGTGCTCGGCCTGGCGGTCGCGATCCTGGACAAAGGCGGGACGGGCGAGCTCCGCGTCCACTATCAGAATCTCGAACAACTCGATGATCTGTGCCGGCGCTTGACCCAGTCCGGCGCTTGAGTCGCTTGGGGCGAGCCAAGGATTGCCTCTAAAGACCCAATCGCTGGGCGCGGGCGGCGATGGAGAGAGCAAGGCGCTCGGAAATGAGCTCGGCGGGAGCGCCGGCGCGCTTGCAGCCCCTGTCCGAGGCGAGAACATCGGCCTGAAGAGAGTCAAGAGCGCCGAGATTCCAGGCTCGCGCCTGGCGAAGGAATTCCCGCTCGTTCTTCCAGAATATGCCCGCTGATCGCGCCGCAGATTGGAGCTCGGCGCCCTTCTCACGCATTGTCAGGACTCGGCGTAGACGGGCCAGATACGCGCCCATGGCCCTTACCGCGGACGCCCCGGCTTCCATTTCTAGGGCCGCGCGTCGGAGACCCGCCTGGGCGGCCAGGGAGCGCCCTCCGAAGGCGTCTTCGGCCGCCCCCGCCAGGGTCGCGTCGGGTTCGACTCCGAGGAAGCTCGCCAGGTCGGCCGCGGTTGCCGTGCGCCCGCTGGTGGGACCCAGAAAAAGCACGAGCCTCTCGATCTCCGCGCGAACGATGCCACGGTCGTGAGGCAGGCGGGAAATGAAAACCTCTAGCGCCTCGCTCGAAAGCCCGAGACCGTCTCGGGCGAGGGCTTGCCGAACCAGGTGTCTGACGTCGGCCGGTTCGTCCTCGTAACAAGCTATGACAGCGCAGGCAGCCGCCTTTTCGCCCACGTTTCGCAATGGGGAATCCTTGGCGAGGGCCGGGGCCTCGATGATGAAAAAGGCCTCCGGATTGCACCGGCGCGCGACGTGTTCGACCAGAGCCTCGGTGGCGATCCTGGCGGCGCCCCGATCTTCGCCAAGGGTGAGCCGGATCAGCCGCCGGCCGCCCATCATCGAAATGGCGCAAAGCTCATCGACGAGATGGGATGGATCGCTCTCGAGGTCGGCTTCGGTGACAACGGCTACATCGAATGGGTCATCGGGGCGCTCGGTCACCGACGTGGCGAGGCTGCGCGCCCGCTCTCGCACGATGCCCTGGTCCCGGCCGTGGATCAGCGCGGAGAGGAAGTCCTCGCCGGGCGCTCTGAGAAAGCGCTCTACATCTGCTCGGCCCTTGAGGAGCATCGATGACGACGGGTTAGTCCTGGCGCCGCGACATCCATTGCGCGAGAGCGCTTTGAATGCGGCGGGCGGCATCGGAAGCCGCGCGCTCTTGACTGCTCTGGCGCGCGGCTATGCCCGCGTAGGGTTGGGTGGCGCTGTCGTAGCTGACCTCGGATGCGACATCGCCGGCCACGGCGATCTTGCCGGTGGCGATTTCAGTCAGGGCGTAATGGACCTTGAGGCCAAGAGCGTAGTTCTCCGCGACGTCGTTGACGGTGAGTCCAAGGGGAATTCGGGACTGGTCGATCGTCACCACGAGCCGCCAGATCGGTGTCGCGTCCTTGTCGTGGCCAAAATCGTCGTCGAGGTCTTCGCCAAGGAGATAGGCGACACGCCCGGTCGGAACCACGACCTCGATCTGGGCCATGCCCGAGGCAAGGCCCGGCGCGGCGTACATCGGCGTAAAGCCGCACCCTCCGACGCAGGCCGCCGCCGCGCAGCCCAGGGCTGATGCCGCCAACTGCGTACGGGAAGGCTTCATGGACTTAACCCGCCACGAGATTGACGATCCGGTCCTGCACGACCACGATCTTCCGCACCGTGAGCCCCTCCAGACGGCGCAAGATGTCGGGATCGCTGAGAACGATTTCTTCAACCGCTCTCGCAGACGCGCCGACCGGAGCACGGATCTGGCCGCGTCGCCGGCCGTTGATCTGCACCGGCAGCAGCTTTTCATCCTCGGCGATCAGAGCTTCCTCCCAGACCGGCCACGGCGCTCGCGCGACCATGCCTTCGCCGGCAAGTCTTTGCCAGCAGGCCTCCGCCAGATGTGGCGCGAAAGGTGCGATCAGTCGCGCCAGGATCGACAGCCCCTCGGCGCGCGCCGCCAGGATGGAGGCGGAGGCGCGGGCCGCGGGATGGGCTTTCAAGGTCGTGACAAATTCGTGGAGACGCGCCACGGCGCTGTTGAAGCGGAATCCGTCGATGGCTAGGGTCACGGCCTTCGCCGTCCGGTGAGCGGCCCGTCTCAGCCCCAGGGCCGCGGGATCGCTTCGCAATTCAGGTAATCCCCCCGTCGGACCCGCGCCAGGTTCTGTATCGAATTCGCTCCAGATGCGGTTGATGAGCCGCGAGGCTCCCTCGAGGCCCGCCATAGTCCACTGAACGTCGCGGTCGGGAGGCGAATCCGACAACAGGAACAGCCTGGCGGCGTCGACGCCATAAACATCGGCTATCTCCGCCGGGGCGACGACGTTGTGCTTCGATTTCGACATCTTCTCGGCATCGCCGACCACCAGGGGCTCGCCCGTTGCGCGCAGCGTCGCGCGCCGGCCGCCTCCTTCCTGGCGGAAGTCTACCTTGGCCGGTTCGACCCATTCACCATTCTGCCGCCGGTAGGTTTCATGCGTCACCATGCCCTGGGTGAACAGGCGCTCGAAGGGCTCGGAGATTGTCAGCAGACCGCCGTCTCTCAGCGCCTTGGTCATGAACCGCGCGTAGAGCAGGTGGAGGACGGCGTGTTCGATGCCACCGACATATTGATCCACCGGAAGCCAGCCGCTGGCCGTCGGTCCCACCGGGGCCTCGGCGTGGGGGTCTGGGAAACGAGCATAATACCAAGAGGAGTCGACGAACGTATCGAGCGTGTCCGTCTCCCGCTCGGCCGGGCCGCCGCACTTGGGGCAAACGGTCGATTTCCACTGCAGGTCCCGGGCGAGCGGATTGCCGGGCCCCGAAAAGTCGAGGCCGGGGGGCAGGCGCACGGGAAGCTCGGCTTCCGGGACGGGTGTCGCGCCGCAGGCGACGCAGTGGATGACCGGGATCGGGCAACCCCATCCACGCTGGCGTCCGACCCCCCAGTCCCGGAGACGGTAGACGGTCGCGCCCTCACCGAGCCCGATGTCTTCGGCGAAGGCGATTGCCGCTTCCTTGGCCTCTTCCACCGAGAGACCGTCCAGGAACGCCGAATTGAAGATGCGGCCTGGGCCGACATAAGCCTCGCGTTTCACGTGAAACGTCTTGGAGTCGGCTTCCGGCGGCAGGACGACGGGCCGCACCGGGAGAGCGAACTTGCGAGCAAAATCCAGGTCCCGCTGGTCGTGCGCAGGGCAACCGAAGATCGCCCCGGTTCCATAATCCATCAGCACGAAGTTGGCGATCCAAACTGGCAAAACTATAGATGAATCAAATGGATGGGCTACGCGCAAGCCAGTATCGAGACCGAGCTTCTCGGCCGTTTCGATGGCCGCTTCCGAGGTTCCCGCCGAGCGAGCGCGGGCGATGAAGGCGGCGGCCGCCGGATCGGCGTCCGCGATAGACGCCGCTAGCGGATGCTCGGGCGAGACCGCAAGGAAGCTCGCTCCGAAAAGCGTATCTGGTCTGGTGGTGTATACCTCGATGTCCAGCGACGGGGTCACTATCGTCGCAAACCGAAGCCTCAAGCCGCGAGATTTGCCGATCCAGTTCTCCTGCATCAGCCGGACCTTCTCGGGCCAATGCGGCAGCTTCTCCAGGCCGGAAAGTAGTTCTTCTGCGTAGTCGGTGATTTTCAGGAACCACTGGGACAGGCGGCGGCGCTCGATTGTCGCCCCGGACCGCCAGCCGCGGCCGTCGATCACCTGTTCGTTGGCGAGCACCGTCAAATCCTGAGGATCCCAATTCACCAGCCCTTCCTTGCGGAAAACCAGGCCCTGACGCCAAAGTTCGAGGAAAATCGCCTGCTGCCGGCTATAGTATTCCGGATCGCAGGTGGCGAACTCCCGGCTCCAGTCGATGGAGAGGCCAAGCCGCTCGAGCTCGGCGCGCATCGTGGCGATGTTCTTGCTCGTCCAAACCGCAGGGTCGACGCCGTTTTCGGCCGCCGCGTTCTCGGCCGGCAGGCCAAAGGCGTCCCACCCCATGGGGTGGAGGACATTGAAACCCTGCGCCCGCTTGTACCGCGCAATCACATCGCCGATCGCGTAGTTGCGCGCGTGCCCTACATGAATCTTCCCCGAGGGATAGGGAAACATCTCCAGCACATAATATCGCGGCGCCCCGTCATCGGCGCGGGCTCGGAAAACACCGGCCGCGGCCCAGGCGCTGCGCCACTTGGGCTCGACCTCTTTGGGGTTGTAGCGACCCATAACCCTAGCGGGATCAGCCCCGCAGGTTGGAAAGCCGCAGCTGCCGAGCCCGGGTCAGGATCGCGTTTTCGATGTCGATGGAAGTCTGCGAGGCGGCGGGCGCGGGAATCCAGCCACCCGCGCCGTTACTCACCTCCTTGAACACCGTCACGCTCAGGCCGTCGGCGCGCAGGCGCGAATCAAGAATGTAAACTGTGGCCTTGAACCGCTCATCGGGTTTCTCCGGGTTCGCGTACCACTCCGTGATGACCACTCCGCCATAGGGGTCGGCTGACTGCAGCGGCATGAAGGCCAGTGTGTCCAGTGTGGCGCGCCACAAATAGCTATTGACACCGATCGGCGCGACCGCCGCTCCGCGCTGGACAGTCGTGTTATGATGGGCGCACGCGCCGAGCGCGATCAGCCCGATTGCGAGAGTCAGAATCCTAGCTCCGCGCACCATTGCTGCGGGGCCTAACGACGTGCTCATGATTTTCACTTAGCTTCGCGCTCTCTGACTTCGATCTTCGTGCGCCCGCCCGCCCAGCGTGAGGGTCTATAACATCCCCCGCGCGCCGCCAAATGGCAATCGAGTGGCCGGCCCGCCACATACAAGCCAGGATCGTAGATCTAAAGATGGTTAACGCATCTCCGGCGGTTGACGTCGAGCGATGCCGGTCCTTAATCGCGAGGATGGCACGAGCCGGCCGATTCCTCGGCTGGCGGCCATGGGGCGATTATCTGGCGTGACAATGCGATCGACCAGTGTTGCCTTGTTCGTCGCCGCCCTTCTGGGAGCGGCTGGTGGCGCCGCGCGTGCGGATCCGGCAAGGCCGGGGTTGGCGGCCGACAACTATTCGGCTGGAAGCGATTTTGGCTTTCAGTCCAGCCCCAACGCGCCTTCCTCCCGGCTGCGAACGCTTGAGTGGGACTCCAAGAAGGGCCGCTGGGGCCTCAAGCTCGACGTCGAACAACACCTCGAGGGCGATGCGCATTGGAACGACGTGCAGCCAGGTGTCTTCTTCAAGGTCACGCCGCGGCTTCATATAGGTGGCGGCCTCTCTCTGACGCCGGCCCAGGCCGGGCAGCCCAATCTGGCGACTCCGCCGGAAGAGGCTCCTCGGGTGCGCTTGGAGACCACCTTCAAGTTCTGAGAGGCGCAGCGAAAGCGCGCATCATCGCCTCGACTCCGGCAACGCCGGCGGCGTCCGAATGCGTTAGGGCGCGCGCCGAGTGCGCGTCGACGCCTCCGAGAGCATAGACCGGCAGGCGAGCCTCGCGGACCAGCCGGATGAAAGCCCGAGCGCCCATGGGCCGACCCGCCGAAGCGCTCGCGCTCGCGAAAACCGGCGATACGACGACCGCGTCGACCCCGCCGCGGCGCGCGCGGATCACCGCTGGAGCGCTGTGGGCGGCGGCTGTCACCAGGAAGCGACGCTTTAGAGCGCCGATCACGCCGGTCCTGTCGGCGAGGCGCTCGGGCAGATGAACGCCGTCGGCGCGGAGGCGCGCCGCTAACGCCGAGTCCGCGCCGACCAGCAGCAAGACTCCCCGGCCGCGCACGACGTCACGCAACGCTAGCCCGCGCCGCAGCGCGTCGGGAGCCCCGAAGGCGCGGAACACCACGGCCGAGCCTCGCGGAAGCTGAAGCGCTGTCGATGCCGGATCCGGGGTCCGCGCGGGCTCGGTGAAGAAGAGGAGGGGCGGCAAAGGCTTCCCCGACCGCGCCCTGCGCCCTAGCTTGAGCGCCAGACGCCATAACCGCTGAGCCTCGGACGTCATTGACAGATCCTGCGCCCAATCCTCAAGTCGCCCGCGCCCTGATACTCGATCGTATCGCCACGGCTGCCCGCAGCGTCGGCCGCGATCCGGCCGCGATCACCCTCACCGCGGTCACTAAAGGGCAGTCGTGGGATGCCGTCGGTGGCGTTCTCGCTGCTGGCCAGACCGTCTTCGGCGAGAACCGGGCCCAGGAGGCCGAGGCGCGCTGGCGGACAAGGAGGGAGGGCGTCGAGCTGCGCCTGATAGGGCCGCTGCAGGCCAACAAGGCCACCAAAGCCGTCACGCTCTTCGATGTCATCGAAACCCTGGATCGGCCGCGCCTTGCGGAAGTCCTCGCCGATCATGCTCAGCGCCTGGGCTGCCCGGTCCGGGTCTTTATACAGGTCAACACCGGCGAGGAGCCGCAGAAGGCCGGCGCGCCCCCCCGAGAGGTCGACGCCTTTGTCGAGGTCTGCAGGCGCATTTATCAGCTTTCGCCGGAGGGTCTGATGTGCATCCCCCCGGCCGCCGAGCCCCCTGCGCCCCACTTCGCGCTTCTGGCCAAGATCGCCCGGACGAACGGCCTGGCCGGACTCTCCATGGGTATGAGCGCCGACTTCGAAACCGCCATCCGCCTGGGGGCGACCCATGTCCGAATCGGCTCGGCCCTGTTCGGCGAACGGCCCACCCATTTCTAGGCCTGCACGGTGAGCGCGTCCCCGGGACAGGCGAGGGAGAGGAGGGCGGTCAAGTCGGGACGGCTCAGGGCGATGCAACCCTGGGTGGGAGCGTAGTCTTCGGCGGCGAGATGCAGGAAGATCGCCGAGCCGTCGCCGGCGACGACCGGCTCGTCATTGTGGCCAAGAACCACTATCAGGTCATACAGGTGATCGAGCCGCCAGAGGCGCTCGGCGGATGCGCGGTAGGGAAGAGTGACGCTCCGGTTGTAGCGAACGTCCGCCGGATCGTCGCACCAACCGTCGGCCAAGCCGAGCGCACGCATCGACAGGCGGCTCCGAGGGGCTGGGCCGCGATCGGGCCTATAGAGAAGTCCCCGTAGCGGCCAGGTCCCGGCCGGCGTCGCCGCGTCCCCCTCTCGTTTTAGGGCCGCAAGGATGACTCCGCTTCTGCCGAGCGCACATCGGGCACGGCGGCCGCCGATGTCCATGAAGCCGTCTGCGTGGGCCGTGAAGATCATAGTGATCCTTGCGCCGCTGGTGGCGCGAGCGCGAGGAACGGTGCATGTTCGGGCGCATGGCGCAACGCAAGACCATCCTTATCATCGACGACGACACCGATCTGCGCGAGCTCCTGACCGAGCAGCTTGAACTCAACGACCACTTTGTCGCCAAGGGCGCAGCCACCTCAGCGGAGGGCGTTGCTATCGCCCACGATCTACGGCCCGACATCATTCTCCTGGACCTCGACCTTCCCGATCTGAACGGCATCGAAACCTGCGCCCGCCTGCGAGCCGCCGGCGTCACCGCTCCCATCATCATGCTTACGGCAGCGGCTGGCGAGACCGAGACCGTCCAAGGCCTGGAGGCGGGCGCGAGCGACTACGTCACCAAACCGTTCCGATTCAATGTGCTCCTCGCCCGCGTCAGGGCCCAGCTGCGCAGCCACGAACAGTCGGAAGACGCCGTGTTCAAGGTCGGACCCTATCAATTCCGGCCTGCCGGCAAGGTGCTGATCGACAGCCAAGGGAAGAAGCTGCGCCTGACCGACAAGGAGACGAACATCCTGAAGTACCTCTATCGCGCCGGCGCCAAACCGGCCGCTCGGGAGGAGCTTCTGGCTGAGGTGTGGGGCTACAACGCCGGCGTCACCACCCACACGCTGGAGACCCACGTCTACCGGCTGAGGCAAAAGATCGAAGCCGATCCCGCCAACGCCAAGCTTCTCGTCACCGAGTCCGGCGGCTACCGATTGAATCCCTGAACGCGGCGTCGCGTTTTTTCGCGAGGGCGCGAACGGGGCACTTGGCCAAGCGTCCTAAGGCGTCCGTCGCGCGAGCCAGTCGGCAAGGGCCTGGGGGGTCATGGAGCGGGCGTCGGCAAGGGCGGCGACGTGACCGGCGTCCTTCAGATGGCCTGTGCCGTCGGCCACCAGTACTGTTGGGACTCCGACGAGGTGCTCGACTCCGTAGCGCGCCGGGATGTCCAGGTTTCGATCCATCCGGCCGACGTCGATGGCGACCACCACGTAGTGTGCGTCGACGAAGCTTTTCACTTCCGGGAGCCTCATCACGCCCGCCAGGAGCCGGCAGTCGGGGCACCAGTTGCCGCCAAGATCGATCAGCAACAGCTTGTGCTGCGCCTGTGCTCGCGCCTGGGCGGCGGCGAGCTGGGTCTTGGCGTCAGCGGCTGGATCGTAGGGGCTGGGAAGCGGCGTCGGAAGTTCCTTGAGCGAGGCGAGCTCACCCTCGGCGCGGGAGCAGCCTCCGCCGACGCTGGCCCCAGCGCCGCCACCAGTGCGGCGGCCAACGCCGCGTAACTGGCCACGCTCAAGCGGGTGCTCCTGGCTTGTTCTCAACGGATGTCGGGGCCGGCGTTCCAGGCTTCGCCGATGCTGGCGCGCCGGGCGCCGCCGCCGGGGCTTTGGGCTTAGGCGCCGGAATCGGCAGGTTCGAGCCGAGCGTGTGCAGATAGGCGATGACGTTGATCCGGTCCTCTGGGGCCCTGAAGCCGATGAACGTCATCTTGGTCCCTGAAATGTACGACTGCGGCCCCTTGAGGAAGTCGTAGAGGTGGTCGTAATCCCAAGACGGAACCTTTTGGCCAAAGGCGATCATCGCGGGCGAATAGGCGAAGCCGGGATGAGTGCCCGGTTTGCGCCCGACGACGCCAAAAAGCCCGGGCCCGATGTTGTTCGGGCTAGCGGGATCGAAACTGTGGCAGGATTTGCAAATGGCGGTCTTCGCTTCTCCGGCGGCGACAGCGGCCTTTGGCAGCGCCGTTCCCCAGTCCGGCGGTACGTCGGGAGCCTCGGCTTGGCCGCCGGCCTCTTCTGGCGCGACGGCGATGGAGTAGCCCGGATGGACCGGAGGCGTTTTCTGGAAGGCGAGCGGCGGCACGATCCACAGAATGGCGATCAGCAGAGCGGTCCCCAAGCCGGCGCCCAGCACCTTGTTGACGGCGAGATCGTCCATATTCGAACTTCGGGCCCCTTGGTGAAGCGTCGCGGAAGGTGCTCGTGGGCGCCGCCGCCTCTTGTCGTCAAAGGCCGCTCGCCGTTGCGCTGGCGTCTCTTACACGCTACCGCCGATCGCGCAACTTCAGCCAAACGCCGTCTCGGTCGGGCTCTTTAGCGACGCGGTTATGATCCCGGTTATCCTTATTCCCGCCCGCATGGCCGCCACCAGACTGCCGGGGAAGCCCCTGGCCGACATTGGCGGCGAGGCGATGGTCGTGCGCGTTCTTAAGGCCGCCCTGAAGGCCGCCGTCGGCCCCGTGATCGTCGCAGCCGGCGATGCGGAGATAGTAGCGGCCGTGCGGGCGGCGGGTGGCGCCGCGGTCCTTACCGACCCCGCCCTGCCCTCCGGTTCCGACCGGATTCTGGCCGCCCTCGAAGACGCCGACCCGGACGGCCGATTCGATGCGGTCCTTAATCTTCAAGGCGACATGCCGTTCGTCGAGGGCGACGTCATCAGAGCGTGCCTCGAACTCCTGCGGCGTGAGCCTCGTTGCGACATCGCTACTATCGTCGCTCCGGAAACCTCGCCTGGCGACCGCACCAGCCCCGAGGTAGTCAAGGCCGTGGTGGCCCTCGACGCCGGCCGGCGCGGAGGCCGCGCGCTCTACTTCACGCGCTCGACCCTCTACGGCGAAGGGTCGATCTGGCGCCACGTGGGGCTCTACGCCTATCGCCGCTCCGCGCTCGTTCGTTTTTGCGCCGCCACTCCCTCGCCACTCGAGCGGCGAGAAAACCTCGAACAGCTCCGGGCTTTGGAGCTTGGTCTAACAATCTACGCCGACGTAGTCCCGGCCGCGCCTCTCTCGGTAGACACTCCGGCCGATCTCGCCGCTGCTCGAGCCCGTGTGGCCCGCGACGTGGAAGCTTGATGGGCGCCCGAGCGAAAATCGCCTTCCAGGGGGAGCCCGGCTCGAACAGTGACGAAGCATGCCGAGCCTATTTCTCCGGCCATGAACCGGCGAGCTACGCGGCTTTCGAGGATGCGTTCGAGGCCGTGAAGTCGGGTGAATGCGAACTAGCGCTGATTCCGGTGGAAAACTCGATTGCCGGCCGCGTCGCCGACGTCCACCACCTGTTGCCGTCCTCGGGATTGAGGATCGTCGGCGAGCGGTTCAAGCCGATTCGCTTCCAGTTGATGGCCAATCTCGGCGTCGCCCTCGAGGATATCCGGACCGTCGCCAGTATGGCGATCGCCCTTGGCCAGTGCCGCCGCACCCTGCGCCGTCTTGGCGTCCGGACCGAAACGGCCGGCGACACCGCCGGCGCGGCCAGGGCCCTGGCCGAGCATCCTGACCCGACACGCGGCGCAATCGCGCCGGCCTTGGCCGCCGAGCTCTATGGCCTTTCAATCCTGATGACCGATATCGAGGACGAGGCGCATAACACTACCCGATTTCTGGTCATGTCCGCCGATCGCAAGCCGCCTCGCCCGCCGGGCGACGTCGACTGCGTCACCAGCTTTGTCTTCCGTGTACGGAACATCCCCGCCGCCCTGTACAAAGCCCTCGGAGGCTTCGCGACAAACGGCGTGAACATTACAAAGCTGGAAAGCTACATGGAGAACGGCGCGTTCACCGCAACTCAGTTCTATTCCGAGGTCGACGGCCGCCCCGAGGATGCGCCTTTGGCGCGCGCCCTGGAGGAGTTGACCTTTTTCTCCGATCACTTCGAGATGCTAGGCGTCTTCCCTGCCGATCCGTTCCGAGCGACTAAATCGCGGGCGCCATCGCGGCCGACATAGCGCCCTAGCCTCCCAACGCCCAGGCCTTGATCAACTGGTGGGCGATGGCCATGGCGCCGGGAGCTCTGGCGTCGGCCAGTTGGCCCCGAATCAGAGCGCCCGCATCTTTCCTCGTGAACCACCGCACTTCCTCGAGTTCGGTCTGGTCGGGAATCGCCTCGCCCTCCTGAACTTCAGCGATCAGGCCAATCATCAGTGACGAGGGATAGGGCCAGGGCTGGGTAGAGTGATAGCGCACCGACTCCACCCTCAGGCCCGCTTCCTCGAAGATCTCGCGAGCACAGGCCTCCTCGGCGGATTCGCCGGGTTCGAGAAAGCCGGCGAGGGCCGAATAGATCAGCTTGGGCCATGCCGCCTGGCGTCCAAGCAGGCATCTCTCGCCCCTCACGGGCAGCATGATCACCACCGGATCGGTGCGCGGAAAGTGCTCGGCCTTGCAAGACGGGCAGACGCGTTTCCAGCCGCCCTCCGCCGCTTCGCTGGCGGCGCCGCAGACCGCGCAATGACGGTGGCGGCGACGCCACTCGAACACTCCCTTGGCGGTCGCTAGAATCGCCGCGTCGCCGGCGGCAAGGGTCAACGCGATCGATCGCAAGTCGTCGAAACGGCCAAGCCCCGAGAGTGGCCCGTCGGCGGGGTCCGCGGGCCCCTCCAGGTCCACGGCAAACACCGCGACGTCCTTCCACAGGCCCATGAACAGGAGCCGCTCGCCGCCCCCGGAAAGTTCGCCGGCCATTTCGGCGCGCAGATAGGCGATCTGCACGCCGCCTTCCTTGGCCTCCTCCACCAGCGGCCGGCCGTTCCACAGCGCCACCGCCAGGGATTCCGGCGCCGCCAACCTATGCGCCAGCCATGACGCGTCGACCCGCCGCGCGCTTGCGCGGTCGAGCGGATTGCCAGCGAATGTGTTGATAAAAGCCATATTGGGCATCTGAGGCTTCTAGGGCGCCTCGGCGCGGCCGTCATTAACGGTTCGCGCTGGGTAGTGGGGCAGTTTGAAATCCGCCCATCTTGACAGGTCATTGAAACGCCACGGCGTCCCCGTATGGTATCAGCCATGGCTAGGCACCCACAGCGCCCGCGCGATCAGAACCAGTTGGCGAAACTCGTTGTGGAAATCGCAACGGGTGAGGCGCAGGATGTTCCGCCGAGCGTGAGCGCGGAGGCAAGCGTGCTTGGACGGTTGGGGGGAATCAAGGGTGGTCACGCCCGCGCTGCGCGCCTTAGTCCAAGCGAACGCAGCGACATCGCCAGAGCTGCTGCGGTGGCTCGGTGGTCGCGGCGACAGCCCGAAGACGACTGATCGCCATGGGACCATCTGAACTCGATCTGACCGGCGCTCAAGCCGGTGGAATGAACGCGCGCGCCGCAGCCGAGGCCATCTATGCGTTCGCCAAGCAACATGGCCTGATTGATGTCGGTGATGGGCCACCGGCAGATCTCGACGACGACGAAGAGGACGAAGGTTCAGCTGCCGATCAAACACAGGGGTTTGGGCAACAGGCCGTAATCGATGCATTCCAGAGAAGGCCAATAAAACTCGTCACGTACGACAATCACCGCCGGGTAGTGACAATTTTCACAGACCGCCCCTTGGGCGTGCGTGTCCGTAAGAAAATGCCATATACTTTCGGTGGGGCCGTGAATATTCAATATATGGCGAGCGGTGACCCTGAAGTTCGCGGAAATGAGGCCGATGAGTTTTCTGCGGAGCCGTGTTATCTTACTGGCGTTCGCTATGGCTGTGGCGGATCAATATTTCCTGCCAATCGCCTAGTGCACTGACTCAGAGCCTGACTCAAAAGCCTATGCACGAGCGAGCCGCCTGATGCCGAGCTGGATGGCGGCGAGGGTGATGAAGGCGAGGAGGGTGTCGGCGAGGTTCTCGTAGTCCTTGGCCAGCCGCCTATTTCGGCCGAACCAGGAGAAGGTGCGCTCGACCACCCAGCGCCGAGGCAGAACGACGAAGCCCAACATGTCGTCGGTTCGCTTGACGATCTCGACGCGCAGCGGCGGCGCCCTGGCGGCCGCGTCGGTGACCTGGTGGGCGTTGTAGCCGCCATCGGCCCAGACCAGTTCGAGCCAGTTGAACCGCTGGCGTATCCTGTCGAAGACCAGGGCCGCCCCGTCGCGATCCTGGATGCCTGCGGAGTGGACGATCACGCGCAGGGGAAAACCTTCGGTGTCGACCAGGGCGTGGAGCTTGCGTCCTTTGATCTTCTTTCCGGCGTCGTAACCCACTGCGTCGTCTTCACCCTTGTTCTTGCAGCCCCTTTTTCCGCCGACTTCAGCGACTGACTGTCGATGACCGCCGCGGTGGGGCTGGCCTCTCGACCGCCCCGCTCGCGCAAGTCGAACAGCAACTCGGCCCAGATCGCCTCCCACACCCCCTCGCGCTGGAACTTGCGGAAGATGTTGTAGACCGTCGAGCGCGGCGGGAACGGCGAGCGCGGCAGGTAGCGCCACGGGCAGCCGGTCCGAAGCAGATAGAAAATCGCGTTCATCGCCGCGCGCATGTCGGTCTTGCGCGGCCGCCCACCGGGATCAGCCGGCGGGATCAGCGGCTCCAGACGCGCCCACTCGTCATCCGTCAGATCGCTGGGGAACCGCTCCCCCGCCCGCCGGTAGACCGCCCGATGCTCCCGCGTCCACATGCCGAATCACCCGCTCCGTTGAAACGGGCCCGATGAATCACGCCCCGAAACCAGACGCCACAACCTTTTGGGTCAGGCTCTAAGCGTGATCCCCGACACGCCCCATGACGTCGCCCAG
>Ga0302324_100004072_pt1 | contig 32598 bp, 30 predicted proteins | sample Palsa_T0_1_FD_201949 | JGI IMG/M metagenome (GOLD analysis project Ga0302324, IMG submission 201949) | Peat permafrost microbial communities from Stordalen Mire near Abisko, Sweden - Palsa_T0_1 | ecosystem: Environmental > Terrestrial > Soil > Palsa > Peat permafrost | place: Sweden: Abisko... | reverse complement strand
GGAAAGCGGCTGCCGTCCTTACGAAAGTACGTCAGCTCGTAGATATCCTCAATGCCGCGCGAAGCCTTGAACACCAGCGCCTCGAAGCCGGGCGCAATCGGGGTGCCCAGTTCCACGCTCAATGCCGAGGCACGCGCGATCACTTCCTGCGGATCGGAGATGTCGGCCGGAGTGATCTGGTTGACCACCTCGGCGCCCAGGTAGCCCAGCATGCGCTCGGCGCCGACGTTGAAGATCTGGATCACGCCCTTGGCGTCGGTGGCGATGCTGGAGAAATTGGCGCTGTTGAAAATCGCACTCTGCAGCGCACCGGCCTTGAGCAGCGCCTCTTCCGCCTGCTTGCGCGCGGTATTGTCGGTGCCGATCAGCAGATAACCGATGATCGCGTCCTGCGCATCGCGCAGCGCAGTGACCGAGACCACCGCCGGAAAGCGGCTGCCGTCCTTACGAAAGTACGTCAGCTCGTAGATATCCTCAATGCCGCGCGAAGCCTTGAACACCAGCGCCTCGAAGCCGGGCGCAATCGGGGTGCCCAGTTCCACGCTCAATGCCGTGGCACGCGCGATCACTTCCTGCGGATCGGAGATGTCGGCCGGGGTAAGCCGGTTCACGACTTCGCCCGCCGCATAGCCGAGCATGCGCTCGGCGCCGACGTTGAAGATCTGGATCACGCCCTTGGCGTCGGTGGCGATGCTGGAGAAATTGGCGCTGTTGAAGATCGCCTTCTGCAATGCTCCGGTGGTCAGTAGTGCGTCCGCTTTGCGCGCGTCGAGCGGGGCGTCGGGCTCGGGGGATGCTTTGGCTACAAGCACAGTCGTATTTGCAGCCGCCCGCTCGCTCGCCGGCGTCAAAAGTTTGTCCATTCCAACAGCTTGGTCAGCGGCGGGGGGCACCGTCTATGCGCTGGCGTACATAGGAAAAGTCGCGCACCCGGAGCTGCGCAATAGGCGGCTACGTCGGTCGAGTTCTATTTTACATAAAACACCTGCGTGCCCTCCCATCGCCACGATCGCAGCATCGCCTCGAGCACCTTGACGTCGCCGGCGTAGCGCTCAGGCACGCTCTGCAGGTTCAATCGATAGATCTCCCGCTTGCGCACCACGATCACATCATCGTGGATGTAGACCTGCGCATCGCCCGCGCACTGCACCCGCGTCACATAGCGGCCGCCGGCGGCATGCGCCATGGAGTAGCTCGACGCCTGGTCGCCGAGCACCAGGTCGTGCAGTCGAATGGCGTTGAGATCGCGGCGGTGCACGCCGTCGGCGGTAATGTCGTAATACATATCGTACGCGGCGTCGACACTCAGGTAAGCCCGCGGCAGCCACGACAGCACAATGCCGAATCCGCGCTCGGGGCCCTCGGAGCTCGCGTAGCCGCTCAACGATGCGGGGATGTCGACCGAATATCCATACAGCTGGTTGAGGTAGCGCCCGGTGTGCGCATGGTTCGGCGGCTGATCGAACCCCGCCGGCGGCTGCGTGCCGCAGAACTCGCCGCGCGCACCCGCGGCCGCCGCCGCGCCGAGGCTGCATGCCACGATGCAAAGCCAGGTTGAGGTTTTGGACATCGACATCTGAATCTCCCAATTATTGTTCTCGATCGGCCTGGATGCACAGCGCCGACACCGATACGCACGAGTCAACCGCTTCGGGCTACGACCGTTGAGCAATAAATGTCGCAGCAGCTCTTTATGTTCACCGTCTGTCGCCATGGCGCGACAGTCATTTTATCTGCCTCGATTCCGGCACTCGGGGTAGGATGATCCCCACACGGCAGCGCGCCCCGATGCAGTTTTCACTGTAGCCGCACAACGTTATTCTCAAAACCATGTCCGCTCCTGCAGATTTCAATGAGGCCAGCGTCGGCGAGGCCGACGACGCGCTGCGCGCGCTGGTGAGCTCGATACTCAGCGGCGTCTACAAGGAAGAGGTCTATCTGCGGCACGTGTCTGAACTGTGCCGTGACGAGCCCGACACTGCCCCACAGCTGCTGGGGCTGATCGACCGCTACTACCGCCTTGGCCGCATGCCGGCGCCGCAGTTCCAGAAGCTCAAGGCAAAGATCGAACAGGCCATGGGCACTCGCCCTCCCGACGATGACGATGAGGAGTCCGAGGAATCAGACACGCGCGAGCTGCGCGCAGTGGACGCGCCGGCCCCTCGGCCCACCGCGGCGCGTCCGACGACCACCGCGCTGCCCAGGGCAGCCGCGCCACCCAAGACAGCCGCGCCACCAGCGCCTACCCTGTCACCCCGGGCCCTCGGGCCGCCCAGCGCCAGCACGGCGACATCCGGAGCAACAGTAGAGCCACCAGTGGCTCCGGCCCAAACCCAGCCGGCGGAGGTGAGCGAGGCCGCGCCGCCCGCCGCGGCCGTCACCATCGGGATCGGCACCGTGCTGCGCAATCGCTACGAGCTGCTGCAACTGCTCGGGCGTGGTGGCATGGCGTCGGTCTACAAGGCCCGGGATCGCTATCGCACCAGCCTCGGGGTCGCGGATTGCTGGGTCGCCATCAAGATCGTGCAGCCGCATCCGTCGCGGCCCGGTAGTGTCGATGCGCTGGGGCGCGAATTTCACAACGCCCAGCGCCTCTCGCATCCAAACGTAATTAACGTCTACGATATCGATCGCGAAGGCGACGCGTCGTTCTATTCGATGGAACTGCTCGAAGGCGAGCGGCTCGGCCAGTTGATAAAGCGCGCCGGCGGCCGATTGCCGCGCCGCTACGCGCTGGCCATCATTCGCGATATCGGTGCCGCGATCGCCCATGCGCATTCGCGCGGCGTGGTGCATGCCGACCTCAAGCCGCACAACATCATGGTCACGCGCGACGGTCACGTGCGGGTACTGGATTTTGGCAGCGGTGCAGTGCGGCCGGGCGAGCCGTGGATTGCCGAACTGTCTCCCGGTGGCGATTACCGCCAGGCAACGCCGCAGTACGCCAGTTGCGAGCAGCTTCAGGGCTGGTGCGCCGATCCGCGCGACGACATCTACGCGCTCGCCTGCCTGACGTACCAGCTGCTAGCCGGCAAGCATCCGTTCGATCAGCGCTCATCACTGGTGGCGCGCGGTCGGCGCATGCGGCCGCGGCGACCCGCGGCTCTGCGCGGCGATAACTGGCGCGCATTGCGGCGCGGACTCGCCTGGAGTCGTGAGCAGCGCAACATGACGATGGAGAAGTGGCTGGAGCAACTCGGAGTCGCCGACGGCGCCGAGAGTCTACCGCCGTTGGCGCGATTGACGGCCGCGCCACCGCCGCGCCAGTGGCCGCAACGAGTGGCCGCCGTCGCAGTGGTGCTGATCAGCCTCGGCCTATGCGCATACGCCATCGAGCGCTCGACAGGGGTCGACTGGCAACCGGCCCTGTCCGGCGCTCACAGCACCTGGCAGCAGCTGCAATCGTTATGGGAGCCGGCCGCCCCGCCCGCGCCGGTAGCCGACCCGCCGGCGGCCGCGCCGGGCACCCCGCTACCCTCGGCTACAGTAGCGGCGGCAGCGAGCCTGCTCACGCCGACAGTGCCGCCGAGTTCTCGCGCCAAAGCCACCCGCATTGCCAGCAGCAGTGGCGCGCCGCTCGCCGCCGCACCGGCGGCGCCGGTCACGGACTCCAATGCGCCGCGGGTGGAATTTGCCGCCACCAGCTACGAGGTCGCCGGGGACGAGCCTGCGGCGCGCATCGTAGTGCGACGGCTCGGCGGCACTGACGGCGACATCAGCTTCAGCTGGTGGACCGAGGGCGCGTCAGCACGGCCGGATGTCGACTACGCCTCGCTGGGCCGGCGCGTCGAGCGCATCCCGGCCGGAACGGACAAGATCACCGTGTACGTGCCGATCATTTCCAACCCACAGCGCAACCCGCTCAGTCGGTTCTACGTCGCGCTTGGCGACGCGGACGCTGCTGCCGCTGCCGCTCCGAACGCGCGCGCCTCGGTAACGATCGATCGCGGTTACTAGCCGACGATCACTCAGACAGCGGCGGCACAGCGCCCGGAAGCGCGGCCGCACGCGACGCAGCAACGACGCAGGCCACGGCGGTGAGCGCCGATAGTGCACAAGCCAGCGCATACACGAGAATGGCCCCGGACAGGCTTCCGGTGACCTGTCGCAGGCCCAGCACTATCAGCGGGCTGAGGAACTGGCCCAGAAAACTGGCCGCCATCCACAGGCCGGTGCCGGTGCCACGCTGTGCCGCGGGCAGCGTGCTGATCGCCCAGGTAATCAGCGTCGGCAGGATCATTCCCGCGCCGTAGTTGGCGATCACCGCTCCGAGCACGGCGCTGTGCCAGCCGGGCAGCAGCGCGATGACGAAGAAGCCCAGGCTCAGCAGCGCAAAGCTCGATGCCACCTTCGGCAGCGCGCGCGAGCGCACCAGCCCGAAGGTCAGCGCGCCCAGGGGATTGGCCAGCGAGGCGACACCTTGCCACAGACCTATCTTGGCCGGCGAACTCAGGCCGCGCTCGGTGAGCACGAAGCCGGTCTGGATCACGGTGATCAGAAACGCCGTCATGGCAAACAGCGTTACGCCGCAAATCAGCAACAGCTTGCCCCAGCGAAACGGCTGTGGAGTTGGCTCACGATCGATGGCGCGCGGCGCGATCGGTGCATGAGCATGCCGCGGTTCCCATAGCAGCAGCGCGGTGAGCGGTGCCAGCGCGAAAGCGAAACCATAGGCCAGGAAGGGATTGCGCCAGTCCGCATCGCCCAGCGCCCCACCCAGGGCAATGACGGTCATCGCCATGAGCGGCGCGGTACCGGTCTGGAGCGCGAGATAGCGTGCGCGCCGCCCGGCGGCAAAGTAATCGCCGATCAGGGTGGTACTGCAGGTCATGATCGCGGCCTCGGCGACACCCACGAAGCCGCGCGAAATCACGATCTGCGGCAAGGTCCTCAGCCACAGCGGCGCGGTTCCGAACACGCCATAGACCACGGTGGCCCAGAACAGCACGCGCTTGTGGCCGATGCGATCACCCAGCACGCCGAATGGCCAGGCGAGCAACGCCACGAACAGCGCCGGCAGGCTGGCGACCAGCGAGATCAGCAGATTGACCGCGGGCTGGTGCTGGAAGTACGCCGTCATGCGCGGCAACACCGGCGACAGCATGGCGCTGGCCATCACCGCCAGCCAGCCACAGCTCACCAGCAGCCATCCGTGCAGGGCCGTGGCGCGAGGCGGTGACGGCAGCTGCGACCGGCGGCCGCCCTGCATCAGATCCATCCGCGGCGCGATGGCTACAGGGTGGCCGACACTCTCACGCCGGCAAAGCGATGCGCATCGCGCGCTGGCTGTCCGATGACCGACGGGCCGCCCCAGGGGCCGGTCCAGAAGTCCTCGACGTCGACGTAGTACACCTTGTTGGTGACGTTATCGACGAACGCCGTGATCGAGAACCGGCCGCTGTTGGACTGCAGACCGGCGCGCAGATTGAGAATTCCGAACGCGCCCTGCACCGCCCAGGGATTCTGATCGACCAGCATCTGTGCCGAGGTGCGATAGGTGTAATCGGCACCGAGCACCAGCGCATCGGGATGACTGGTCAGCGGGATGCGCTGTTCGATGCCCGCAATCGCCTTGAACTTGGGCGAGTTCGGCATGGTCTTGCCATCGACGTTCTGCACCCCCTGGACCACGCCGTTGATGGTCACCGGGGTGCAGCCCTGCGCTGCGGACTGCACGATGGCGCCAGGCTGGCCCCAGCACGGCGCATTCGCATAGTCCTTGAACACAGCGTCGATGTAGGCGGCGCTGAAATTCAGCCGCGTGTACTGGGTCGCCGCCCACTGCGTGTCCAGTTCCAGGCCGCGCGTCTCGGCTTTGCCCGCCGATGTCAGGTTCAGCGGCGGGGTGAGCACGTCGGCCACCGCCGCATAGGTCTGGATCTGATAATCCTGATAAATGGTGTCGAACGCGTCCACATTCAGCATCACCGTTCGATCGAGGTAGGTCCCCTTGGAGCCAATTTCGAAGTGGTTGATGTGCTCCTGTCCGACCGGCTGCAATGGAATGGCAGCGGTGGGATTGCCGAGCTGCGGGTACAGCACCGCCGAGGTGTTGTAGGCCTCGGGTGAGTAGCCCCGGGCGTAGGTGGCATACACCATCGAGTTGTCCGTGATCTGCTGCTGCAGGCTGAAGTCCCCGACCACGGCGTTCGACGAGCTGCTGCCCTGGCTATAGAGCGGCCCGTAGATCGCGTTCGGGAATTGCACCACGTTGATGGTTTCCCCGTAGGCATACTTCAACTCGTCGTGATTGAAGCGCAGTCCCGCGACCAGCGAGGTCGTGGGCAGGATTTTCCAGGTGGCCCGACCGTAGACGTCATAGGTGGCCGTGGTCGGGATCGGACGCACCAGGTACGCGGCGCCCGGCAGTCCGCGATCGTAGAGCTCATCCACCTTGGTATCGGAATAAAAGGCACCCAGCAGGTAGCTCAGCGGCTGATCCACGGCGGAGGCCAGCTTGATTTCCTCGCTGCCCTGCGTAACGGTCTCGTTCTGGCTCTGGGTATTGAAGAACAGGCCGCCAAACGGCGGCCCAAATGGCGTCGCCACGTTCCAGTAATAGACGTCGACCGCGAAGATGTCCTGCACCTGCAGCTGCGTTTCGCGTTGGTAGGCGCTGGTCGAGGTCAGCGTGGTGCCGTTGCCGAATCGATAATCCAGGATCACCGACGCGTCCTGGTCCTTGTGCACGGCACCGGCGCTATTCACCGGACTTTTGTAGTTCAGGTTGTCCCAGCTGGGCGTGATGCCCGGCAGAGCCACCGCCTGGCTGGAACCAATAATCGCGGCTCCCGGTGGCACGTAAATATAGACGAAATTAAATCCGGTGGATCGGTCCTCCCCCTGGTGCACCATGACGGTAGCGTCGAAGTTGTCGGTCAGCAGGAACTTGAGCTTGGCGCGAAAACCGCCGAGGTCCTGTTCGGTCTTGCTGTCGTAGGCAAGATTCTTGATCGGGTAGTCGATGCTGGCCCCATACACGGCCAGGCTGCCCTGGATCTTGTCGCTCAGCGGTCCCGCCAGGAAGCCATCGGCCCGAACCTCGCCATCATTGGTAAAGGTGAGGCTAGCGCTTCCGGCAGGCTGGTCGGTCGGTCCACGCGTTACGATGTTGATCACACCCGAGGCTGCGGCGCGGCCGCCCAGGGTCGCTTGCGGCCCTTTAAGCACCTCTATGCTCTGTACGTCCACGATGTCGTTGCCGTCGTAGGAATCGGAAGGCACCGGGACACCGTCTACCTGGATGGCCACTCCGGATGAGATGCCGACCGTGCCCTCGTTCGATACGCTGGAAATGCCGCGTATGCCCATCGGCACGCGGCCATTGATGGTGCCGTTCAGCTGCACCGACGGCACCAGCTTGTTGACATCGGAGATGTCGCTCACGTTCTGCTGCGCCAGCACATCGGCCGACACCACGCTGGCCGCCACCGGCACGTCTTCGAGCTTCTCGGTGCGCTTCTGCGCCGTGATCAGGATCTCTTCCAGTTGCGCGCCTTCGGTGGCATTGGACCCCAGGGTCGAGGAGCCACCGGCCTGCTGTGCCAGGCCAACGGGCGCATACAGCGCGAGCGCACTTCCAGCCAGCGCGGTCAGCGCGGCACGCACGGCCATAGACACGTGAATAGAGTCCATCTGCATCCCCCTCCAAACATCTGGTTGCTGATGACCAGGCTCTGCGCTGCCTGCTGTTGCTTTTACGCAACGTAAGTCAGCATCTCTTGGATGAAGATTAACGCTCACGGTAGATTTGCGGAAATAATTAATCTAAATTGTATCGATTGACGGGATCAATTAGATTGGTTCGATGCGACTCAATCGTTTTGACCTCAATCTGCTGGTGGCGCTCGACGCCCTGCTCACGGAGCAGAACACCACGCGCGCCGGCAAGCGCATCAACCTGAGCCAGCCCGCCATGAGCTGCGCGCTGGCGCGGCTGCGCAGCTACTTCAATGACCCGATCCTGACACAGGTGGGACGCAAGCTGGTCCCCACGCCGCTCGGCACCAGCCTGGCGCAGCCGGTTCGTGAGTTGCTGATGCGCACCGAAGCCACGCTCGACAACCGGCCGAATTTCGACCCCGGGACCACGCGGCGAAAATTCAGGCTGATGATGTCGGACTACGTCTCCACCGTGCTGATGGCAGAGATCACCCGGCGTTCCGAGCGCATCGCCCCTGGTATGACCTTCGAGATACTGCCGCACGGGCTGTCGCCCGAGACCGCACTCGAAAATGGCGATATCGACCTGCTGGTGATGCCCGATGAATTCCTGCCGCGCGAGCACCCCTCCGAGCCGCTGTTCGACGAGTACTACGTGTGCCTGGCCTGTGCTCACCACCCGACGGTGGGGCAGCACATCACGGCCGCGCAGTATCTGGAGCTGCGCCACGTGGTTGCACGTCCGGGCGCACACCCGCAGCGCCGGCGCGCGGTCGATGAGCTGTACCTGGAACGCCTGGGTCACGAGCGGCGCATCGACGTCGTGGTGGGCGAATTCAACGTGCTGCCGCAGTACGTGATCGGCACCACGCGCATCGCCACCATGCACCATCGCCTGGCACGGCTGTATGCGAGCTACATGCCGCTGAAGATCCTGCCGCTACCGTTCAAGTGCCCGCCGATCCGCGAGGCCACGGCCTGGCACCATCATCGCGACCAGGATCTGGGTCTGGCGTGGCTGCGGCAACTGCTCAGGGTCACGGCGGAGGAGCTGGACCAGAATGCGGCCGCAGCGCACAGCCCCGAGGCGCTCGCAATATAGCTGTCAGCCGGTCGCGCGCGCCATGGCGAGGCCGGATCGCGCCAGATATAATTCGCGACCTGATCTTCATGGCCCTAAGGCTTCAGTGCCAGACACTGCGCCGGCGGGCGAACCGGGAGCCCCGTCATTGCCAAGCACATAGTCGTCCGCGAAATCTCGCGCCCGGGGCCGGCCGATCTCAAGTTATTGGGCGAGTACGGCGTCGCCTCAGTGCACGAGGCCCAGGGTCGCACCGGCCTGCTGGCCTCCTACATGCGCCCGATTTACCGCCCGGTCAGCATCTGCGGCAGCGCTATTACCGTGCTGGTGCCCCCGGGCGATAACTGGATGCTGCACGTCGCGATCGAGGTGTGTCGCCCCGGCGACGTGCTGGTGGTGGCGACCAGCTCGCCCTGCGAGGATGGGTATTTCGGCGACCTGCTCGCCACCTCGTGCGCGGCGCGCGGCGTCAAGGGACTGGTCATCGATGCCGGGGTGCGCGATGTCGCCGTGCTGACGCAGATGGGCTTCCCGGTGTGGTCCAAGGCCATCTTTGCCCAAGGCACGGTCAAGGCCAGCCTGGGCGCGGTCAACCTGCCGATCATCTGCGCCGGCGCCCGGGTCAGGCCCGGCGATGCGATCGTCGCCGATGACGACGGTGTGGTGGTGGTACGCGGTGCGCAGACGGTTCAGGTGGCCAAAGCCGCCGGCCAGCGCATCGCCAACGAAGAGGACAAGCGCCGGCGGCTGGCTGCGGGTGAGCTGGGGCTCGACATCTACAAGATGCGCGAGCGGCTTAAGGCACTGGGGCTCGAGTACCGCTGACAGCTGCGGATCGCCAGCCGCATGCCAGGCTCACAGACAGCGATTGCCTGCACGCTGATGCGCGGCGGCACCTCGAAGGGCCCGTTTTTTCTGGCGTCCGATCTGCCGCGCGAGCCTGCGCTGCGCGACCGGGTGCTGCTGGCGGTCATGGGATCGCCCGATGCGCGCCAGATCGACGGCCTCGGGGGCGCGGAGCCGCTGACCAGCAAGGCCGCGATCGTCTCCAAATCGCAGCGCCCCGGCATCGACGTTGAATTTCTGTTCGCCCAGGTGCTGATTGATCAGCCGGTGGTAGACATCAGCCCGAATTGCGGCAACATGCTGGCCGGCGTGGGACCGTTCGCGATCGAACGCGGTCTGGTGGTGGCGTCAGATCCGGCGACCCGGGTATCGATCTACATGCTCAATACCGGCAATCTGGCGCTCGCCACCGTGCCGACACCCGGCGGCGAGGTACGCTACGAGGGCACCACCGCGATCGCCGGTGTGCCGGGCACCGCGGCCGCAATCACTATCGATTTCCTCGACACTGCGGGCTCGGTCTGCGAGTCGCTGCTGCCAACCGGGCGCACGCGCGATCGCATCGAGGGGGTGGACGTCAGCTGCGTCGACAACGGCATGCCGGTGGTGGTGCTGGCTGCACGATCCCTGGGCAAGACCGGCTACGAGTCGCCGCGCGAGCTCGACGCCGATCACGAGTTCAAGGCCCGGCTGGAGAAACTGCGGCTGGCCGCCGGCGTGCTGATGGGCCTGGGCGACGTCAGCCACAAGGTGGTGCCGAAGATGGCGCTGATCGCACCGGCGCAGGCCGGCGGGCACGTCTGTACACGCAGTTTTATTCCGCACCGCTGTCACAGCGCGATCGGGGTGCTCGGTGCCGTGAGCGTCGCCACCGCCTGCGTCATGCCAGGGTCGGTAGCCGAAGGCATCGCCAGGATCCCGCACAGCTCCCCACGCGTGCTGTCGGTCGAACACCCGAGCGGCGAATTCACGGTGACGCTGGAAGTCACCGGCAGTGGCGACAACTTCGTCGTCGGCCGCTCCGGCATCCTGCGCACGGCGCGGGCGCTGATGCAGGGGCAGGTGCTGGTGCCGCGGGCGGTGTGGGACGGCCGACTCTAGCGGGCCCAAACGGCCGGGCAAGAAGCTCAGCGGCCCTGCTTCTTCAGCAGCGCGTCGAGCCGCGGAAACACGCGCCGCGCATTGGCCGAATACACACGCTGCCGATCGTCCTCGCTGAGCGCGAGCGCATCGACATAGCGCTTGGTGTCGTCATAGAACTGCCCGGTGCGCGCATCGATGCCACGCACCGCGCCGACCATCTCCGAGCCGAACAGTATGTTCTCCACCGGCACTACCTTGAACAGCAGCTCGATGCCCGGCAGGTGGTAGACACAGGTGTCGAAATACACGTTCTTCAGCAGCTGCTCGAGCGGCGGGCGCTTCAGGTCCTGCGCCAGTCCGCGATAGCGGCCCCAGTGATAGGGCACCGCACCGCCGCCGTGCGGAATGATGAAGCGCAGCGTGGGAAACTCCTTGAACAGATCCGAGGTCAGGAACTGCATGAACGCGGTGGTATCGGCATTCAGATAGTGCGCACCGGTGGCATGAAAGTTGGGGTTGCAGGAGGCGCTGACATGCACCATCGCCGGCACGTCCAGTTCGACCATTTTCTGATACAACGGATACCATTGCCGATCGGTCAGCGGCGGTGAGGTCCAGTAGCCGCCCGACGGATCCGGATTCAAGTTGCATCCGATGAATCCCAGTTCGCGCACGCAGCGCTCCAGCTCCGCGGCGCTGCGGCCCGGCGCGACTCCGGGTGACTGCGGCAGCTGGCACACGCCGACGAAGTTATCCGGATACAGCTGGCAGGCGCGGTAGATCAGGTCGTTACAGACACGCGCCCATTGCAGGCTCGCCGCCTCGTTGCCAAGATGGTGACTCATGGCCGAGGCGCGCGGCGAAAAGATGGTCAGGTCGCTGCCGCGCTCGCGCTGCAACTTGAGCTGCGCCTTCTCCAGGCTGTCGCGGATCTGATCGTCGCTGATACGCGGTGCGTCGACGACGACGCCATTCGGGTCGCGCAGGGCCGCGAGCTGCGCATCACGAAAAACCTGCAGCTCACCGGGCGCGGTGGTGTAGTGGCCGTGGCAATCGATGATCATCGGCGCGCCTGGTCCCTAGCCTTTCTGCAGGCAGCTCTCCAGCTTGGCAAGCGTCTGCATCGCCGGCAGGCACTGTGCCACGCTGGCATTGGGTTCGCGCTGCTGCCTGATGGCGGCGAAGAACTCGCGATCCTGCAATTCGATGCCGTTCATCGACACATCGACCTTGGATACATCGATCGGGCTGTTATTGCCGTCAAACAGATCGTCGTAACGGCAGACATAGGTGCCCTGGTCGCAGATGTAGCGGAAGAAAGTACCGAACGGTCCGTCGTTGTTAAACGACAGCGACAGCGTGCAGATGGCACCGGATGGCACCCGCAAGCCGATGCTCATGTCCATCGCGATGCCGAGGGTCGGACTGACCGGCCCCTGCAGCGCGTAGTACTGTGAGGCCTGCTGGCCGGTCTGGTACTGAAACAGATCGACCGTGTGGCAGGCGTGGTGCCAGAGCAGGTTATCAGTCCAGCTGCGTGGCTGTCCGAGCGCGTTCATGTTGGTGCGGCGGAAAAAGTAGGTCTGCACGTCCATCTGCAGCACCTTGAGCTCCCCGGCCCGGATGCGCTTGTGGATCCACTGATGGCTGGGATTGAATCGGCGCGTATGCCCGCCCATCGCGGTAACACCGGTCTGCTGCTGCGTGGCGACCACGAGTTCGGCATCCGCGAGCGAATCGGCGATCGGGATCTCGATCATCACGTGCTTGCCGGCACGCATGCACTGTACTGCCTGCTGCGCATGCAGCTGGGTGGGCGAGCACAGCAATGCCGCCTCGACACCCGGCTGCGCCAGCGCCTGCGCCAGGTCGGTCGTGCAATGCGGAATCTTCCATTTCTTGGCGACTTCGGCCGTGGTGACCGGATCGCGGCTGACCAGCGACAGCACTTCGATGCCATCGATCTTCGCCATCGCATCCAGATGTTTGACGCCGAACGCGCCGGCTCCCACGAGAATGACTTTCATGCGCTACCAGGTATCTGCTTAAGGTTGGCAATTTTCCAGTATCAGATGGCCGACCGCGGTATTTGAGGCCGGCACGTGATAGAAGCGGCGCACGGTGCGCACATTGTCATCCAGTGCGCCGCGCATGATCAACCACATCACCAGCTCGATACCCTCCGAGCCGGCCTCGCGCAGGTATTCCAGATGCCCGATCCGGACCAGCGCCTGCGGGTCAGGGCCGATGCTATCCAGGAAGCGCGCGTCCCAGGGCTGGTTGATCAGCCCGGCGCGCGGCCCCTGCAGCTGGTGCGACATGCCGCCGGTGCCCCAGACCATAACCCGCAGATCCTGCGGATAGGACTCGACTGCGCGGCGCAGCGCGCGGCCGAGGTTGAAGCAGCGGTTGCCGGTGGGCGCCGGATACATCACCACGTTCACCGCCAGCGGAATCACGCGGCACGGCCATGCCGCAGGCGCACCGAACACCAGCGACAGCGGCACGGTCAGGCCGTGATCGACATCCATTTTGTTGACGATCGTGAGGTCGAACTCGTCCAGGATCACCGACTGCGCAATATGGGCCGCGAAGCGCGCATCGCCCTTGACCACCGGTACCGGACGTGGACCCCAGCCTTCGTCCGCCGGAGCGAATTCCTCGGCGCAGCCGAGCGCGAAGGTCGGGATGATCTCGAGCGAAAATGCGGTGGCATGATCGTTGTAGACCAGGATCACGACGTCGGGCGGATTATCGCGGATCCACTGCTGCGCGAATTCGTAGCCCTGGAACAGTGGGCGCCAGTACGGGTCCTGCGCCTTACCGTTGTCGAGCGCGGCGCCGATGGCCGGCACATGCGAGGTCGTCAAACCCGCGTAGATTCTAGCCACTACTGTCCCGCTGTCGCTGCATCGTCACACCTCAGGCGCATTTTTACACAGACCGCTACGGGATAAACACCCAATCGCTCTCGATCATTCCGGCGAGGTGCAGGTGACCGATCACCTGCTCGGCAGCCTGCTCCGCGCTGACGCGGCTGGTATCGACGTGCATCTCGGGATTCTCCGGCGGCTCGTACGGTGAGTCGATGCCGGTGAAATTGCGTATCTTGCCGGCGCGCGCCTTGCGGTACAGGCCCTTCGGATCGCGCGCCTCGGCCACTTCGAGCGGAGTATCGATAAATATCTCGAAGAACTCCCCCGGAGCGAGCAGCGAGCGGGCCAGCCGCCGCTCCGAGCGGAATGGCGAAATGAACGACACCAGCACGATCAGTCCGGCGTCGGTCATCAGTCGCGCCACCTCGCCCACGCGCCGGATATTCTCGACCCGGTCGGCGTCGGTGAATCCCAGATCGCGGTTGAGCCCGTGACGGATGTTGTCCCCGTCGAGTAGATAGGTGTGGCGCCCCATGCCGAACAGTTTCTTTTCCACCAGATTGGCGATGGTGGACTTGCCCGCGCCGGACAAGCCGGTGAACCACAGCACGCAGGCCTTCTGTTTCTTCAGAACCGAACGGTTGGCGCGATTCACGTCCAGCGCCTGCCAGTGCACGTCCTGCGCCGGCCGCAGCGCCGCGAGCAGCATGCCAGCGCCGACAGTGCTGTTGTTGATGCGGTCGATAAGGATGAAGCCGCCGGTATCGCGATTGTGTGCGTACGGATCGAAGGCCAGCGGCTGATCAAGATTCAGATTGACCAGTCCGATCTCGTTGAGTTCGAGCTGACGCGCCGCTAGTTCCTCCAGCGTATTGACATTGATCTTGTATTTGAGCGGCGCCACCGCAGCGGTCACGGTACGGGCACCGCATTTGAGCAGATACGGCCTGCCGGGCAGCATTGGCTCTTCGCTCATCCAGACGATGGTGGCTTCGAATTTATCCGATACGTTGGCCGGCGCCGCGGCCGCGCTCAGCAGATCGCCGCGGCTGATGTCGATCTCATCCTTCAGGGTCAGCGTGACCGACTGGCCGGCTACCGCCTGCTGCAGATCGCCATCGGCGGTCACGATGCGCGCCACCCGCGCGTTGAGTCCCGAGGGCAATACCCGCAGCAAATCGCCGGGACGCACGCTGCCGCCCACAATCAGGCCGGCGAAGCCGCGAAAGTCCTGGTTCGGCCGGTTGACCCATTGCACCGGCATGCGGAATGGCTGCGCAGCCGCGTCGCCCGGGATCAGCACGCTCTCGAGGTGCTGCATCAAGGTCGGCCCGCGGTACCAGGGCATGGCGGCGCTGGCCTCGAGGACGTTTTCCCCGCGCAGGGCGGAGACCGGGATGGCGGCGATGTCGCTCAGGCCGATGCGCCCCGCGAACTCCCGATAGCTGCGCTCAACGTCCTCGAACACCTGCGCCGAGTAGCCGACCAGATCCATCTTGTTGACCGCGAGCACGATCTGACGAATGCCCAGCAGCGACACCAGATAGCTGTGGCGCCGGGTCTGCGTGAGAACACCCTTGCGCGCATCGACCAGGATGATTGCAAGATCCGCGGTCGATGCGCCGGTCACCATGTTGCGCGTGTACTGCTCGTGACCGGGTGTGTCGGCGACGATGTACTTGCGCCGCTCGGTGGCGAAAAATCGATAGGCGACGTCGATGGTGATGGCCTGCTCGCGCTCGGCCGCCAGCCCATCCACCAGCAGCGCGAAATCGAGCTCGTCGCCCTGCGTGCCGAGGCGGCGCGAATCGCGCGCCAGCGCCTCGAGCTGATCCTCCAGCAGCAACTGCGATTCGTACAGCAGGCGTCCGATCAGCGTGCTCTTGCCGTCATCGACGCTGCCGCAGGTGATGAAACGCAGCAGATCCTTGCGGCTCTGGGCCTGCAGCCAGCTGTCAATGCCGGTGGCGGGCCGTGAGGAGTCGGCGGTCATCAGAAGTAGCCTTCCTGCTTCTTCTGTTCCATCGATGCGGCACCGTCGCGATCGATGATCCGGCCCTGGCGCTCTGAGGTTCTGGCCACGAGCATCTCTTCGATGATCGCCGCCGGCGAATCAGCGTTGCTGTCGATTGCCCCGGTGAGCGGGTAGCAGCCCAGCGTGCGAAATCGCACTTTACGCAGCCGTGGCTGCTCGCCCGGCGCCAGCGGCATACGCTGGTCGTCGACCATGATCAGGGCGCCGTCGCGCTCTACAATCGGTCGTTCGGCGGCGAAGTACAGCGGTACGATCGGAATATCTTCGCGATGGATGTACTGCCAGATGTCGAGTTCGGTCCAGTTCGACAGCGGGAACACCCGCAGGCTCTCGCCCTTGGCCTTGCGCGTGTTATAGACCCGCCACAGTTCCGGCCGCTGCCGCTTCGGATCCCAGCGATGCTGCGCCGAGCGGATTGAAAACACGCGCTCCTTGGCGCGCGATTTTTCCTCGTCGCGCCGCGCGCCGCCGAAAGCGGCGTCAAACCCATAACGATCCAGCGCCTGTCTTAACGCCTGGGTCTTCATGACGTCGGTATGCAGCGCCGAGCCATGCACGAATGGGTTGATGCCCATGGCGACGCCGTCGGCATTGACATGCACGATCAGATCCATGCCGAGCCGGCGCGCGGTCAGGTCCCGAAACTCGATCATCTGGCGGAACTTCCAGGTGGTATCCACGTGCAGCAACGGGAACGGCGGCCGGCCCGGGTAAAACGCCTTGATCGCCAGGTGCAGCATCACTGAGCTGTCCTTGCCGATCGAATACAGCATCACCGGCCGGTCGCATTCGGCCACCACCTCGCGCAGGATGTGGATGCTCTCTGCTTCCAGCCGCGACAGATGCGAAAGCTGCGGTAAAGTGGACATCAGACGGCCGTCGCCCCCGGCATAAAACGGATCATTCTATATTTTCGGCGTTGGCTACGCCGATATCTGCTTATTCTGATTCTGGCTCTGATTCTGGCTCTGATTCTGGTAGGCCATTATCGGCGCGATGTCGGCCAGCGGCGCGCTGTGACCGACGAAGTAGATGCGCGCCAGCTCGTCGTTGGTGCGGGCCAGCGAGACCTGCAGCCGGTCGATGAATTCATGCAACTCGCCCTGCTGCAGCGATTCGAAGCGCGTGTGGTGTACCGCGCGCCGCATGCGCGACACGCGCCGCAGCAGCGGCTCGCTGATCGGCAGCCGGTGCAGCACCTCTTCGGCGCGCCGCAGGCAGCACACGCAGGCGCGCGGAAACTGCTCATCGGCCAGCAGGAAGCGCACCACACCCGCGCCATACACGCGCTCGCGCGTCTTCAGCCGGTACATCTGATAGCCCGACAGCGAGCGCAACACGCCCATCCACAGCACGGTCTCGAACGGCCCCAGTTCCGCCGCACTCGGCCCGGTCATCGCCGCCGCGCGCACATCCACGATGCGGCTGGTCATGTCGGCGCGTTCGATATTGCGACCCAGGGTCAGGAACGACAACGCATCGCCTTCGTTGAAGATACCCTCGAACATGCCGGTCAGCGCGTGCGTTGCGTTGGTGACGCGGTCGAGGAAGCCATAGCGCGTGCGCCTGGCCGAGGCTTCGGCGGCATGCTCGCCGACATACAGATAAAGTTCGTTGATCTGCTCCCACACCTCGCGCGGCAGGATGTCGCGCACGGTGCGGGCGATCTCCCGGGCACGCGCGATGGAAGCCAGCATCGATCCGGGATTCTTGGCATTGGCGACGATGAACTTGACCACCGATTTCTCGCTGTAATCACGCTCATGCTCGGCGTACAGGCTTTCATTGCCGGTAATTTTGATCAGCGGCTGCCAGCCCGGGCTCAGGCGCTGCGGCAGGTCGAGCATCAGGCCAGCGCTCACGTCCACCAGCCGGGCCAGATTCTCGGTGCGCTCCAGGTAGCGCGCCATCCAGTAGAGATTGTCAGCTACGCGCGAAAGCATGGTCGGCCGAGGTATCCACTATCCAGGTGTCTTTGCTGCCCCCGCCCTGTGAGGAATTGACCACCAGGGATCCCTTGCGCATCGCGACGCGCGTCAGGCCACCCGTGGTCACCTGCACTTCGCGCCCGGAGAGAATGAACGGGCGCAGATCCAGATGCCGCGGCTCGATGCCGCCCTCGACCAGCGTCGGGGTGGTCGATAGGCTGATCACCGGCTGGGCGATGTAGTTGCGCGGATTGTGGCGGATCAGCGCGGCGAACTGCGCTCGTTCGGCCACGGTGGATTTAGGACCCATCAGCATGCCGTAGCCGCCTGATTCGTTGGCCGGCTTGACCACCAGCGTGGCCAGATTCGCCAGCACGTGCTCACATTGCAGGCCTTCGGCGCACAGAAACGACGGTACGTTGGGCAAAATGGCATCCTGATCGAGGTAATAGCGGATCATCGCCGGCACGAAGGTATACACCAGCTTGTCATCCGCGACCCCGGCGCCCGGGGCATTCGCCAGCGCCACATTACCGGCGCGCCAGGCGCGCATCAGGCCGCGCACGCCCAGCGTGGAATCAGCGCGGAACACCTCCGGATCGAGAAACAGATCATCCACGCGCCGGTAGATCACATCGACCCGCTGCCAGCCGACAATGGTACGCATGTAGACGATGTCGTCGTCGCCCACCACCAGATCACGCCCCTCCGCCAGCTCGCAGCCCATCTGATGCGCCAGATACGAGTGCTCGAAATAGGCTGAGTTATAGATCCCCGGCGTCAGCACCACGACCTCCGGCTGCTCCACGGCGGCCGGCGCCAGCGCGCGCAGCATGTCGAACAGCTGGGACGGATAGTCGTCCACCGGCAGGATCCCCGCGGCTTCGAACACCTCGGGAAACACCCGTTTGACCACCTGCCGGTTCTCCAGCATGTACGACACACCGGAGGGCACGCGCAGGTTGTCTTCCAGCACATATACCGTACCGTCGGCACCGCGCACCAGATCCGAGCCGCAGATGTGCGCCCAGATGTGCTGCGGCGGATGAATGCCCACGCACTGCGAGCGAAAGTTGGCTGAATCGGCCAGGTAGCTGCGTGGGAACACCCGGTCGCGTACGATGCGCTGCTCGTGATAGATGTCGTCTATGAACATGTTCAGCGCCTGGGCACGCTGCTGCAGTCCGGCTTCAATGCGCCGCCACTCATCGAGCGCGATCACCCGCGGAATGATGTCGAGCGGCCAGGCGCGATCGATCGAGCCGCCCTCCTCGTGGTAGACGGTAAAGGTAATGCCCATGCTGCGGATAGCCACGTCGGCGGCTTTCTGCCGCGTTGCAAGTTCTTCCGATCCGAGCGCCGAGAGAAATTCGATCAGCGCGGTGGCGGCGGGGCGCGGTGCGCCGCCCGGCCCGATCAGTTCATCGAAGCTCGCCGACGCCGGATACTCTTCCCAGGCAATCCGCATGCGATTTGCCAGGCCCTGTTTGACTGTCTTGGAGCTACAGTAGCAGGGCGCGGGTGGCTAATGAACACTGGTCGGCATAGGCGTGAAAAATGTACCAATTCGATAAACTGACGCCCGTTCCTGGTGCACCGGAGACCGCGGCGATGGACCTCCTATGACTTATTGCCTGGCACTCAAGCTGCGCGACGGCCTGGTGTTCGCCTCTGACTCGCGCACCACGGCCGGCGTTGACTACATCAGCACCTATCGGAAAATGCATGTTTTTCAGCCGTCCGGCGACCGGCTGCTGGTGGTACTGACCTCCGGCAATCTGGCCACCACCCAGGAAGTGCTCGACAATCTGCGCCGCGATCTGGCGACGGCGGAACCGACCGAGAACCTGGCGACGGTGACGTACGTTTTCGAGGCGGCGCGCTACGTGGGCAGGGTACTTTGCACCGTTGTGCAGCATTACGCGTCGATGCTCGGCAGCAGCGGGGCCGATTTACGCGCCACGCTGATCGTCGGCGGCCAGATCCGGGGCCAGCCACCGGAGATTTATCTGGTGTATCCGGAAGGCAACTACGTCGCGGCAACCTGGGAAACCCCGTATCTGCAGTTGGGCGAATTCAAATACGGCAAGCCGATCCTGTCGCGGCTGGCCGGCGGCGACCTGTCGCTCGACGATGCCGCTCGGCTGGCGCTGATCTCGTTTGACGCTGCGATGAAATCCAACCTGTCGGTAGGTCCGCCGCTGGAGCTGGCGATCTATCCGCAGGACGCGATGAGATTCTCGCAGCACCTGGCGCTCGATGCCGACTCGGCACTGCTGCGCAGCGTATGCCGGCGCTGGAATGAAAAGCTCACGCAGGCCTTCCATGCGCTGCCGAAGTTCGATTGGGAGCGCCCCGGGCCCGCGAAATGACTGAAGCGCTCACCGATCGGGTGATTGCCATCGCCGAGGCGCGTGAGCTCGATGTGTTTGCGGCGCTGCTCGAGCGCCGCGGCGCGCGGGTATTGCGCTATCCGCTGGTGAGAATAATCGATGCTCCGGACTCAGCGCCGGTACTGGCCTGGATCCGCAGCGCGGCCGCTGGCGGCCTCGACGACCTGATTCTGCTGACCGGGGAGGGTCTGCGCCGCATGCTCAGCTGCATCGATCGGCATCAGCCGACGCTGCGCACACCGTTCGTGGCCGCCCTGCAGCAGATGCGCAAGATAACGCGCGGCCCCAAGCCGGCACGTGCCCTGCGCGAACTCGGCCTGAGCAGCGATCTGCCGGCCGCGGTGCCGACCACCGCCGGCATCATTGACGCCCTGCGCGGACTGGATCTGCAGCAACGACGCGTCGGCGTGCAGTTGTACGGCGCTGAGCCAAACCTGCCGTTGATCGAATTCCTCACCACCGCCGGCGCGCTGGTGAGCACGGTGGCACCGTACTTGTACGCCGACGCCGCCACCGACGCCGCGGTACAGGAATTGCTCGAACGCATGCGCCGCGGCGACGTGGATGCCATCGCCTTCACCAGCAAGGCGCAGGTCGAACGGCTGTTTCGCGCCGCGCCGGCCGAATCGGTGCGTGCCGCACTGGCGGCTACCAACGTCGCCGCGGTCGGGCCGGTGGTAGGCGACACGCTGGCGTCCTACGGCGTGGCCGTCAACGCCATGCCCGCGGGCGCCTGGTTCATGAAGCCCCTCACCGCGACGCTGTCCGAACTGTTTGCCGACTGACAACTACCCGAGCCATCGGCGACTTGCATACGGTTACTCGGCCCGTCAGGTCGAATACATGCGGTGCAGGAAGCCCAGGAACTGCTCCAGCTCGGCTTTGCTGAACCGGCTGGCCATGTGCCGCTCGAGCTGACGCACCTGCGTCATCAGCGCCTCGAGTTCCCCGGTGCCCGACTCGGTCAGCGAAATGCCCTGACGACGGCGATCGCGCGTCGAGCGGCGTCGCTCGATCAGGCCCGCGCGCTCGAGCCGATCCAGAAGCGCCACAATGCTGGCTTTGTCCACCCCGAGGTGGGTACCGAGTTCGATTTGCGCGATACCCGGATTGGCACGCACCAGGCACAGCAGACTGAACAGTCCGGGACGGATTTTGTTCTGGCCAATGAAGCTCACGTAGGTGCGCCAGGAGGCCTGATTGGCGCGCCGCAGGTTGTAGCCCAAAAGCTTGGGCAACGGCCCGAGGTCCACCTTGGCGCCGGCGGACCGCTCGCGCCTGGCCGCGGCGGGACGTTTATCGCGTGCGCGTGCGCCGTTACTACCCGTCTGTTCCACTAACACACCCCTGACAGTTGAGCCATGACGCGGTGCCGGCGCGACCGCGCGCAGTATATTTTCATTACTGTTCGTACCGCAAATGGATCGGCATAGTACATATTGCATTTATGGCGGTGGTGCCGCCGCGGCGCGCGTCAGCGGCCGCTGAAACTGCCCAGCGGCCCGTACAGATCCGGCCGGCGATCGCGAAATACGAACCAGCTATCGCGCGCCCGTCGCAGTTGTTCCAGGTCGAAGCTGGCCGTGATCACGCCTTCCGCGTCCTGTCCGGCCTCGGCCACCAGCGCACCGCTGGCATCGGCGATGAACGACGAGCCATAAAAGCGAAGCTGCAGCGCCTGCGGATCCTGCAGCGAATACTCGCTGCCGATGCGGTTACTGGCAATGACCGGCATCAGGTTGGCGGCAGCGTGGCCCTGTTGGGTGCGCTGCCAATGCAGCCTCGAATCAACCGGCGGCGCCGGCGGCGGCTCACTGCCGATGGCGGTCGGATACAGCAGCAGCTCGGCCCCCATCAGCGCCATGATGCGCGCGCTTTCGGGAAACCACTGATCCCAGCAGATGGCGGCGCCGATGCGCCCGTAGCGCGTGTCCCAGACGCGAAAGCCGGTGTCCCCGGGGCTGAAATAGAACTTTTCCTGGTAACCCGGGCCGTTCGGGATATGCGACTTGCGGTAGATGCCGAGTTGCCGTCCATCGGCATCGAACATCGCGAGCGAATTAAAATAGACATTGCCCGCGCGCTCAAAGAAGCTGATCGGCAGTACCACCTGTAGTTCGGCCGCCAGGGCGCCGAAACGGCGCAGCAACGGGCTGGCATCGGCGCTCTCGGCGAGTTGCAGATGCCGCGCATCCTGTTCGATGCAGAAATACGGGGTCGCAAACAGCTCCTGCAGCAGGATGATACGGGCGCCACGGGCGTGCGCCTCGCGCACCAGGCGCTCGGCACGCGCAAGGTTCGCAGCCAGTTCCCAGCTGCAGGCAAATTGCGTCGCGGCGACCGTGACGACACGCGGCTGCTGGCTCATGCGAGCGCTGCCGTGGAAGCACCCTGCGCGCCCTGCACGCGCTCGGCGATGTCGATGGCGGTGCGCAACGCCCGCAAGCCGTCCTCACCGCTGACCAGGACCCGCTGCTCGCCACGAACGGCGGCGATGAATGAGCGGATCTCGGCCAGCAGCGCATCGCCCTGATCAAATGACTGCTCCTCGATCTGCGCCGGCAGTTGCCCCTCGAGCACGGGGCCCGGGCGCTTGCGAATCACCGTCAATATCTTCTGCTGCAGGTCGATCGACAGGTAGGCATCGTCGACGAATACGCGCAGTTTGCGCTCGGTCTTGAAGCTCACGCGGCTGGCAGTGACGTTAGCGACGCAGCCGCTCTCAAATCGCAGTCGCGCATTGGCGATGTCGATTTCCGGCGAAAACACCGGTGTGCCGATCGCGTCGAGATTTGCCACCGGGCTGGCGACGATCATCTGCACCAGGTCGATATCGTGGATCATCAGGTCGAGTACCACATTCACTTCCGTGCCGCGCTCCTTGAACGGCGCCAGGCGGTGGCACTCGATGAATCGCGGCCGCGACAGTAGCGGTTCCGCGGCCAGAATCGCCGGATTGAAGCGCTCCAGATGACCAACCTGCAGCACCCGGCCGAATTGTCGCGCGGCCGCGATCAGCCGTTCGGCCTGCGCCGTGGTCTCGGTCATCGGCTTCTCGACCAGCACGTGCGCACCGTTTTCCACGAATGTGCGCGCGATGTCGAAATGCGTCGGCGTCGGCGTGACGACGCTGACGGCATCGACCTTGCCGAGCAGCGACCGATAATCGCCGTAGGCCGTTACCTGCAGCTCTTCGGCGACCCGCGCGGCGGTCTCCGGCTGGCTATCCACCACCCCGACCAGTGTGCAATCCTCGAGCAGCGCGTATTTCTGGGCGTGGAAACGTCCCAGATAGCCCACCCCGACCACAGCCGCTCTGATTTTCTCCATGTGACGGCTATTATGCCTAAAGGCCGTGGCCAGCCCCGAGGCCAAATTTCTTCCTAAGGATCTGCTCGTGAACGATCAACTGCGCCGTTTCTGGGACTTCAGTCGCGGCGCGCCTGGCCTGTGGCGCGAACTCCTGATGATCGCGGCGTGTATCGGCATCGGCGTGATGGTCATGCCGTGCCTGATCTTTGCAGTCGGCCGCATTGCCCTGGGTCCGTACGCCCACGGCAGCGTGTTCGCGCTGTGGCGCGATTTCATTATTGGCCTGGTTTCCGGCTCGCAAGCGGTGTGGTTCATCGCCCTCGGGCCGTACTTGTTCGTCTGGCTGCTGCGCGGCGGCCGCCGGTTATTACATAACTGATACCACGGCGGCTTTGGGCGTGATTGCCGTCACAGATCCGGCGGCACTGCATCACCTGGCGGCCGGGCACGTGCGATGCTGAACTTCGCGCAAATACCTTGGGCGCCAGGCGCTCAACTGGACGAACTCATGGGGAAGAGACCCGACAACCACTGGCGAATCCTAGGCTCCGAGCAACGTGAGCCACGCCCCCGCAATGAGGTGTTCAAGGACATCGCGCTGGCGCTGGTGACCAACCACGGCGTCGGCAATGATTCACGGCGAGGCGCCGGTTCCGACCCCTACGACAGCCGGCTGGGCACTGTCCGGAGCGAAGTCTGGGTCCAACGGCGACGCGCCTGACGCGCCAGCGCTGACCTGCCGGCTCCCCGCAGCGGGGCAGCGCGCTCGGGAGCGTTCGGGCCGCTACGGCTTTTAGGGCCAGTAGATGATACCGAGGGCAACCAGCATCCCCGCGAGCACGATCTCCGTGGCGTAGCGCCAGCGCCGATGCCGCAATTCTCCGACGAAGCTCGCCCCGCCCACGGCCGCCAGGCCGTACGACCAGGCCAACCCTTTGAGCAGCGGCAGGCGCTCAGGGGTCAGCCGGACCGAGTACTCGGGCAGCAGAAAGAACACAATCGCGCTCATGGTCAATGACACCGTCATGGCGACCGCCGAGCCCATGATGATGCCGATCAACACCGCCATCGGCCGCATGCCATTTCTCCTACATTGGCCCGGCGCCTGGTTGAATCGCAGCGCGACTGACATCCAGCGTGCAAAGCTGTCAAACTTGATGACAGTCTAGCCCTTGCAAGGTTCCTCACGCAGCATGTCGTACCCGTCTCGTCCCCGGCGCAAATCTCTGGCGCCATTCGCACTGGCCGCCCTGGGGCTACTGGCGCTGACCGCCGCCAGTTCCACCGGCGCGCCAGCCGCCACCGGCTTACTGCCCGAAGGCGCCATCGGCCCGAGTCCGCAGCAGCGGCTGCTCGCGCCGCGCATCGCCAGCATTCTCGAGCAGAACCACTATCGTCACATCGCGATCGACGACAAGTTCTCGCCGATGGTATTCGAGCGCTTTCTATCCGCGCTCGATGGCCAGCACAGCTATTTCCTCGCCAGCGACGTGGCCGGTTTTGAGCGCTGGCGGGGCAAGTTCGGCGACATGATCCATACCGGCGAGATGGATCCGGCCTATCTGATCTTCAGTGTATTCCAGCAGCGCAATCGCGAGCGCATCAATTACGCGCTCAAGCTGCTGGACACCGAGCCGGACTGGACCGTCGACGAGAGTTTCAACTTCGATCGCGAGCACACGGGCTGGCCTGCCACCCAGGCGGAGATGGATGAGCTGTGGCGCCTGCGCGTAAAAAACGACGCCATCACGCAGATGCTGACCGGCAAGAGCTGGAGCGAGAGTGTCGAGTTGCTGCGCAAGCGCTACCAGCGCGTGCTGTCGCGGCTCGACAAGATCTCACCAGAAGACGTATTCGAGTCCCTGATGAATGCCTATTGCGCCGTGTACGACCCGCACAGCAATTACTTTTCACCGCGCAGTTCGGAAGAGTATCGCATTCAGATGAGCCTGAGCTATGAGGGCATCGGCGCCTCGCTGCAGCTCACCGATGACTACATTTCCGTCACCAACATCCTTCCCGGCGGCCCGGCCGCGGCCGACGGCAGCATCAAACCCAATGATCGCATCACCGGGGTGGCCCAGGGCCACGACGGGCCCATGACCGACGTGATCGGCTGGCGCCTCGATGACGTCGTACAGCAGATTCGCGGCAAGGTCGGCACCATCGTGCGGTTGCAGATCCTGCCCGCCGGGGCTACACCCGGGACCTCCGAGCGCATCGTCGAGCTTACGCGCAACAAGGTAACGCTCGACAACCAGGCGGCCAAGAAGGAAGTACGGACACTGCAGCGCAACGGTCGTACCTACAAGATCGGCATCATCACCGTGCCAAGCTTCTACAACGACATGGATGCGGCCAGCGGCGGTGACGCCAACAATCGCAGCACCACGCACGATGTGCGACGCCTGCTGCAGGCACTGGCGGCCGGCGGCGGCATTGACGCCCTGGTGCTCGACCTGCGCGGTGACGGCGGCGGCTATCTGCCCGAGGCGATCGGTCTCACCCACCTGTTCATCAATCACGGTCCGGTGGTGCAGCTGCGCGACACCGCCGGTCAGCTCGAAGTGCTGGATGAGCCCGATCCGGGACCGGCCTATAGCGGCCCGCTGGCGGTACTGGTGGACCGCACCAGCGCCTCGGCGTCCGAGATCTTCGCCGGCGCGATCCAGGATTACCATCGGGGCGTGATTATCGGTCAGACCACGTTCGGCAAGGGCACCGTACAGAGCGTGATTCCACTGGATCGCTGGTCCTCGCGTCCCACCGAGGGGCAGGTGACGGTGACCATCGGCAAGTTCTATCGCGTCACCGGTGAGAGCACGCAGCTGCGCGGCGTCACCCCGGATATCACCCTGCCCTCGCCGATCAGCACCGAGGATGTCGGCGAGAGCGTGCTCGAGCATGCGCTGCCGTGGGACCGGATTGCCACGGTACCCTTCCGGGCTTTGGTTCCCGAACCGAGCCTGGTGCAGGCACTCGCAGGCGAAGAGAGCATTCGCGCCATGCACAATGCGGACTATCAGTGGCTGCTTGCGAGCCTGACATCGCTCGACAATGCGCGCCAGGAGAAGACGCTGTCGCTCAATCTGAAGAAACGCCAGCAGCAGCGCACGGCCCAGGATCTGGCGCGCCTGACGCAGGAAAACGCGCGCCGCGGCGCCGATGGCCTGCCGCCCTGGAAAACGATCGACGACATCAGCATCAGCGACGAGCCGGATGTCATTCTGGCGCAGGCGAGCGATATCATGGCCGACGCCGTGGCGAGCGACGTCAATCGCAATGCGCCGGCGGTCGCGCAGCAGGCCCCGGTCGCGGCACCCGGGGACAAGACCGGCTCGCCTTAGCGCAGCAGTACCCGGAAAATCTCCCACAGGTCGTCGGAGAGTACCTTCGAGCCCTCGACCGCGACTGCGAGACTCTCGGCCGTCGGCACGGTCTCGCCTGCGCTGCGGTATTTCGCCAGCTCCCGCACGCGCTCCGAGCGCTGTTTGATTTCCTGCGACAGCGTGCCACGCTGCTGCAACAGCCCCCGCCCCTGCGCGATCGCGGCCATGGTGGCCTCGCAGCGCGCCCGATCCCCGTACTCCTCGCGCGGCGGCTCGCGCCGGCCGGACGCCGTGCGGGCCAGCTCCATCAGTGGCGTGCGCGACAGGCGCTCGACCAGCAGCTGTGCGTAAGCGATGGTCGCCTGGTTGATTGCGCGGCGCGCATCGATCGACAGGCCGCCGAATTCGGGCGTCGGTTCGGCGTCGAGCGCATCGCGCGCGCCGCGCGCGCTCTCCAGATCCTGCATGCACAGCATCGACTGCAGGCTGGCCGTCTGCAGCCGCTGGCGCAGCGTGCGACGCTTGAAGAAGTGCCAGAACTGGCGCAGACGCGCGATTTCCTGCTCCAGCTGAGCAACCGCATCGCGCGCGGCAACGGCCTTGTTCTCGGCCTCGCGCAACTTGGCTTCGATGCCCTGACGGCGCTCAAACTGCTTGCGGTTGTGCTCGGCAAAGAAAGCCCGGCGCTCGCGCTCCTCTTGTTGTGCGGCGAGTTCGGCGACGAACTGCGTCAGCAGCGTGCGACCCAGATTCCATAGTTCGCGCAATTGATAGAACACCAGGGTCGGATAGCCCGATTCCGGTTGCGACAGGCGACCCTCCAGGCCCTGCAGCATTTCCTGCACGCGCGCGGTCGCGCCTTCCTGCTGTTTGACGCGGTCTTTGAGCCGCTGCACTTCGTCCTGCAGCGAGATATGGGATTTCTTCAGTTCAGCGCGATTGCGGAACAGGTGCAGCACGCGGTCATCGTCGACCTCGAGCTTATTAGTCTCCGTGCCGAGTCGCAGGAAACCCAGTTGTGAGATCAGCTTCATTAGTGGCGCCATGATGCGCACGGGCCACCGTCCGCGAGCCGTTCGTTAAAGCCCTAGATGGTGAACCTGTGGCCCCGCTCTACGCAGTATTCCAGCCACTTATTTAGCATCATGTTGCGAGTCCAACGCTGATGCAGTTCACGTTCCCCCCGCAGGGGATCCCGCCGCCGGGTGTTATGTTCCTTCGGCTGCTGCTGCCGGAACTGATCCGCCTCGAGCAGCCGCGCGTCGTGATAGGCGCGCAACCTGAGGTCCGGCAGCCGCTCGAAGGAGCCGCTGTCACTCGACGGTATAAGGTAGGTTAGCGTCAGCATGCTGGTGTAGGGCATGTGCTCGAGCACCGCCAGACGCAATTCACAGTCGCCTTCGACGCGCGAGATCAGCGTGCCGGTTAGGCGCGTGGGATCGCCCGCCAGATGCAGGAAGCGCAGATAGTTGCTCTCATACAAGCTCATCAGCGCGACGAATCCTCGGGGCCGCGCCCGCCATGACACCTTGATGTCAGCTTCACAGAGCATGCATCGACTATAGCATGCGAGGCTTCGACAAAGCCGCAGCCTTGAATCGAATTAGTGCCGTAGTTCTCGCAACCGCTCGCGGCCTTGGGCGACCGCGACCTTGGGCGGTCAGGGCTTGACGAACATGCGCTCGCGGTAATAGCGCAGTTCGCTGATGGATTCGTAGATATCGGCGCGTGCCAGATGCGCCGACTCCTTGTTGTGACCGCTGGCCATCGCCGGCATCCAGCGCCGCGCCAGCTCCTTCAGAGTGCTGACGTCAAGATTGCGATAGTGGAAGAACTTCTCCAGCTCTGGCATCAATCGTGCAAGAAAACGCCGGTCCTGACAGATACCGTTACCGCACATCGGCGACGCGCCTGGCGGCACATGAGTGCTCAGGAACAACAGTGTCTGGCGCTCCGCCTCGGTCACCGTCATTCGGCTTGAGCGCACCCGCGTCAGCAGGCCGGAGCCGCCGTGCTGGCGCTGATTCCAGGAATCCATGCGCGCCAGCACCTCCTCCGGCTGCCGGATCACCAGATCCGGGCCCTCGGCCACCACGTTGAGATTGTTGTCGGTGAGCACCGTGGCAATCTCGATGATCTGATCGGTGTCCGGCATCAACCCCGTCATCTCCAGGTCGATCCAGATCAGATACTCGTGATTCGCCATAGCTCTTCGTTGCCGCGACGGTTAGGGCATCATAGCAAGGAATGTCGGTCGCCCGAGTCACAGTCACACATCGCCGGTTGCTGCAGGTGCGCACCGACGACGGTTGCGAAGCCGTTGCGCGCCCGGCGCGCCGCGAGCTGTCGATAGTTTGCGGGGACTTCGTGCGCTGCGAACTCGATACCCGCCACGGCGAACTCAATGTGGTGGCGGTCGAGCCGCGCACCAGCGCCCTGTATCGCGCCAACGCCCGGGGCGGCAGCGAACTCATCGCGGCCAACCTGTCGCTGTTGCTGGTGGTGATCGCACCCGTGCCCAAACCGGACTTGTTCGTGATCGATCGCTACCTGTGCGCCGCGCAATGCGGCGGCCTGGCGGCCGCGGTGGTGCTGAACAAGTCGGAGCTGCCGGTAGATGCCGACCTGGAACAGGAGCTGGCGGACTTCAGCGCCGCCGGCTACCGCTGCTTGCGAGTCTCCGCCCAGCAGCAGAGCGCGTTGGACCAGCTGTCGGGATTGCTACCCCGACAGACAGCCATGCTTGTCGGCCAGTCCGGAGTGGGCAAATCATCGCTGCTGCGCCAGCTGGTACCGGCCAGCGATGCGCCGATCGGTGAACTCATTCGCGATGACGAGGGCCGCCATACCACCACCGCTACCCGCCTGTACCAGGTTCCGGGCGGCGGTGAGATCATCGATTCGCCCGGGGTACGCGACTTCGCGCCGGCGATCGACCGCCTGCAGCGCTCCGACCTCGGCTTCGTTGAAATCCAGGGGCTGGCGCCGCAGTGCCGCTTCGCCGACTGCCGCCACATGCGCGAGCCGGACTGTGCGGTGCGTGCCGCCGTTGGCACGGCTGTCAGCGCGCGGCGCTACGAGAGCTATCGTCGCCTGCGGCGCCTGTATGAGCGGCTGAGCGCTGAGCGCACGGCGGCCGGGGAACGCAGGCGGCGCTGACCTTAGCGCACGCTGGCCGCCGCCCCATCAGCTCAACGCCTGACGCCCCGCCATCGCGTGCGCCAGCGTGCCGCCATCGACGTACTCGAGTTCTCCGCCCACTGGCACGCCATGCGCGATGCGGCTCGCGGCCACGCCGCGTGCGCGCACCAGCTCCGAGAAGAAGTGCGCCGTGGCCTCCCCTTCGACCGTCGGGTTGGTCGCAAGAATGACCTCGGCCACGCCGCCGCGATCGAGCAGCGCCTCGAAATCCTGCACCCCGAGTTCAACCGGGCCGACGCCGTCGAGCGGCGACAGATGCCCCATGAGCACGAAATAACGGCCGCGATAGCCGCCAGACTGCTCGATCGCCACCACATCGGCCGGGGATTCGACCAGGCACAGCAGCGAAGAATCGCGCTGCGAGTTGGAGCAGATCACACACAGCGCGCCCTCGGTGAGCATGCGACAGCGACCACAGCGGCCCACCGAATCGAGCGCCACATTCAGCGCATTGGCCAGCGCGCGGCCGCCGGGCCGGCCGTTCTGCAGCAGATGGAACGCCATGCGCTGCGCGCTCTTGGGCCCGACGCCGGGCAAACTGCGCAGCGACTCGATCAGCGCCGCCAGGGCGGGAGAATGTTTCATCGTCAGGACAGCGCTTCAGAACGGCAGCTTGACGCCCGGCGGCAATGACAGCCCGCCCATCGCCGCCGACAGCTTGGCTTGTGAGGCACTCTCCAGCCGATGCACCGCATCGTTGATCGCGGCGGCGATCAGGTCCTCGAGCATCTCGCGATCATCACCGATGATCGACGGCTCGATCTGAACGCGCTTGACCTCGTGCCGCCCGCTCATCACGACCTTGACCATGCCCCCGCCGGACTCGCCCGTGACCTCCAGATTGGCGATCTCGGCCTGGGCCTTCTGCATGTTGGCCTGCAGCGCCTGCGCCTGTTTGACGAACTGGTTCATGTTAGCCACGCATCACCTCACTCGCCCGGTTTCGCGGGCCGGACCGATTCCGGCAGCACGCTGGCGCCGAAGCGCTCTTTAAATGTACCCACAATCGGATCAGCCTCGAATGCCATCTGCGCCTGCAGGCGCCGCTGTGACTCGATCCGCTCCGCCGAACGCGCCGGCGTCTCGTGCGCATCCTCGCGCAGTTCGAATTGCAGCCGCACCGTACTGCCGAAATAACGCGACAGCGCTTGCGCGAGCTTATCCTCGAGGGCGCGGGTGCGCATCGAGGCGCCGCGCGGATCGAGCGCCAGCCGCACCAGCGCACCCTCGCGGCCCAGCAAGGCGCAGTTTCGCGCCAGCTCACGCGGCAATCCCTGCAACTCCAGCGATGCGACGATGGCTGACCAGTCCAGCGCTGCGGACAGTTCGCCGGGCGCCGGCGTGTCCGGCGTTTGCGGCGTCTGCGGCGTCTGCGGCGTCTGCGGCGCTGGCGTAACACTCGTCGGCGGCTCGCGCGCGGCAACTGCAGCGGGCACAGCCGCCGGCTCGGCTGGGCCCGGCCGCAGCGGCGTTGAGGCGGGCGAAGCCGGCACCGCGCCCGGTGCGCTGCCGGGCCGGAATGCCAGCATGCGAATCAGGGTCATGCGAAAGCCAGTCCTGGCATCGGGCGCCAACGCCAGATCGCGCCGGCCCAGGATCGCCGTCTGGTAGTACAGCTGCAGATCCTCGGCTGCGATCTGCGCCGCCAGCCGCGCGAGTAAATCGGCCGGATGCAGTTCATCACCCTCGAAACCAGGCACCAGCTGCTTGAGCGCTATGCGTTCGAGCAGCGCCGCGAGCTGATCGAGCAGCTGCGCGTAATCGGGTGAAAGCTCGTCGAATGAGCGCGCGTAATCGAGCAGCGCCGCCGGGTCGCCTGCCGCCAGCAGTTCTACCACGCGCTGCACCTGTTCACGATGCACCGTGCCGAGCATGGCGCGCGCGTCGGCTTCCAGTGCTTTGCCGTTGCCAAAGGCCAGCAACTGATCCAGCAGCGACAGCGCGTCGCGCAAGCTGCCGTCGCCGGCCTGGGCCAGCAGTTGTACCGCCGCAGGCTCGAACGCGATCTGCTCGGCCTGCAGAATATGCGTCAACCGCGAGCTGATCAGCGCCACCGACAGGCGCTTGAGATTGAACTGCAGACAGCGCGACAGCACCGTGACCGGCAGCTTCTGCGGCTCGGTGGTCGCGAGCAGGAACTTTACGTGCGGCGGCGGTTCCTCCAGCGTCTTGAGCAGCGCGTTGAACGAATGCCCGGATAGCATATGGACTTCGTCGATCAGGTAGATCTTGTAGCGGCTGCGCGTGGGCGCGTACTGCACGTTATCGAGCAGCTCGCGCGTGTCGTCCACCTTGGTGCGCGAGGCGGCGTCGACCTCTATCAGATCGACGCTGCGGCCGGCGTCGATCTCACGGCAGCTGGCACATTCACCGCACGGCGTGGCGCTCACACCGCAATCGCAATTCAGGCACTTCGCCAGGATGCGTGCCACCGTGGTCTTTCCGACACCGCGCGTGCCGGCGAATAGAAATGCGTGATGCAGGCGGCCGCTGGCCAGCGCGTTGGCGAGTGCGCGTAGCACGTGCTCCTGCCCGGTCATTTCGGCAAAACTGTGCGGCCGCCATTTGCGAGCCAGTGCGGTGTAAGCGGTCATTCAATCCCAATGAATGTTGGCAGCAAATGGGAGGTGATCCGCACCAGCCTGAACTTCGGCACCCGACCGCTCCGTTACCGCTGCTCCCTTCCGGGCCTGACGGGGTTCACGGTAAGTCGTCGCGAAGGAACCGGCGCGGATCACCGTGGACTTGTGGCGGAGAGGGTGGGATTCGAACCCACGAACACCCGTGAAGATGTTACTGGAATTCCAGTCCAGCGCCTTCGACCGCTCGGCCACCTCTCCATTCAATGTGTT
>Ga0302324_100004070_pt1 | contig 32600 bp, 32 predicted proteins | sample Palsa_T0_1_FD_201949 | JGI IMG/M metagenome (GOLD analysis project Ga0302324, IMG submission 201949) | Peat permafrost microbial communities from Stordalen Mire near Abisko, Sweden - Palsa_T0_1 | ecosystem: Environmental > Terrestrial > Soil > Palsa > Peat permafrost | place: Sweden: Abisko... | reverse complement strand
GCGCGAGGCGTGACCGAAGCCGGGCGGGTAGGCGATCGCGCCGGCAGCGATGATCGCGCCTTGACCGACCATCAGTCGCGGCACTGACGCGACGGTGCCCAAGCCCCCGGGATTGGTCAGGGTGAAGGTGGCGCCGGTCTGTTCTTCGACCGTGAGTTTGTTGTCGCGCGCTTTGGCGACCAGGTCGTCGTACGCGGCGCGGAAGCTCGCGAAATCGAGCCTGTCGGCGCGCTTGATGACCGGCACGACCAGGAAGCGCGACCCATCCTTGCGCTGCGCATCGACGGCCAGGCCAAGGTGGATGCCCGCCTCCACCCGCATCGGCTTGCCCTCGACACGGCGGAACGACGCCGTCATGCCCGGGATCTCGCGGGCGGCGCGCGCGAGTGCGAAGGCGATGATGTGCGTGAACGAGATCTTCTCGCTCCGGCCGGCGGCTTTGAGCGCCGCGTTGAGTTCGGCCCGGCGCTGCTCGAGCGTGCCGACGTGCAGGGTGCGGAACGAGGTCGCGACCGGGATCGACAGCGACTGATCCATGTAGGTCGCCAGCGTTGCGACCGCGCCCTTGAGTTCGGTGACGACGGTTTCGGCGCCGAGCGGCGGATACTGGACGGCCGGCGGCGCGGCCGCCGCGCCCAGGCCGCCGCTGAAGGCGACCTTGCCCGAAGCGACCGCGGCCTCGACGTCTTCGCGCAGCACGAGGCCGTCCGGCCCGCTGCCCGTCAGCTTCGAGGCGTCGATGTGCAGCCGTTCGACCAGGCGCCGCGCGTGATGGGACAGCACGCCGCGGGCGGCGCCGTTCGCGGCCGGCCGTTCGGCGGGCGGAGCGCCGCTGCCGGACGAGCCGTAGCCGCTCGGGGTGACCAGTTCGGGTTCGCCCGGCTTGCGGGTCCCCGCCGCGGCCGCCGGTTTGGAAGCGGCACCTTCCGGCTTGGGCGCCGTCGTGTCGATCTCTGCCAGCACGGCGCCGACCGGAACCGTCGCCCCCTCCTCGCCGTGAACCGCGGTGATCACGCCGCTGGCGGTCGAGGGCACTTCGACATCGACCTTATCGGTCGTGATGTCGACGATCGTGTCGCCTTCATCGACCCAGTCGCCGACGTTCTTGCGCCATTCGACGATCGAGCCTTCACTCACGGACTCGCCCATCTCGGGCAGGGCGACGTTCACCAGCGTTTGCAAACCGTTCTCCGGGGACGACTTCTTCGCCCCAAGCTTTCGGCTCCGGCGGCGACGACCCATGGTACCACTAGAACCCCTCATCCGGCGTGGACCGTTGTCGTCGGCCTCCGCACGGTCGCTCGCCCCCCGGCGAGAACTAGCGTCCGTTTCCGGGTAGTCTAGGGGACATGCGCAGCCTCGTACTCGCCTTTGTGGCGGCCCTCGCCCTGACCGGGACGGCCCTCGCCCAGCAGACGCCCAGCCCGGCACCCATCGGGACCAACGCGCCGAACCCGTCGACGGTCGTGTATATCAAGAACTACAAGTACTCGCCCGCCACGGTCACCATCACGGTCGGCACGAGTGTGGCCTGGGTCAACCAGGACGCCACCTCCCACACCGTGACCGCGACCGATGCATCGTTCGATTCCGGCAACCTCGACCAGAACGCGAACTATACGCACACGTTTACCAAAGCCGGCACCTACGCGTATTACTGCGCGTATCACAGCTACATGAAGGCCACCGTCATCGTGAAGTAACGGCGCCCGCTGGGCTCGCGCTCGCTTCGGGCGACGGCGAAGGCGACGCCGACTGCGTCGGGGGTGCTGACAGCGGCGGCGATGCTGACGGCGACGGGCTGGGCGGCGGCACCACTCGACACGCGCCGGCGGCGACGTCGTCGCCGAGCAGCAGCGGGATCTGCGTGCCGCGCGGGATCACGACATCCTTGCCGTGATGCAGAAAGCCGTACGGTCCGAGAATGTAGCCCGCGAACGGAATCGCACCAACGATCCCCGGAATGTTCAGCGACGCGCCGGTGGCCGTCGCGCGCTCGGCGCTCGACCAATCGATGGAAGCCGGCACATGCCCGCCGCCCGGGAGCGTGAGAAAGCGCGCCTCGAGTACGACGTAACCGCCTTGTCCGCCGCGCTCGGCGTGCTTGGCGATCGCGATCAGACCGAAGCCGATCGAACCGGCGGGGACGGGTGTGCCGTCGCTCAAGCTCGCCGCATCGACGGTGACGTAACGAAACGCATCGTTCGCGCGCGCACGGCCGGAGTCAATATCGTCCTCAAGCGCGACGGCGACCCGCACGCAGGGCGGCTTCGCCGACGGCTCCCCGATCCCGAGCGCCGTCGCGAGCATCAAAACGGTGACCGCCGGCGCCCCGCAGCGCCGTACCCACGCCGGCATTGAGCTTCCTACGAGCCGACGGAGTCGTTTAGCCGGGCGCGGCGACGGGATCCGCTGCGATGCGCGTCACCGGCTCGTGCGCGACTTCGAATGCCATCGAGCTCGCGAGAAAGCAGCTCGCGTGCGCTTGGGCGTGCAGCCGTTCCGCGGCGACGGCGTCGGAACCGGGTGCGAGCGTCACCTGCGGATGCAGCGTCACGCGCGTGAAGGCCCCGCCGCGCAGGCCGTCCTCGACCATCTCGCCTTCGGCGTGATCCTCGTACGCTACAACATTGATCCCGGCGTCGGCGCAGAGATGCAGATACCACAACTGATGACACGAGGATAACGCCGCGACCAACAGTTCCTCGGGATTCCAGCGCGAGGCATCACCGCGAAAAGCGGGGTCGGATGACGCCGCAATCGGCGGCTTCCCCTTGGCGAGCAGGTCGTGCGAACGTGCGTAACTGCGATAGCCCGACGTCCCGCTGCCGGTATTGCCGGTCCACCGCAGCGTCGTGCGGTACTGATGGGTGCGCGCGCCGGACGCGCTAGGCACTGCCGTACTGCAGCGCGTTGTAGCGCACGATCTCGTTCGGCGGCGCGGGCAGTGCCAGGACGTTCGGATACTCGAACAGCCGGTTCGCCGTCGCTTCGACCGCCGGTCGGATCGCATCGTGCTCGGCCGCCGCGAAGTTCCGGTATCCCATCTCACCGACGCATAGGCGGATGAATTCGTCTAGGCCAAAGGCGTTCGAGCGGGACCCCAGCGCGACATCGATTTCGCCGTCGCGCGAGCGGCACACGACAACGCGCCGCGCCCGCTTCGAAAACTCGACACGGCTGGGCCGCACGTCAGTGACCTCGTAGCCCTCTTCCAGCAAGCGCGCGAAGACCTCGAGCACCGCCGATACGAAAACCTGATCGGGATCTTCCATCTTGTCAGCACCTTGACGCCCGGTCGATCGTCGTCCCGGACGGTGAACGTACTTCTGAACCGCCGCCGGGACGCCCGCCGAAAGGCGGTCCGCCGCCCGGATCGGGTCGTTGTGGTGCCCAGGAAGGGACTCGAACCCCCACGACCTTGCGGTCACTAATACCTGAAACTAGCGCGTCTACCAATTCCGCCACCTGGGCGCGGACCGACCTCGGTTCAGCCCTCCCCGGTAGCGGACCTGCGCGCCGCCGCGCCCAGGTGAAGGCGCAGCCACAGGACCGGCGCGACGCCGGCCAGAGCGAGCGCAGAGGTCACACCCCACGCCACATGCAGCGACGAAACGTCGGCCAGCGCGCCGAACGCGGTCGGCGCGACCGCCGACGCGGCGAAAATCGCGGTCAGCCCGAGGCCCAGCGCGCTCGCTGCACGTTCGGCCCCGCCCACTTCGGCCAGCGCGGTTGCGAACAGTCCGTTCCAGCCCGCGCCGCTGCAGCCCAAGAGCGCGCTGGCGATGAACAGCGGTACGACCTCGCCGCGCCGCAGCAAGGCCAAGCCGCCCATTGCGAACGCGGCGACGATCGAGATGGCGGCCAGCGGAATCAAACGTTCCCCGCCCAACAGACGGTCGCTGACGTATCCCCAGCCGAGACGTGCGACGGTCGCGGCCGCGTGCGCCGACGCAAACGCCAGCGCGGCGACCTGCGCTGAGGTCCCGACAATCGTTACCGCCGTGATGGTGACGAAGGCGTTCATCGCAATTTGCGCGGCGACCAAAATCATACAGGTCGAGGTGACCGCAAGCAGCCGCGGATCACGCGCCAGCACGCGCATCCCCTGCGCGACCGACGCCAGCGTCATGCTCGGCGCGTCGTCATCGCGCGCCTCGCGATACCCGAAGTACGCAATAACGCTCGGCACGGCAACCAGAACCGCGGCGAAGAAGAAGGCGCCGCGTAAGCCCGCAAACGACGCGACCAGGGGCAGCGAGAGCGCGCCGACCAGACCGCCCAGCGGCACACCCGTCTGCCGGATGCCCATCGCGACGCCGCGGTCGCGATCGAACCACGACAGGATCGCGCGCCCCCCCGCCGGCGTCGAGGCCGCGTAGCCGGCGCCGAAGAGCACCATCGTTCCGACCAGCCACGGATACGCGGGCACCAGCGGCGCGAGGACGAGCGCCAGCGTCATCACCGCGCCGGCCGCGAGCACCATCACCCGTTCGCCCCAGCGGTCGGTAAGCACACCCGAGATCGCCGTGCAGCACGTCGCGCCGACGAACATCGCGGTGAAGACGACGCCGAGCTGCGCTTTCGAAAGCACGAAGGTTTCAACCAAATGCGGTGAGAGCGCGCCCAGCGCTTGCTGAACGACCGATGCGCCGGCTTGCGCCGCCGTCATCAGCGCCAGCACACGCCAGCGCGGACTCACGCGCGCGCTCTCACGCGCGCTGGACCAGGGCGATGCCGGCCGCGATCGCTGCCAGGCCGGCGAGATCGCGCAGGCTGACGGGCTCGCGCAGCAGCAGCGCGGAGAACGCCAAACCGAAGACCGGGGTCAAGAAGTAGTATGCGGTCACGCGCGAGGCTTCACCGTGCGTCAACAGCCAGAACCACAAGAGCGAGGCGCCGACCGACATCACCAGCACCACGTACCAGAACGATACGATGAATTGCCACGTCCACGTCGCGTGCGGCGTACCCTCGAACACGATTGCAAGCGGCAGCAGCACCGCGCCGGCGGCCAGCAGCTGCAGTCCCGTGACCGAGCGGAGATCGAGATCACTGCACCAGCGCTTGAACACGATCGTCGCTGCGACGCTGCCGATAACTCCGGCAAAGGCGGTCGCGATGTCGCGCGGATCGGCGGTGCCGGTCCCGATGCGCGCGATCATGACCACGACCACGCCGCCGAAACCCAGCAGCAGGCCCACGATCTTGGCCGGCGTGAGGGATTCGCGCAGCAGCCAGGGTGCCACGATTGCGAGCACCAGCGGGCTCGTCGAGACGACGATCGCTCCGATACCGGAGGCCATGTGCCGCAGCGCCAGGTAGATGCAGCCGAGATACACCGCATTGCCGAGGATGCCGAGCACGATCACCGCGGCCCACTCGCGACGGCCGCGCGGAAATCGCGCACCGAGCGCGCGCGCGATGATGAGCGCGATCACGCCCGAAACGGCGAAGCGGACAACGAGAAACCAGAACGGCGACGATCCGAGCACGCCGATTTTGCTCGGAACGAACGCCGATGCCCACAAGACGATGTAGAAGAGGGCCGCCGCGACCCCGAGCCGCTGGTTCACCGCGGTCATGCTACGCCGGACGCGGGCACGGCCGCATCGCCTTCGGTCGGAGCCGGCTCAGCGCGGCTTCAGGGACGAGGGGCGTTGCAGGCGGGCCGCGATGCGACGCACCACCGAACGGGGCGCCACCCGAACCGAGCCGCTCATCATGGCGTTCGCGATGCCGTCGACCGCGACCACACGGCCGGTCTCGAGCGCGCGCAAGCCGGTTGCCACGACCTGCTCGACGCTGCGCGCCGAGCCGACCCGCGATTCTTCGATGTCGGTGAAGAACGCGGTCGACGTTTGACCCGGACACAGCGCGACGACATGGACCCCGTGTTCGCGTACTTCTTCCGCTAGTGCCTCGCTGAACGACAGCACGAACGCTTTGGTCGCGCCGTAGGTTGCCATGTACGGCACCGGCTGGAAGGAAGCCGTCGAACCCACGTTGATGATGCCGCCGCTGCCGCGCGCGACCATCGCCGGAAGGAAGGCGCGCGCAAGCGCAGCGACCGCGACCACGTTGACGGCGACTTCATCGCGCTCGCGTGCGGCATCGAGTTCGGCAAAGAACCCATGGGTGGCGAAGCCGGCGTTGTTGATCAGCGTGCCGATCTCGATCCCCCGTGCCGCGACTTCGGCGACGATCTCGTCGACCGCACCGTCGCGTGCCAGATCGGCCGGCACGACGTCGACGCGAACCCGGTGCTTGGCGGCAAGTTCCGTCGCCAGCGCTTCCATGACCGGCGCGGTCCGCGCGACCAGCACCAGGTCGGTGCCGCGCGCGGCGAGAGCACGCGCGAAGCCGACGCCGATGCCGGACGAGGCGCCGGTCACCAGTGCGCGCAGGCGCGGCGCGGAAGTTTCGAGCGGGCTGTCAGTCATGATCGGGGAGGCTTTGCCGCAGAGCTCCGGGCCGCCCCCAACGACGTCGGCCCGCGCGGCAACCACGCCTGGTTCGAGCCGAGTCCCACCGGTTGTGTTCCTGCGTCTGCTGCCGATCCTCGGCATCACGTTCATCGACATTTTCGGCTTCAGCATGCTGCTGCCGCTGCTGCCGTTTTTCGTCAAGCACTTCGGTGCCACCGACATCGTCGTCGGCTGGGTGGCGGCCACCTACTCGATCAGCCAGCTCTTCGCCGGACCCCTGTGGGGGAACGTCAGCGACCGCATCGGACGCAAGACGGTGCTGATCGTCTCGCAAGTCGGCGCCACGATCGGCTGGACGATGCTCGGCTTCGCGCCGTCGATCGTCTGGGTGTTTGTCGCGCGGGCGGTCGAAGGGTTCAGCGGCGGAAACATCGGCGTCACCCAAGCCTACATCGGCGATCTGGTCGAGCCCGCGCAGCGCGGGCGCGCGTTCGCGCTCTTAGGCGCGGCGTTCAGTGCCGGGTTCGTCTTCGGTCCGGCGCTCGCGGCGTGGCTTTCGGTCGCCTACGGTTTTTCGACGCCGTTCTTCGTTGCCGCAGGCTTACAGGCGCTGACGCTGGTGCTCACGGTCGTGCTGCTCCCCGATTCGCGGAAAGGCGCGACCGAAGAGGCCAAGAACGCGGCGACGCCGCGCGATATCGTCGTCGCGCTGGCCGACAAGCGCGTCGCGCCGGTGTTGTGGCTGCGCTTGGTCTACGTCTTGGGGATGTACGGTTGGTTTAGCGCGATGGCGCTCATCTTGCAAGCGCAGTTAGGCTGGGGCCCCGGTCAGACCGGATCGGTGTTCGCGATCTTCGGAATCTTTCAGGTCATCCTGCAGCTGACGACCGTCGGCCGCACGACCGACAAGCTGGGCAACCGCCGCACGACCAACATCGGCTTTTTGCTGTGCTTGATCGCGTTCTCGCTGGTACCGTTTGCGACGTCGCTGCCGGTCGCGATCGCGATGCTGACCTTCTTCGGCGTCGGCATCAGCTTCGAGAACGCGGCCTTCCCGGCGCTGGTCTCCGACTTCTCGCCCGACGAACGCCGCGGAACGGTCCTCGGCGTCGTGTCGGGACTCGACAGCCTAGCCGGCTTCCTGATGCCGCCGCTGGTGACGGGCGTTCTGGGCGCATTTGGGGTCACGCCGGCGATCGCGATCGTCATCGGACTGCTCTTCGCGGCGCTGGTGATCGGGATCGTGCAGGCGCGCAACGGAACACCGGTCGCCGCTTCCGCACCCGCGCAGTGATGCGCGCGCTCGGGCGCCTGCTGCGGCGCTGGCGCGCCGGGCCCGAGGCGCGCGTCGCCGAGGATCCGCGCTTTTCGGAGGTGCCGCGCACGATCGTGCTGCGTTCGGATTTCGCCGACGGCGAAGCGCTTCCCGACGGAGAGGCATCGCCGGCGCTGACGTGGACCGACGTACCGGAACACACGCAGTCCCTCGCGCTCGTGGTCGAAGATCTCGACGTGCCGTTTCCGCGTCCGCTGGCGCACGCCGTCGTCTATGCCCTCGCGCCGCACACGACGGCGCTGCCGGCCGGTGGCATCGTGGCTGACCGCGTGACGCTGGGCTATAACGGCCTCGGACGCCGCTCGTTCCTCGCGGCGACGCCGCTGCCCGGACACGGGCCGCATCGCTACGTGTTCACGCTCTTGGCGATCGACTACGCGCCGCGCTTCGATCAGCCGCCGACGCGCAGCCGCCTGCTCGACGCCGCGGCCGGACACGTCGTCGCGTTGGGCGAGATCACCGGCACTCGCGAACGCTGAAGCCCCGGGCTGCGGCTAGATTCCGCCGCCGAGCGTGATGCCGCCGTCGATCACGAGCGTCTGTCCGGTCACGAATCTACCGGCCGGCGAAGCCAGGAAGACCGCCGCGCCGGCGATGTCGTCGGGCTGACCCAAACGCTGCAAGGGTGTGCTGCGGATCGCGGGCTCGGCGATCGCCGGATTGTCCCACAGCGCTTTCGCGAATTCGGTTTTGACGATGCCCGGCGCAAGACAGTTGACGCGAATGCCGCGCGATCCCCATTCGACCGCGAGGTTGCGGGCTAGGCCGATCAGCGCCGTTTTCGAAACGCCGTAGGCGCCCAGCACGTCGGTGCCTTTGACGCCCGCGATGCTCGACAGAAAGATCGCCGCGCCGCCGCCGCGCTTCATCAGATAGGGAAAGGCGAAGTTGCACAGCCACAGCGTACTGCGCACGTTGCTGTTGAGGGTGCGGTCCCAGGCGTCGTCGGAGATGTCGCTCAGCGGGCCGTAATAGGGATTGACGGCGGCGTTGGCAACCACGATGTCGAGTCCGCCGAAGTGCTCGACGGTGCCCTCAACCAGCGCTTCGAGCTGGTCTTTCTTGCCGATGTGGGCGGCGATCGCATACGCCGAGCCGCCGGCGCCGGTGATGGCCTGCACGGTGTCCGCGCAGGCTTCGGCCGAGCGGCTCGAGACCACGACCGCGGCGCCGCGCTGCGCCAGCCGCTCGGCGATCGCGCGCCCGATGCCGCGCGAGGAACCGGTGACGATTGCTACCTTGCCCCGCAGGTCGAAGAGATCGTCGGTCATCGTGCACTCTGCGCGGCGGCCGCGAACGAGGCCTCCCATTGTGTGAGGGGCGCAAGGAAAACATATCCTCGTCCGTAGACCCCGGCCTGCGCGCTGGATTGTGCACTCCCGGAAGCGTAGGATGTTCGTGATGGAACGAGCGATCCGGGCGCAGCGCTCAGCGGCCGACGCGATTCCACGCGTCGCACTGATCGCGCACGATGCGCGCAAAGACGACCTCACCGAATGGGCAGCCTTCAATCGCGGGACGCTGGCACGCTGCGCGTTGATCGGCACCGGGACGACCGGCGCACGCGTCGCCGAGGCGACCGGCCTGCCGGTCGAGCTGCTGCTTTCGGGCCCGCTCGGCGGCGACGCGCAAGTCGGCGCGCTGCTGGTCGAACAGCAGCTCGACCTGATCGTGTTCTTTTGGGATCCACTCAGCTCCCAACCGCACGACGTCGACGTCAAGGCGCTGCTGCGGCTGGCGGTGCTCTATAACGTGCCGATTGCGTGCAACCGCGCCACGGCCGACTTCTTGATTTCCTCACCGCTGTTCGCGGACGCGCTGCAGCTGCGCCGGCGGCGCGCCGCAGCCGCCGCGCCCTAAGCCAACCGCTTTTCGAAGAACACGCTGGTCGCGACCGCGTCCGGCGGCATCGCGAGGTACGCGCCGAAGGCGTCGCAGCGACGAAACCCGGCCCGCTCGTAGAGACGCATCGCGGCGGACTGGCCATCACCGGTCTCCAGCCGCAGCAGCGCCACGCCGTGACGACGCGCCTCGGCTTCGATGCGCGCGAGCACGGCTTGCGCGACGCCGCGCCCGCGCGCACTCTCGCGCACGTACATGCGTTTCACTTCGGCGAACTTCGCGAACAGCGCGACGCCCCCGCAGCCGACCGCCGCACCGTCGAGCCGCGCGACGAAAAAGCGCACCGGCGGCTGGAAGATCGCGTCGAGCGAGAGGCCGTGCCGCTGCTCGGGACGGTAGCCGGCCGCCATCGTGCGGTCGAGTTCGCGGATCAGCGCGCGAACCTCGTCCGTTGCCGAACGTACCTCTTCGACCGTGATCGTTTCCATGCGTCGCGCTGCGTGCCGGCGGCTTAGAACTCGCCGCTTTCGATCAGGTCGAGTCCGTGCGCCATCAGCGCGTTCACGCGCCCGCCGAAATCCGCGAAGCGCTGGTCGTGCGTCTGACCGCGCGAGTACCGCAGGTAAATCTGTTGCAGGATCACCGCGTACCGGAAGACGTTGAACACCACGTACCAGCGCAGGTCGCTCAGGTCGGCGCCGGAGCGCAGCGCGTAGCGCTGCGCGGCGTCGCGGCGGGTGAGGAAGCCCGGGTGCCAGGTCGGCATCCGTCCCAGCCGCTCGGCCGGCGGCTCGTCGCGCTCGACCCAAAGTGCCAGCAGCTCACCCAAATCCATCAGCGCTTCCCCACGCGTGCACATGTACCAGTCGAGCACCGCAACCGTCCGGGCCGGGTCGCCGGCGTCGCGCAGCGTGTTGTCGAGCTTGTAATCGTTGTGCAAGAGCGCGGCGCGGCGCGGCGCCGGCAACGATTGCCGGATCCAGCCGATGAACGGCTCGCCCGGACCGACATCGGGCGTCAGTGCGGTGTACCAGCGCTCGATCCAGCGCGTCAGCTGGCGCTCGACGTAGCCCTCGGGATTGCCGAGGTCGCCGAGGCCGACGCTGGCCGGATCGATCGCGTGCAGCGCGACCAGATCGTCGATCAGCGTCTCGCCGACGCGCCGCAACAGGTCGGGCTGCGTACTCCACGGCTCGGGGACGTCGGCACGGATCACGATGCCGTGCCGGCGTTCCATCACGAAGAAATCGGCGCCGATGATGCTGTGGTCGGTGCAGAGCAGATAACTGCGCGGCGCCTGCGGAAAACCGCGGTAGAGCGTCGAGAGCACGCGGTGCTCGCGGCGCATGTCGTGCGCCGAGGGCGGAACCGGTCCCAACGGCGGCCGCCGCAGTACCCATTCGCGCGGACCGAAGCGGATCAGATACGTCAGGTTCGCGTGTCCGCCGCCGAACTGCCGGACTTCGAGCGGGCCCTGGGCGTCGGGGAGCCGTTCGCGCAGGTATGGCTCGAGCCGGACGGTGTCGATCTGCTCTTCGGGCCGCACCTCGATCGTGTCGAGCGAAGCTCCAGTCATGGGCTTTCGCGCGCCGATAGCGCGCGCAGATGCGCGGCGTCGTTCGCACTCATGATCAGGAACCGTCCGCCGCCCGCGCGCACCACGCTGAGCGACGCGTTCGCGAGCGGAAACACGAAGTCGTGGGCCGTCTGCGCGATCGCGCCCAGCGCGGCGTTGATCGCGCCGGCATGCGAGACCACCGCGACGCGCCCGCCGGGGTGACGGGCGGCAATCGCGCCCCAGGCCCGCAGCATGCGCGCGCGCACGTCGGCCGACGGTTCGGTCCCCGCGATCCCGTTCCACGAGCCGTCGCGCATCGCAACCAGCGCCAGCCACTCGAGCCGCGCGCGCATCGTCATCGCACCATCGTCGTCGATCGTTCCGATCGCGATCTCGCGCAGGTCCGGTTCCTCGTGCACCTCCAGCCCGGTTGCGGCCGCGATCGCAGCGGCGGTTTCGCGCGCCCGGCGAACCGGGCTGGCGTAGATTGCCGCGAGGCCGAGCTCGGCGCAGCGGGAGCCGATCGCCAGGGCTTGTGCGCGGCCCCGGGGGCTGAGCGCGTGGTCCTCATACGCGTCATAGATCTGCACCGTCTGCGCGGATTCGGGAACCGCGTCGGCATGACGGATCACCTGCAGTTCGGTCGCGCCGCAGTGGAGGCTCAGCCCGAGCAGGTCGAGTGGATCACCGCGGCTCACCGCCCGCTCTTGGCCAGTTCACCCTTGGCGATCGATGCGCGATGGACTTCATCCGGACCGTCCGCGAGCCGCAGGGTCCGCTGGCCAGCATACGCTTTCGCGAGGAAGGTGTCGCTGCTGACGCCGGCTGCGCCGAAGGTCTGAATCGCGCGGTCGATCACGCGCAGCGCCATGTTCGGCGCGACGACCTTGGCCATCGCGAGCTCGTAGCGCGCCGCTTTGTTGCCGAATTTGTCGAGTTTCTCGGCCGCGTCGTAGGTGAGCAGACGCGCCTGAGCGATCTCGATCCGCGAGTCGGCGATCCACTCCATCACGACGCCTTGCTCGGAGAGGGGCTTCCCAAAGGTGACGCGTTCCTTGGCACGCTTGACCATCGCCTCGAGCGCCCGTTCTGCGAGACCAATCGAGCGCAGGCAGTGATGCAAACGTCCCGGCCCCAGGCGGCCCTGGCCGATCTCGAAGCCGCGGCCTTCACCCAGCAGCAAGTGGTCCGCGGGCACGCGGACGCCCTCGAAGACGACTTCGGCGTGCCCGTGCGGCGCGTCATCGTAGCCGAACACCGAGAGCGTGCGTTCGACGCGAATGCCCGGCGTGTCCATCGGAACGACCAGCATCGAATGCTGCTGATGTTTGGGCGCGCTGGGGTCTGAACGGCCGAGGAAGATCAGCACCTTGCAGCGCGGATGGCCGGCACCGCTGGTCCACCACTTGCGGCCGTTGAGCACGTAGCTCTCGCCGTCGCGGCGGATCTCGGCGCTGATGTTGGTCGCGTCCGACGAAGCGACGCCCGGTTCGGTCATCGCGAAGCCGGAGCGGATCTCGGCGGCCAGCAGCGGCTTGAGCCAGCGCTCGCGCAATGCGTCGCTCGCGTAGCGCGCGAACACTTCCATGTTGCCCGTGTCGGGTGCGCTGCAATTGAAGACTTCGGGCGCGATGAACGAACGGCCCATCGCTTCGCACAGCGGCGCGTACGCGCGATTGGTGAGCCCGGCTCCCAACTCCGATTCCGGCAGAAACAGATTCCACAAGCCGAGCGCGCGGGCTTTGGCCTGCAGTTCGTCCATGACCGGCGGCTGCGTCCAGCGATCGGCCGCGGCGTCGAGCTGTTCGGCGTAGACGGCCTCGGCCGGATACACATCGGACGCCATGAACGTCTCCAGACGTTCGAGCAGCGAGGCGGAAGCGGTCGTCGTCATACGGCATCACTTCGACCGACGCGCCCGAAAACCGCGCGTTCCAGAAAGTCGGCCGTCCCGCGGACGCGCGGGTCGTCGAGCACGTTCCCCTCCAGCACCGCCTCGCGGTACAGGCCGTCGATCATCGCCAGCACCGCCGCCGCCGCGCTCTGCGGATCCGGAACGTCGGCGAAACCGCGCGCGGTCAGCCTGGCGAGGTAGCTCGCAAACGTGCGCGTGCCGGCTTCCAAGCGGGCGCGGCGCTCGCGGGCGATCTCGGGATCGCGCAGCACCAGCGCCTGGTAGGCGCGAAAGAGCGCCGGATGCTCGGCCGGTGAGCGCAGCACGCTCACGACGAAAGCCCGGAAGCCCGCCCGCGCTTCCCCGGCGTCGCCGGCCTCACGGCTCAGATCTTCGACCGTCGGCCCGCGCGCCGCGCGAATGCGTTCGAGTGCGGCGCGCAGGGCATCGCGCTTGTCGCGAAAGTGGCGGTAGAACGTGCCGTGCGCGAAGCCCGCTTCGGCCACGATCGCGCCGGCGGTGACTTCGGCAAAATCGCGCGTCGCGAGCAGCCGCTCCAGCGCGTCGAGCAGCCGCTCGCGCGCGTCGCCGGCTCGCCGGCGGGGCGGGGCGGCCGCCGCCCCGGGCGTCGCGCGGCCGAGGTAGGTCCACCGGCTGCGGGCCTTTCCGGTCGCTGGGTCCCGCACGCGCTCGACGCGGTAGCGATAGCTGCGACCGGCGATCGTCTTCGTCACCTCATAGGCCATGTGTGGTAAGATGACTTGATCGTCATGCGGGATTTACCTACCACGAGACACGCGCTGAGGCGCCTGTCTTGAGCGCATCCCTGGCCATTCCCGCAGCGCGGGCCGCCGCCGCGGCGCGGAAGGCCGAACTGCAGAGTAACCCGCCGCTCCTGATGATCACGATCACGGTCATGCTCGGCCTGATCATGGCGATCATCGACACCTCGATCGTCAACGTGGCGCTCACCAACATGGCCGGCAACCTCGGCGCGTCGCTCGACGAGATCGGCTGGGTCGCGACCGGTTACATCCTCGCCAACGTGATCGTGATGCCGCTCAACGGCTGGCTGACGGCGCGCTTCGGCCGGCGCAACTTCTACGCCACGTGCCTAGTGGTGTTCACGGTCGCGTCGTTTCTGTGCGGGACGGCCACGAACGTGACCGAGCTGGTGTTCTACCGCGTCATCCAAGGCTTCGGCGGCGGGGCGCTGCAGCCGACGGCGCAAGCGATTCTGTTCGAGTCGTATCCGCCCGGCAAACGCGCCGGCGCCATGGCGATCTTCGGTTTGGGCGCGATGGTCGGGCCGGCGATCGGGCCGACGCTGGGCGGCGTGATCGTCGACAACTACTCGTGGCAGCTGATCTTCTACATCAACATTCCGATCGGCATTGCCGCGTTCTTCATGACGCTGCGCTACATTCGCGACCAGGCTTACGTCAAGCGCGACCGTTCCCCGATCGACCTCATCGGCCTCGGCCTGCTGACCGCCGGCGTGGCGTCGGTCCAGTACGTCCTCGAACGCGGGCAGCGCGAGGATTGGTTCTCGTCGTCGACGATCGTGGTGCTGACCATCGTCGCCGCGGTTGCGCTGGTTTGGTTCTGCGTGCGCGAGTGGCGCGATCCGCAGCCGCTGGTCGATCTGAGGGTCTTCAAGGACCGCTCGTTCAGCGCGGGCAGCACGATCGGCGTGATCAGCGGCTTCGGCCTCTTCGGAACGGCCTTGATCCTGCCGCTGTTCTTCCAAAACGTGCTGGGCTTCAGCGCGACGCAAACCGGCCTGGCGCTGCTGCCCGGTGCGATCGCGACCGCGATCAGCATGCCGATCGCCTCACGGCTCGTCGGGCGCATCGACGGACGGGTGATGATCGCGATGGGACTGCTGATCTTTGCGGCAGGCTGCTGGTGGGTCGGCGCGGCGAGCCAGGACGCCGACTATTGGTTCGTGTTCTGGCCGCGCGCGCTGCAGGGGTTCGCGTTGGGCTTCCTGTTCGTGCCGCTCTCGACGGTGACGCTGGGCTCAATCGCGCGTGAAAAAATGGCCAACGCCACCGGCATCTACACGCTGGTTCGCCAGCTCGGCGGATCGCTGGGGATCGCGATTCTGCAGACGCTGCAGACGCGCTATCAGGACGGCGCCTACGCCGGCCTCGCCGGCTCGGTCACGGCCGCCAATCCGGCCGTGGCGCAGTACCTGAACGACCAGCACGGCACCGCCGCCGCGCTGCAGGGCGTGGTGATGCTCAACGCGACCGTGCTCTCGTACGACGCCGTGCTGAGGATCTGCGCGATCGTGTTCGTGCTCTCCATCCCGCTGGTGCTGCTCTTGCGCGGGACGCCGCGCACGTCGATCCCCGAACCCCCGGGCGTCGCCGCCGACTAAGGGGCTGCCGGTTCCGCGCCGCAGCGCAGGAACCGCAGCGCGGGAGAACGACTGGGCGCGTATGCGTGCGGGACTGATGGTGCTGATCACGTTGCTGCTCGCGCCGGCTTTGGCGGCTGCTGCAGAACCGGTGCCGACCTTCACCTACGAGCCGTTTGCCGACGCCCCGTCGATGAACCCTCAGATCGCCAACGGCGTTGAATTCAATTTTGGGCGACTGTCTGAGGTCTCCGTACGCGGTATGTTTATCGCGCCTGCACGGATGGACCATTCGGCGCATCCGGCCGTGCTGTGGGTTCACTGGCTGGGCGAGCCCGCAACGACGAACCACACCGAGTTCGCGGCCGACGCGCAGGCGCTCGCGGCGCACGGCGTCGTTTCGATGCTGGTCGATATGCCGTGGTCAGCCCCGGATTGGTTCAGCACTGGCCGCGCTCCGGCCGGCGATTCCGCCGACACGATCGCCGAGGTCATCGCGCTGCGGCGCGCGCTCGACGTTCTGGCCACGTCGCCGCGTGTCGATCCGTCCCGTATCGCGTACGTCGGGCACGATTTCGGCGCCATGGACGGCGCATTGCTTCTCGCCGTTGATTCGCGGCCGCGCTATGCCGTGCTGATCACGCCGACGCTTTCGTTCTGGGAGTGGTTCCTGCTCGGGGCGCAGCCCGACGATTCGGCGGCCTACGTCGACCGGATGAGCGTTTTCGATCTGCCGCCGTGGCTCGCGCGCGGGCACCAACGCGCGACCCTGCTGCAGTTCGGCCGCAACGACATCTACGTCTCGCGCGCCACCGCCTCGGCGTTCCGCAATGCTTTACCCGACCGCGACCGCAGCTTCAAGATGTACGACGCCGATCACGCCCTCGACATCCCCGCCGCGCACGACGATCGTCGCGCGTGGCTGCTCGCGCACTTCGGCCTGACGCCGTAGCGCGACGCGTCCCGTTCAGCGAGCAGCGGCCGGTACTCCCGCCAGCGCTTCGCAGACGGCGTCGGTCACCTCGTCGGTGCGCGCGGTGCCGCCGAGATCGGGGCTGCGCACGCCGGAGGCGGTGACCGTTTCGATCGCTTCCATCAGCCGTTTGGCATTGGCGCGTTCGCCGAGGTGGTCGAGCATCAGCGCGGCGGTCCAGAACGCACCGATGGGATTCGCGACGCCTTTGCCGGTGATGTCGAACGCCGAACCGTGGATCGGCTCGAACATCGAGGGATGCGTGCGGGTCGGGTCGAGATTGGCGGTCGGCGCGATGCCGAGGCTCCCGGCAAGTGCGGCCGCCAGGTCGCTGAGGATGTCGGCGTGCAGGTTGGTCGCCACCACGACGTCGATCGAGGCCGGCTTCATCACCATGCGCACCGTCATTGCGTCGACCAGCTCGCGATCGACCGTGACGTCGGGATAATCGCGCGCGACCGACGTCGCGACCTCGTCCCACAGCACCATGCCGTGGCGCTGCGCGTTCGACTTCGTCACCACGGTCAGCTTGCGGCGTTTGCGCTGGCGCGCGAGCTCGAAGGCGAAGCACATGATGCGCTCGACGCCGGCACGGGTGAAGATCGCGACCTCGGTCCCGACCTCGATCGGGGTCCCCCGGTGCGAGCGGCCGCCATTGCCCGCGTACTCGCCTTCACTGTTCTCGCGGACGATCACCCAGTCGAGGTCTGGCGGCTCGCAGTTGCGCAGCGGGCTTTCCAGGCCGCGCAGGATGCGTGTCGGCCGCACGTTCGCATATTGGTCGAAGCCCTGGCAGATCGCCAGCCGCAGCCCCCACAGCGTCACGTGATCGGGGATCACCGGATCGCCGACGGCACCGAAGTAGATCGCGTCGAAGTTGCGCAGCGAGTCCAGGCCGTCGGCCGGCATCATCACGCCGTGCTTGCGGTAGTAGTCGGAACCCCATGGAAAGTGCTTGACGTCGATGCGCAGCTCCGGATCGAGACGCTGCAGCGCATCGAGCACGCGCAGGCCGGCGCCGATCACTTCGGGCCCGATGCCGTCGGCCGGGATCGCGGCGATCCGGTGCCGGCTCATGCGGCCTTTTTCTTGCGCTTGGGTTTTGCGACGGCGGTCTTCTTGCGCGCCGCGCCCTTCTTGGCCGGCTTCGCCTCGTCGGCATCGGCATCGGCTGCCGGCGCCCCGCGGCGTGACTGCGATTGCGCGAGCGAACGCTGCAGCACATCCATCAGGTTGACGACGTTGGTCGCCGCCGGACGATCCACTTCGTGCGCTTCGATCTGCTCGCCGTTGGCGCGCGCCTCGATCATCGCCAGCACGTCTTCCTTGTACTTGTCGTGGAACTGCTCGGGATCGAACTGCTCGACGCTCATAGTGTCGATCAGGAGCTTCGCGACCTTCTTCTCGGCGTCGGCAACCTTCTCGTTGAGCGCCGGGAAGTCGAAGCCGCTCTGCTCGACCAGCTCATCGTTGAAGTGCATGAGCTCGAGAACTAAGGCCGCGCCGTTGGGCTTGACGGCGGCCAGGTGCTCGCGCGAGCGGATCACGACGCTGGCGATGGCCACCTTCCCGGAATCGATCAGCGCGTCGCGCAGCAGCGCATAGGCGTGGCGGCCCTTTTTCTCGGGCTCGAGATAGTAGGGAGTGTCGAAGTACATCGGATTGATCTGGTCGAGCTCGACGAACTCGACGATCTGCACCGACTGGGTCGCTTCGGGCCGCACCGCCTTGAGGTCGTCGTCGCTCACCGTGACGTAGTGGCCCTTCTCGTATTCGTATCCGCGCACCAGATCGCCGTATTCGACCTTCTCGCCGCAGACGGAGCAGTGGCGCTCGTTGTAGATACGCCCCTCGTCCTTCTTGTGAAGAAAATTGAAGCGCAGATCGTTTGTCCGGACGGCCGAAAACAGCTTGACCGGGATCGTCACGAGTCCGAAATTGATAGCCCCAGACCAGATCGCGTGTGCCAACCTTACTTCCCCCAGAGCGGGCGAGCGCGTGATAGCGCCGCTTCGAGCGCCTGCGGTTCCCATCCCTCACGGCGCCACGGGTCGCCGCCCTTGGCCACCATCTGCGGCACGTTGGCGATCGTCCAGCGGCGCATCTCGGCCGTCGTCTCCCGTGCCCGCTTCCGTTGCATCCCTTCAACGTCGGCCCAGGCCAGGGGCATCGAGACCGGCGCACCGTCCCGGGCCCGCACGCTGAACGGCGCGACATAGGTCTTGCCCTTGCCGACCTGGACCCAATCCAGGTAGACGACGTCGTCGGGCCGCCGCGCGAGCGCGCGTTCGAGGGTCGTATCCTTGGGCAGCACGCTGTGCAGCCGCCGGGCGACTAATTCGGCCAGCCCTTTCGCGAGGTCGTAGTCGTAACGCGGCTCGAGCGGGACGACGACGTGGAAGCCCATGCCGCCGGTCGTCTTCACCAGAGCGCGCAGTCCGATCGAAGCGAGTTCGTCGCGGAAGGCCAGCGCCACGCGCGCCAGCCGTGACAGCGGGCACCGCTCGCCGGGGTCGAGATCGAACAGCACCAGATCCGGCGTATCGAGCGCCGGCTGGTGCGAAAACCAGATGTGCAGCGTGATCGCCGCCAGGTTGGCGATCCAGACCAGCGTCGCTTCATCGTCGCAGACCAGGAACGTGACCTCGCGCGGCGCGCCGGTTGCCGGCCTGGTCGTCACGCGATGGACCCACGCGGGCGTATAGCGCGGCAGCTGCTTCTCCCAGATCCCGCGGGTCATGTCGACGCCGTCGGGATAGCGTTCCATGGTCAGCGGGTTGCCGCGCAGATACGGCAAGATCACCGGCGCCACGGCGCGGTAGTACGCGACCAGATCGCCCTTGGTGAACCCGTCGCGTGGAAAGAGCAGCTTGTCCTGATTGGTGAGCGCGAGGGCCTGACCGTCGATCGTGACCGGCGCGGCGGAAGCCGCTCCGCGCGCGCGCGCCGCCGGGCTCACGCGTCGGGGTCCGCGTGCTGCTCGCGTTCCCGCACGACGGTCTTGGGATCCTTATCGCTGCGCAAGCCGACGAAGGCCGGTTGGCGCAGGATGTTGTCGCGGGTCCACTCCGCGAACGCGACCTCGGCCACCAGCTCCGGCTTCACCCAGTGCGCGGGCGTGTTCGTTTTGGGCGCGTCGACGAAAGGGGAAGTCTTGCGGGCTAAGGGCGCCATCTTCGCCGTCAGCAACTTCAGCAGGCCACCGTCGAAGCCGGTTCCGACGTGCCCGGCGTAGTGCAGGTCGCCGCCGTCGTAGACGCCGAGCAGCAGCGCGCCGAACCCCTTGCGGCTGCCGCGCGGTTCGGTCCAACCGCCGACGACGAATTCCTGGCGCCGGCGGGTCTTGATCTTGACCCATTCGCGCGAGCGCGTCGACCGGTACGGCGACGTACGCAGCTTGCCGACGATCCCTTCGAGTCCGCGCCGCTCCGCCAGCGCGAACAGGTCCTTGCCCGTGCCCAGGACGTGCTTCGAAAACATCACGCCGTGGTCGGGCACGATCAGCTTTTCGAGCAGCCGTTTGCGCTCTTCGAGCGGACGCTCGCGCAGATCGCGACCGTCGGCATACAGCAGGTCGAAGACGACGAAGGTCACCTGCGACGGCTTGGCCCGCTTGAGTCCGCGGACCGGTTTGTCGCGCGACTGCAGGGCCTGAAAGTCAGGCCGCCCGTCAGAGTCGAGGACGCACAGTTCGCCGTCGACCACGACCGGAATCGAACGGAAGGCCGTGCTGAGCCCCTCCATCTCTTTGAACTGATGCAGCAGGTCTTTCGCATTGCGCGAGGTCAGCGTCACGCGGTCGCGTTCCACGACCGCGATCGCCCGATAGCCGTCCCACTTCAACTCGAACAGCCAGCGCTCGTCGTCGAAGGGTGCGTCGACCAGCGTCGTCAGCATCGGCTTGACGTCGCGCGGCAGCGGGTCGGCGTGCGCGACCTTTGCGCGCGCCGCGCGCTTGACGGCGGTGCCGTCCGGCGCCGCGCTGCGGTTGCTCTTCCAGATCGGCGCGTCCTTGCGCGAGGCTTGCAGCTGCGCCAGCGTCTTCCCGCTCTTCACGCTCTCGGCATGCTGCTCGATCTTCCACTTCGCGTCTTCGAATTCGTCGTGATCCTTGAAGAGCAGCCAGGGTTCGCCGTGCTCGCCTTCGCGAGGCTTGATCTTGACCAGCGTGAAGAGCCCTTTGAGCTTCTTGCCGCGCAGAACGATCTTGAGTTTGCCCTTCGCGATTTCACGCGCGGGGTCGTCGCCTTCGAACAGCTCGTAGGTGCCGTTGTCCCACACGATCACCTCGCCGGCACCGTAATTGCCGGCCGGGATCACGCCTTCGAAGGTTTGGTAATCGAGCGGGTGGTCTTCGGTTTTCATCGCCAGCCGCTTCTCGAGCGGCACCAGCGTCGGTCCGCGCGTGACCGCCCAGGACGGCATGACGCCGTCGGCTTCGAGCCGGAAGTCCCAATGCAGCCGTGTCGCACGGTGCTCTTGCACCACGAAACGAAGCCGTTTGGAGGTGCTCCGCTTGGCTCCGGCCGGTTCGGGCGTCGCCGAGAAGTCGCGTTTGCGGACGTATTCGGCGAGCGGCTCTTTCGTCTTCAGCGGGTCTTCTCGGCAAGGCGCATGTGGGCTCCCCGTTTACCCGGCGGGGCCGGAAATCATCGGCGCCGGGGCGGCGTCTTTAGTAGGTCGCGCGGACGATCGTATCCCAATACCAGCACCCCCAGACGCCTACCGCGACGCTCCAGCCGATCAAAACGCGCCAGATCACGGCCAAGCCCGTGCGGACCGCGAGCCCCATCAGCACCAGCAGAAAGGGCTCGAAGTCGAGTGCGTGACGCATGCCGAACTGCGCGCCGCCGTTGGCATAGTAGAGGATCGATGGCGCGGCAACCAGCAGCGTCGCGATCCAGAGCGACATGACCAGCCGCCGCGGCTCGCGCGCGAACAGCGCCAGAACGAGCGCCGGGCTGGTGAACCACAGTGCGGTGCCGATGAACAGCGGTTCGAGGTAGGGCGGATCGGGGTGCAGCACCGGCGGCACGACGAAAAATGCGGACAGCTCTTCGCCAACATTTTCGAGGCCGAACGGCGAGCCGGTCGGCGACCCCATGAAGGGGTCCTGATGATAGAAGATCGTGTGGCCGGCGTCCCACGGAACGCCCCACCGGGCTTCGTTGTAGCCCAACCACGCCAGCGCGAAGGGGATCAGCGTGAGGACGAAACCGCGCAGGGCGCGCGGACGGAGTTCGCGCTCCAGAAAGCCGTCCCAGACCCACCAAGCGAAGACCGGCAGCGCCATCACCAGCGTGAAGCGCGAACCGAGGGCGAGCGCGCCCAACAGCGCCACCAGCCAGCCGCGGCGCGCGCCGGCGAGTTCGCACAGCGCGAGCAGCGTGAAGGTGACGGCTGAGGTCTGCGCGACGAACCAGACGTCGCCCAGCATCGAACACCACAACAGGTCCGTTCCAGCCAGCAGAAAGACCACCAGCCACACGCCGACCCGTTCGGTCACGCCCAGGCGCACCATCAACGTCCACGCGGCGCCGACCGCGACCCCGCACAGCAGACACGAGAGCAGCGTCTGGTTCGCGCGCGCGCCGAACACCAGCACCAGCGGCAGCATCAAGAACGCCGGCACCGGATCGTTGACGACATAGCGGTGCGCGTGAAAGAGCACCGCGTCGATCCGCGGTCCGGGCCAGAGCGGATCGATCCACAGCCGGCCGTGCAGCATCGCGTCGGCCAGGAGCACGTAGTTATCGTACGGCGTGATGCGGCCGTGCGCGAAGACCATCGCGACGCCGGTGCCGAGCAGGCCGGCCAAGAGCGCATTCACCGCAGCAGCTCGTAGACGGCCGGGATCCCGTCGGCCACCAAGCGCACGCGATGCCCGGGGATCGCCGGGATGTCGTCCGAGACGATCACGATCGGACGCGACCGCAGCCAGCGCGGGTATTCCTTTTCGTAGTCGGGCCACCAGCCGCAGACCAGGATTCGGCCGCCGAATCCCCGGTCGACGTAGGCGCGATAGGCGAGCGCGCTGGCGTAGATCCACGGCGCGACGACGATCGCACGGTCGTTGGTCCCGGCGACGACGCGGTCGGCCAGCGCATCGGGTAAGGCTTCAGCGCGCACTTCAAAATAGATGCCGCCCCGGGAGAGCTCGTTCCCGGCGACCGCCAGCAGGACGGCAATCAGGACCGCATACGCCGCCTGCCGCGCGCGTCCGGAGAGCAGGCCGGCGATCTCCTGTGCGGCGAGCGCCAAGCCGAGCGCCATCACCGCATAGAGTGCGAAGGCGTAGCGTTCGGGATCGGCTTCGGCCGCGTACGCGCTGCCGAAGACCGCGGGTATCACGCCCGCGAGGCAGAGCCCCAGCGCGACCAGCGGCCGGCGGTACGCCAAAAGCGCGAGGCCGGCAGCCCCGGCGAGCACGAGTTTGAAGGGGAAATCGCCGCCCATCTCCGGGCCGTAGCGTTCGGCTGCCGCCGCGATCGCCTTCGGTTTGACGAGATTGCGCAGTGCCGAGCCCGGCCCAAACGACGCGCCGGTGACTAGCGCCACGAAGCCGCTCCACGACGCGGGATGGTGATCGTCCCAGTACGGGCGTCCGGGCGCCAAGCCGAGCGCGAGCGTCGGATCGAGCCGCGCCGCGGTGACCTGTGCGCTGCGCAGCGGCAAGAACGCGTACGCGACGCACACGATCAGCACACCGGCCGCAGCCGCCCGCGCCGTCAACAGGAGCGGCGGCGGACGCCCGAACGTGAGAATCACCCCGCCCGCCAAGATGAGCACGGTCGTGCTGTCGATGGCCAGAGCGGTTGCCGCAATCAGGATCGCCGCGACGATGGCCCGCACCTCACCGCGCTGCACCCAGCGCAGTGCGAACGCGAGCGCGAGGAATGCGACCGCGAATCCCAGCGGGTGGACGTCGGCGTAGGTTGCGCGGAACCAGATCGGAAACGCGAACGCGAACGTCCAGGCCGCCGGCACCGCGAGCACCTCTTCAACCTCGCACATGAGTGCGAGCGCGCAGATCAGCGCCGCTCCGGCCGCAACCGCGACCGCGGAGAGCGCGTTGAGCCGCGCTGCGGCCGAAGCGAACGGGATCGCGTGCGTCCACACCCAGCCGGCGATCACGTACAGAGGATAGCCGGTCGGATATGGGATTCCGGCGATCCACGCAACGGTCTGCAAGTCGCCGGTGTCCCAGTACCCGACCGATGTCCGCACCGTCGCGAGCAGCACGGCGAGCGGGACGGCGAAGGCGAGCGCAACGGCGATGCGCCCCCGATAGCGAAGGAACAAGCCCGTGCAAGTACGCCCGACGACTCCAAGCGGCCTCTCTCGGCCGCGCGTCGTCGTCGCCGAACCGTTCGCCGAACACGGCTTGGCCGTGCTGCGCGACGCCGGGATCGACGTCGATTCGCAAGTCGGCCGGCCGCGCAACGAGCTGGTGGCCGCCCTGGCTGACGCCGACGGGCTGATCGTACGCTCGGAGACGCGCGTCGACCGCGAACTGCTCGCCGCCGGACCGCGGCTGTGCGTCGTCGCGCGGGCCGGCGTCGGCGTCGACGCGATCGATGTCGACGCCGCGACCGATGCCGGGATCCTCGTCCTCAACACGCCGGGCGCCAACACGATCGCGGCGACCGAACAGACCTTCGCCTTGATGCTCGCGCTGGCGCGGCGCACGACGCTGGCGGCGCAGCAGCTGCGCGCCGGGATCTGGGATCGCAAGCACCTGATCGGCACCGAGCTGTACGGAAAGACGCTGGGCATCGTCGGGCTCGGCCGCATCGGCGGCAATGTTGCGCTGCGCGCCAAAGCGTTCGGCATGAGCGTGCTCGCGCACGATCCCTACATCAGCGCCGGACGCGCCGCAGGCTTCGACGTCACACTGGTCGATCTGGAGAGGCTGCTCGCGCAGAGCGACATCGTCACGCTGCACGTCCCGTTGACCCTGCAGACCACCGGCATGCTCGACGCCGCGCGCTTGGCGCAGCTGCGTCCGCACGCGTACGTGATCAATTGCGCGCGCGGCGGGCTGATCGTCGAACGCGACCTGCTCGCGGCGCTCGATGGCGGCCTTCTCGCCGGCGCCGCGATCGACGTGGTCGCACACGAACCGCCTCCGCCTGAGGGCACGGGCGCCGCGCTGCACCGGCATCCCAAGGTCGTGGCGACGCCGCATCTGGGCGGCTCGACGCACGAGGCCCTGGCGCGGATTGCGACCGAACTCGCGCACGACGTGGCGCGCGTTCTCTTGGGCGCGCCGGCGAATGCGGCGGTCAACGCGCCCGTCCCCGACGGCCCCGAGGCCGAGCGCGTGTTTCCGTTCCTCGACGTTGCGTATCGCTTGGGTCGCTTTTATCCGCAGTACACGCGCGCGACGATCCTGCCGCGCTTCACGCTGGTGCTGGGCGGCGGTCTCGCCGACGTACCCGCCGCGCCGCTGGTGCGGGCGTTCTTGAGCGGTCTCTTGCAGGCGACGACCGACCGGCGCGTCTCGGTCGTCAACGCCGAGGCGATCGCGACCGAACTCGGGATCGCGGTCGACGCGCGCGGCGAACCTTCCACCTCATCGTACGCTGCGTCGCTGCGGCTGCTCGGCGAGGGCACCTCGATCACCGGCACGTCGGTCGCCGGCTCGCCGCGCATCGTCGAAGTCGACGGGTACGAGATCGACGCGACCCCGGTCGGCGCGATGCTGATCACGCGTCATGCCGACGTCCCCGGAATGATCGGCCGGGTCGGGACGATCCTCGGCGACGCCAAGGTCAACATCTCGACCATGCAGGTTTCGCGCAACACCCAAGGCGGCGACGCGATCATGGTGCTTTCGACCGACCGTCCCGCCGGTGAGGCGACCCTGGCCGCCCTGCGCGCCGTTCCCGGAATCGGTTCGGTCCGCTCCCTCGACGTGTAAGGCGGCGCACAGAGGGGAATCGCGGCCGACAGAGATTTGTTGATGTAGCAAGCAATCGCGTCGGGAGGAGGACCCGTTGCGGATCGTCTGCGTCGGTGGGGGGCCGGCGGGACTGTTCTTCTCGATCGTCTTGAAGACGGCGGTTCCGGCTGCCGCGGTTCGGGTTTTCGAGCGGAATCGGCCCGACGACACGTTCGGATGGGGCGTCGTCTTCTCCGATCAAACGCTCGGAAATATCGCTGCGGCCGATCCGCCGACCTACGCGCGGATCGTCGCCGATTTCGTGCATTGGGACGACATCGACGTCCACTATCGCGGGCGCACGATCCGCGCCGGCGGTCAGGGGTTCGCCGGCATCGCGCGCAAGCGGCTGTTGGCGATCTTGCAGGAACGCGCACGGGAACTCGACGTCGACCTGCGGTTCGAAACCGAAGCGACCGCCGCCGACGCGGCGGACGCCGACGTCGCCGTGTTTGCCGACGGCGCGAACAGCGGCATGCGGCGTGCCGCCGGCGAGGCCTTCGGAACCACGCTGCAGCAGGGCCGCAACCGCTACATCTGGTGCGGTACGCGACGGCGCTTCGACGCCTTTACCTTTGCCTTCGAAGAGACGCCGCACGGCTGGTTTCAAATCCACGCCTACCAGTTCGACCACGAGCTCGGGACGGTGATCGTCGAGTGCCGCGAGGAGACCTGGCGCGCCGCCGGTCTCGACCGCGCGACGACCGCCGAATCGCTGGCCTTCTGCGAACGCCTCTTCGCGCGCTATCTGGATGGTCAGCCGCTGCTCAGCAACGCCGTGCACTTGGCGAACCCCTGGATTCGCTTCGTCCTGGTCAACAACGAACGCTGGTACGACGGCAATCGGGTGCTGATCGGCGACGCGGCGCACACGGCCCACTTTTCGATCGGTTCGGGGACCAAGCTCGCGCTCGAAGATGCGGTCAGCCTGGCCCATGCCTTGGCGCGCAATCCCGAACGCGCACGCGCCTTCACCGAGTACGAGGCCGAGCGGCGCATCGAAGTGCTGCGCCTCCAAAATGCGGCCCGCAACAGCACCGAGTGGTTCGAAAACGTCGGCCGTTACGCCGCGCTGGCGCCCGAGCAGTTCGCCTACAGCCTGCTGACGCGCAGCCAGCGGCTCGGTCACGACAACCTGCGGCTGCGCGACCGTGACTACGTCGGCGAACTCGAGCAGTGGCTCGCCGAGCGCGCGGGCGCTCCGCGCCCGGTGCCTCCGATGTTCACGCCGCTGCGACTGCGCGCGCTCGAACTGTCCAATCGCGTCGTCGTTTCGCCGATGGCGATGTACAGCTGTATCGACGGTACGCCCGACGACTTTTACCTCGTGCATCTGGGGACGCGCGCGCAGGGCGGTGCCGGGCTCGTGTTCACCGAGATGACCTGCGTCGCTCCGGAGGCGCGCATCTCGCCCGGCTGCGCGGGGATGTATCGCGAGGAGCACGTCGCGGCCTGGTCGCGCATCGTGACCTTCGTGCACGGGCACACCGGCGCTAAGATCGCGTTGCAGCTGGGGCATGCCGGCCCGAAAGGTTCGACCCAGCGCGGCTGGGAGGAGCCCGACGAGCCGCTCGCGAGCGGCAATTGGCCGCTGCTTGCGCCGTCGCCGATCGCCTTTGGGGAGCGCAATCAGGTTCCGCGTGCGATGACGCGTGACGACATGGACCGGGTGCGCGAGCAGTTCGTGCGCGCCGCCTCGATGGGCGAGCGGTGCGGTTTCGACCTGCTCGAACTGCACTGCGCTCACGGATATCTGCTCTCCAGCTTCATCACGCCGCTGACGAACCGGCGCACCGACGCCTACGGGGGCAGCCTGCCGAACCGGCTGCGCTTTCCGCTCGAAGTCTTCGGCGCCATGCGCGCCGTGTGGCCGTCGCACAAACCGATGTCGGTGCGCATTTCGGCCACCGACTGGGTGCCGGGCGGCATCACCGGCGACGATGCGGTCGAGGTCGCGCGCGCGTTCGCGGCCGCGGGCGCCGATCTGATCGACGTTTCGGCGGGTCAGACCTCGCGCGCCGCGCGGCCGGTCTACGGCCGCATGTTCCAGACGCCGTTCTCCGATCAGATCCGCAACGAGCTCGGGATCGCGACGATGGCGGTCGGAAACATCACCGAGGCCGACCAGGTCAACAGCATCATCGCCTCCGGACGCGCCGACCTGGTTGCGCTGGCACGGCCGCATCTGGCCGATCCGTATTTCACGCTCCACGCGGCGGCGCAGCTCGGCTACGACGAGTTGCCGTGGCCTTGGCCGTACCTGCCCGGACGCGAACAGCTGCTGCGGACGCTGCGGCGGGCGGCACCGCTCTCGGAGGTCACGCAATGAATTCCTCGCTGGGCGGCGCGCACGCTCTGGTCACCGGCGCCGGCCGGGGAATCGGCGCCGCGATCGTCTCCGCGCTGGCTGCCGAGGGCGCGCGCGTGACGCTGCTGGGGCGCAGCCGCGAAGAACTCGCGACCCACGCCGCCGGCTTGCCGGCCGGCGCGCGGGCCTTCGTCGCCGTCGCGGACGTGACCGACGACGCCGCGCTGCATACCGCCTTTGCCCGGGCACGTGCGCAGCACGGGCCGATCGCGATCCTGGTCAACAACGCCGGCGCGTCGGGAAGCGCGCCGTTTGCGAAGCTCGATCGCGCGACCTGGGATGCGATGATTGCGGTCAACCTGACCGCCACGTATACCTGCGCCCGCGAGGTCGTCGGGGAGATGATCGATGCCGGGCGTGGACGCATCGTGAACGTCGCCAGCACGGCGGGCCTGGTCGGCGGTCCCTACATCGCCGCCTACAATGCCGCCAAACACGGGGTGATTGGATTGACGCGTTCACTGGCTGCCGAATACGGGCGCAAGGGGATCACGGTCAACGCCGTGTGTCCGGGATTCACCGAGACCTCGATGCTCGAGCGCACGCTGGAACGGATCGCGCGCACCACCGGCCGCACCGAAGACGGGGCGGCGACCGCGCTGCTGGCGCGCAATCCGCTGGGCCGGTTCGTGCGACCCGACGAGGTCGCGCAGGTCGTGGCCTGGCTCTGCCGTCCCGACTCCGCCGCGGTGAACGGTCAAGCGATCGTCATCGACGGGGGCGAGGTCGCACGATGATGCTGACCTTCGACACCGAATCGCGCACGACCGAGGCCGATCACCTGGCGATCCGGCTGTGGCTGCGGATGCTGGCCTGCACGAACCTGGTCGAGCGGCGCGTCGGCGCGCAGCTGCGCGAAGCGCACGCCACCACGTTGCCGCGCTTCGATTTTCTCTCGCAGCTCGAACGCAGCCCGGGCGGCCTGCGGATGAGCGAGATCTCGCGCCGCATGATGGTGACCGCGGGCAACATCACGCGCCTGGCCGACCAGCTGGTCGCCGAAGGGTTGATCACGCGCACGCCGGCAACCGACGACCGGCGCGCCGCGAACATCCAGCTGACCGCGCGCGGACGGCGGGTGTTCGATCAGATGGCCCGCGAACACGAGGGCTGGATCGTCGCCATGTTCGAGGGCCTCGATGAGGGCGAGCGGCGCACGCTGTTCGAACTGCTCGGCCGCCTCAAGCGCCACCTCAACGCGGGCGAAGAGCGACCGCGATGAACCGCACGATGTCGTATGCCGGCTACACCTCCGCACATTTTCGCTGGAGCGTCGACGACGGCGTGGCCTCGCTCGTCCTGGACCGGCCCGACCGCAAGAACCCGCTGACCTTTGCGTCCTACGCCGAATTGCGCGAACTCTTTCGCGGCTTGCCGTACGCCGGTGACGTCGACGCCGTCGTGCTCAGCGGCGCCGGCGGCAACTTTTGCTCCGGCGGCGACGTGCACGAGATCATCGGGCCGCTCACGCGTATGGCGATGCCGGAACTGCTGGCGTTCACGCGCATGACCGGCGACGTCGTCAAAGCGATGCGCGCCTGTCCGCAGCCGATCGTCGCGGCGGTCGACGGCGTGTGCGCCGGCGCCGGCGCGATGCTCGCGCTGGCTGCGGACCTGCGCTTCGGGACCCCGCGCGCGCAGGTCGCGTTCCTGTTCACGCGCGTCGGTTTGTCGGGCGCGGACATGGGCGCGTGCAGCCTGCTGCCCCGTACCATCGGCGCCGGTCGAGCGGCGGAGCTCCTGTTCACCGGCCGCGCGCTCGCAGCCGACGAAGCATTGGCGTGGGGATTCTTCAACCGTCTCTGCGAGCCCGCCGCGCTGCTCGATGACGCCTGCGCGCTGGCGCGCACGCTCGCCGGCGGCCCGACCTTCGGTCACGCCATGACCAAGGCGATGCTGCATCGCGAGTGGTCGATGCCGCTCGACGAGGCAATCGACGCCGAAGCGCAAGCGCAGGCCATCTGCATGCAGACCCAAGATTTTCAACGCGCCTACGCAGCGTTCACCAGGAAACAGCAGCCCGTCTTCGAGGGCGACTGATGATGCCGAGATCTTCCGTACCAACCGAAGGACAACCTCACGTGCAGTACATGCTCTTCGCGCGGGAGGTCTTCCGATGACCGCGCACGTCGACACCTTCGCCCGCGATCATCTGCCCCCGCGCGACCAGTGGCCCGAGTTCTTGTACACGCGACCGGAGCTGCAGTATCCGGAGCAGCTCAACGCCGCGGTCGAACTGCTCGACGTCATGGTGGCGCGCGGTTTCGGCGAGCGGCCCGCAATCATCACCACCGAACGGCGCGTCAGTTACGCGCGGCTGCTGGCGGAGGCGAATCAGATCGCCGGCGTGCTGCGCGATGACCTCGGGGTGGTGCCGGGGAACCGCGTGCTGCTGCGCGGCTACAACAACGACGTGACTGCAGCGGCGTGGCTGGCCGTCGTCAAGGCCGGCGCGATTCCGGTCACCACCATGCCGCTGCTGCGCGAACGCGAGCTCGTCGACGTCATCACCGCCGCGCACGTCAGCATCGCGCTCTGCGACGCCCGGCTGGCCGACGACCTCAACGCCGCCACGACGCACTGTCCGACTCTCGAAACGGTGGTCTTCACCCACGATGACGGCCCGACCGGCCTGGCCGCACTGATGAAGCGCCGCCCACGCACGTTCGAAAACGTCGCCACCGCGAGCGACGACGTGTGCATGATCGCCTTCACCTCGGGAACCACCGGGAAGCCGAAGGGCACGATGCACTTTCATCGCGACCTACTCGCGGTGTGCGATACCTTCCCACCGTTCACGTTCGCGCCGACACCCGACGACGTGTTCGTCGGAACGCCGCCGCTGGCGTTCACCTATGGCCTGGGCGGCGGACTCCTGTTTCCCTTGCGAGTAGGGGCGGCAAGCTTTCTGCTCGAGCGCGCGTCCGCCGACGCGCTACTCGGCGCGATCGCCGGGCACGGCGCAACGGTCTGCTTCACCGCGCCGACCTCGTATCGCGCGATGGCGCCGCTGGTCGGACGCTACGACTTACGGACGCTGCGCGCGTGCGTCTCGGCCGGCGAAACGCTCCCGGTCGGCACGCGGGCGATGTGGGAGAACGCGACCGGCGTGCCGATCATCGACGGAATCGGCTCGACCGAGATGCTGCACATCTTCATCTCCGCCGCCGGTGATGCGATCCGGCCCGGCGCGACCGGTGTACCGGTTCCTGGTTACGTCGCGACGGTGCTCGACGACGCCGGCGAACCGGTGCCGCCCGGCACGGTGGGTCGGCTCGCGGTAAAGGGCCCGACGGGCTGCCGCTACTTGGCCGATCCCCGCCAGCGCGACTATGTCCAAAACGGCTGGAACCTCACCGGCGATGCGTACCTGATGGATGCCGACGGCTACTTCTGGTACCAGGCGCGCACCGACGACATGATCGTCGCCTCCGGCTACAACATCGCCGGCCCCGAGGTCGAAGGTGCGCTGCTCGAGCACCCGCAGGTCCTCGAGTGCGCGGTCGTCGGCGAACCCCATCCCGAACGCGGAACGATCGTCAAAGCCTACGTTGTGCTGCGGGACGGCGCGGCCAGCGAAGCGCTCACGATCGAACTCCAGGAGTTCGTCAAAGCGCGCATCGCGCCGTACAAGTACCCGCGGTCGATCGCGTTCGTGGATGAGCTGCCTCGTACGCAGACCGGGAAACTGCAGCGCTTCAAGCTGCGCGACGTGAGCGCGCCGCGATGAGAACGCTGCATCCGGCCGGTTGGCAGCGACCCTGCGGCTACACGCACGGCATCACCGGCGAGGGACGTTTCGTTTTCGTGAGCGGCCAGATCGGCTGGGACGCGCAGGGACGCTTCGCCTCGGACGACCTGGTCGAGCAAATCGCGCAGGCCCTGCGCAACGTGGTCGCGGTGCTGGCGGAGGCCGGGGCCGGGCCCGAGCACGTCGCGCGCATGACCTGGTATCTCACCGACAAGCGCGCGTATCTCGGCGAACTGGAGGCGGTCGGCACGGCGTATCGCACCGTGATGGGCCGCCATTATCCGGCCATGTCGGTCGTCGAAGTCACCGGCTTGATGGAGGACCGCGCCAAGGTCGAGATCGAGGTCACTGCACTGGTCCCGCGCTAGAGGTCAGCGGCGCTTGGGGGGAGGTCGTGCGGCTGCTGTGCAACGCGCGCCGCATGCGCGTGTTCGTCGCGCGGCACGGCGAAACGACGTGGAACCTGGCCGGCCGCTATCAGGGGCACCGCGAGTCGGAGCTCTCGCCGCTGGGGAGACAACAGGCGCTCGCGCTGGTCGAACCGATGCGCGCAGCACGACTCGGCCGCATCACCAGTTCACCCTTAGCACGCTGCACCGCGACGGCCGAACCGTGCGTGGAGCAGTTGAACCTGCCGCTCGAAATCGACGCGCGGCTGATCGAGATCGCGCACGGGACCTGGGAGGGCCGGCTGCGCGACGAGATCGCGGCGAACGACGGCGTGCGCTACCGTGCCTGGCGCGAAGATCCCGGTCGCGTCGCGTTCGAGAACGGCGAAACGCTCGTGCAGGTTTTCGAGCGCTGGCGCGCATTCGCGGCCGCGCTGCAGCCGCAGACGCCGACCCTGGTTGTCACGCACGACGCGGTCGTGCGGACTGCGCTGATCGCGACGACCGGCGCCGGATTCGAGGCCTTCTGGAGTTCACGGGTTGAGAACGGTGCCTATGCCGTGTTCGACGTCGACGACGCCCGCTGGACGGTGGTCGACGAATGCGTGAGAGCGCACCTCGCGGGCCTGCGCGCGCCAACCGAAGGGCAAGCCCTCTAGCAACGGCTCCAAGCCGGGGTTAGTACACCGGAACTCCGTGTGCGAGCGTGCGGCCGTCTTCGACCAGAACGACTTCACCGACGCGTCCGGGGC
>Ga0302324_100004069_pt1 | contig 32602 bp, 26 predicted proteins | sample Palsa_T0_1_FD_201949 | JGI IMG/M metagenome (GOLD analysis project Ga0302324, IMG submission 201949) | Peat permafrost microbial communities from Stordalen Mire near Abisko, Sweden - Palsa_T0_1 | ecosystem: Environmental > Terrestrial > Soil > Palsa > Peat permafrost | place: Sweden: Abisko... | reverse complement strand
GTTTCGACGGCCGTGATGCGCATACAATAGAAGGTATCAGCTTGTTAATCGTTATTGCGGTCGTGGCCGTCGTCGCCTTGCTCATTCTGTGGGCCCTGATTGCACAGCGCCGCTGAATCGCGATGCACCTTAACTTCGTCAGCGCATTTCTCAACGTAGCTCTGTTGTGGCTGCTCACCACGCCGCACGAATTCGCGCACGCCTGGACGGCCACCCGCCTGGGCGACGACACGCCACGCCTGCAGGGCCGCCTGACCCTCAACCCCCTGGCGCACGTCGATTGGCTGGGCACTACCATTCTGCCGGCGCTCACGTCGCTGTTCGGCGGCGGACTGATCGGCTGGGGCAAGCCGGTCTACAGCAACCCGTCCAAGCTGCGTTGGGGATTGAATGGGCTGGCGCTGGTCGCCATGGCTGGCCCGGCCAGCAACGTGATCTTCGCCTTGATTCTGGCTGCCGTAGCGCGCGCCACCGTCACTTTCGCTCCCGCACTGGCGCAGTTTGCGGCGCGCGGAGTCGATCTGAGCCTGTATCTGGCCATCTTCAACATGCTGCCCGTGCCGCCGCTCGATGGCTCCAAGCTGCTGCTTGCCGCGCGCATCCCCATGGTTGTCTATAACGAATTGGCGCGCGCCGGATTCCTCCTCCTGATCGTGGCCGTGTCGGTTTCAGACCTGGGCCGCTGGATGTCACAGTGGAGCTACGAAGGAACCGTACATATCTTTGGATTATTCCGGTAATCGCACATGGCCGAGCAAAGACGAAACAAGCAGAAAAGCAACTAATGGACTACACTGCGGAAGTATTCGACCAGGTCCAGCTGCTATTCGACGTTACCCGCTTTCATGACCATCAACTGCATTGCGTACTGAAATTCGACTCTGGGCTCGATCCCCAGGTCTTGCAGAAAGCGGTCATTTCCTCGATCCAGGCAGTTCCCATCCTCGGCACCCGCTACATCGATGGCGGAAGACCGCGCTGGACCAGCGTCGGTCCCGAAGAATTCCGCGAGGCCTTCATCGTCGCCCGCACGGAGGCGGAGTTCGAGGAGTTCGTCGTGTCTCGCATCGATGAAAGCCAGGGCCCCCAGGTCAAAGTTTGCCTCCTCGGCTCCAGCCCCTGCGCGGTCGCGCTCACCATGAACCACATGATATGCGATGCCGCGGACTTCAAGCGATACCTGTATTTTCTCTGCGAAATCTACTCGGGGCTGATAGCCGATCCGGCGTATAGGCCGGCCGGGATTGCCGGGGACAGGAGCATGCGCGGCGTGCTCCAATTCTTTGGCATGCGCGAGAAGTTCAAGTCCTTATTCTCCCAAAGCAAAGAGAATAACCGCTGCGGGGAACAGCGATTCCCCCTGAGCGGCGGCGGGGAAGTGCGGTCCTTCATCCTTACTTGCAAACTGGGGCGGCAGAGGACTGCGGCGCTCAAGGACTATGGCCGGGCCAAAGGGGCGACCCTGAACGATGCCGTGCTGGCCGCCTATTACCGTTGCCTCTCTCGGAGCCTGGCTCTCAGCCCTGGCACCGAGGTCCAGATACCGGTGATGGTGGACATGCGCCGCTACGTCGGGGAAATCGGAAGTTCCATGTCCCTCACCAATCTCACGTCAACGGTGATCACGCGGCTGGAGTACAGGTCTGATGAAGGATTCGAAGATACGCTCGGCAGAGTGAAAGCAGCCATGGACGAGAAGAAGAACAGTGACATTGGCCTGAACGGCTTCATCAAGCTCGACCTGCTATATCGGATATGCGGGAACAGGATCGCCAATCGCACGCTGAGGTCGACCCTCAAGAATCCCCTCATCTGCATGACCAACGTGGGGATCTTGGATGCGGCTCGAATCTGCTTTGGCAATTTACGCCCGCGTGACGCCTATTTATGCGGCGCCATAAAGTACAAACCGCACTTCCAGCTCGCCATAAGCTCATACGCGGGGGAGCTCACCCTTAGCGCCAATCTGTACGGAAGCGTAAGCGATCGAGATCGCATCCTCTCTTTCTTCGACGCGATTGCAGCGGAATTGCCCGATTGAGCCATCATTAGGTGCAGCTTGACATCCAAAGATCCCAGGGCCGACAATCGGACTGAGGCGCATTTGGCCACGCGCCGCCCGCCGAGTGGGTTGCACTTCTTCGGGCTGCTTCGCTAATCGTATGAGCCTCTTCTCACTGACCGGTAAGACCGCGCTGGTCGCCGGAGCAAGCCGCGGCATCGGCCTCGCGATCGCGCAGCAGCTGGCCGAGGCCGGCGCGCGCACCGTGATGGCCGCGCGGTCCATCGACAAATTGCGGGAGCATGTCCTGGCGCTCGAAGCCCGGGGTTTCGAGGCAAGCGCGCTACACCTGGATATGGCCGATTCCGACTCCATCCGCGCGGCCGCGGAGCATATCGGCACGCCCGATATCCTCGTCAACGTGGCTGGCACGAACATCCGCAAGAGCTTCCCGCAATACACGCAGGCCGACTACGACCACATCATGCGCACGAATTTGCATGGCATCGTGGAACTGACCCAGCAAATCGGCGCGCGCATGATCCAGCGCGGCGCCGGCGGCAAGATCGTCATGATCGGCAGCATAGCATCGCTGCTGGGACTGCCGTACATGTCCATATATGCCATGACCAAGGGCGCGCTGGGCCAACTGACCAAAGCGTTGGCCGCCGAGTGGGGCCGCTATAACATTCAGGTGAACTGCATCGCGCCAGGCTTCGTAGTCACGGACCTCAACCGCCACATGTGGGAACAGCCCGAATCCGTGTCGATGCGCGAATGGCTGAAGGGCGCACAGGCCAATCCGCGGCTGGGCACGCCGGACGATATCGCGCCGCTGGCCGTCTTCCTGGCTGGCCGCGGCGCCGATTACATCACCGGGCAGATTATCGCGGCGGATGGCGGTTACACCACCACGGCGGTCTGGCCGTTCAATCCGGAAGCCTGAGCATGCGCCGCCTGCTCTGGTGCTTATTTATAGCGGCGCTGCTCTCGGCGCAGCAGGCCATCGAGTTCGTCTGTCCCATGGACCGCGATGTGCGCTCCCAGACTCCCGGCAAATGTCCGCGTTGCGGCATGACCCTGGTGGCCAATTTACCCGAACCGGTCGAGTATCCGGTGGATCTACGTGTAGACCCGCCGCAGATTCCCAGCGCGCGTCCCATCACGCTGGAATTTCGCATCGCCGATCCTGAAACCGGCGCGCCCGTGAAACGCTTCGAAATCGTGCACGAGAAGCTGTTTCATCTGTTCATCGTCAGCCAGGATCTACAGTACTTCGCGCACCTGCATCCGCAACTTGGCGGCGACTCGGTTTTTCGGCTGGAGACGGCGTTGCCCAAGCCTGGCACATACCGCCTGCTTGCCGATTTCTACCCCACCGGCGGCACGCCGCAACTCGCGCCAAAGACCATCACCACGGCTGGTTACACCACGCCGCTCGAAGCCGCTATTCCACGACTTGCGCCGGATCTCTCGCCCCAGCGCGGCGAAAATATGGAGGTCGAGCTGAGACTCGAGCCACCCCAGCCGATCGCCGGCCGGAAGACCATGCTCTTCGTGCACCTGACTCCCGCGGAAGGCCTGGAACCCTACATCGGCGCGTGGGCGCACTTACTCGCGGTCAGCAACGACTTAGTCGACACCATCCACGACCATCCCTTTATCGCCGACGGCGGACCGGATATGCAGTTCAATATCTTCTTCCCGCGCGAAGCCCCTTATCGGGTCTGGATCCAATTCCAACGCAAGGGAGTGGTGAACACGGTAGCCTTCACGATTCCAGTGATGGCGCTGCGATAGTTGTGGGGCAGGCGTCCACGCGTGCGGCGGGGTGGAGTTGAGGAGGGCGCGGGGTACTGGGGTGATGGTTAGATTCGATACCTGTCGAGCGGTTGGGCTGGGGAAACTCGCTCGAAACCTCGCGACAAAGTCCACGGAAAGGTGGGCGGGCAACCTGGCAGGCTGTAACGCGTGTGAAGCTTGAGCAGGCCTCGAAAGACGCCTAATCGCGGAATCCCGGCGTGATCATCGTGGCCACTCGCGTTAGGGTCACGCTCGATACCAACGTTTACGCGACAACATCGAGGTCTGTGGCTGTTGATTTTCGCCTACCTCGAATCTCACAGGAGGAGCGCACTCTGCGCCACAAGGTCTCTGAACTCCAGGCATCCATCGAAGACCGCTGGAAAAGGGTAGCAGTTCACTGTGGTGTGCCGCCCTCGGCTGGGTTGCTGAAAAGCTGCTTAACTCGTGTGCATCCGTGACTAATTAAATGGTTGATCTCCGTTATAGGGTTGATGTGCTTCTGGGCGCCGCGGGAAGACGACCCTGGGGGAATGGGGGAAGCGAGGCCGCGCGGCGGATCGAGTAGTTTTAGCTCTCCGGTTGCGGACGCTGCTTCGAAGCGACGAGTCAGCACAAATGGTAACGCAAATGACCGCTTCGCTGTTGTAGCTGTCCAGTCCTCCGATATCCAGATAATTCAGCCCGGAAGTCGTTCCGCTCGGCACGGTTACGTTCATCTGGTATCCGGCCCCGACCGGGAGTGGAGTTCCCGGCTCAATGCCAGCGTAGTCAATGGTACCTGTCACGCCGGAGAAATCGACTGACAGGTAGCTGAGGCTGGTGGCGTTGCCCAAGGAGTCCAGCGTGCCAAGGCCCGTCAGATAAACCGCCAATTCCTCACCGACCACGGCTGGGCTCGAAGCGCTGACGATCGTATTGTCGCCGTGGAAAACGGCTGGCGCGGAAGTTGTACTGTTGAATATGCCGGGTTGGGTCACCCCCACGTAGTTACTTACTGCGTTCGACGTTCCCAAACTGTTGACCACCTGAATCGAGGCGATGCCGGTGTCGATGTCCAGCGGGATGACCGCGTTGACCTGGCCGGGGCTGACGTAACGGACGGCCGTCGGAGTTCCATTCACCAGCACTTGCACGCCACCCAAGCCGGTGGGGAGAGTGGGGTCTGCCGCAGTTGTGGTTGCCAGATTGGCCCCGAAAATCGCGATGAATTCTCCGGGCACGAACTCCGCGGTGAAGGGGACGAAAGAGCCTGCGTTCACGATGCCGGTCGGATAGATGTAGGGCACGGAAGTGGTAGGCGACGTGTAGTTAGGCCCCTCCATCAGGACCTCGATCCCTAGGAATCCGGCGCTCTCATTCGCAAAGCCGATCGCGAATGTGCCGCCCGGGCCGAAGAAGTATTCGTTGTAGTAATCGGCGTACTTGCCGCCCGACACGCTTAGCGGAATCGAGTAAGTATAATCCTCGAGGAAGCTGCCGCGTGGTGGGCCCACCACGTTATCCCGCTGATGCGCCAGAATCTCCCCGTTGTTCGCATCTGTGAGGACGTCATATCCGCCGTAGGTGCTGTTGAGCCAGACACAGTCGCAACTGCCGACCTGGGAATCGTCCTGAAAGAGACCGCCTGTGTAGTACGGAATTTGCGCAGCGAAGGAACCGCTGGAGCCCTGGCGCACGCCGAGGATGAAGTCGGTATCCTCGGGATCGCCACCAAAAAAGAAATTACCATCGGGCGAGAAATAGAAGTATTTAGTGCCGGACATCAGGTTACTATCGAGATTAGCGGCCGTCGGCTCGTTACTGAATGTCACAGCCGCAGCGCCGGCGGTGACAGAATAGTTCACCCCGGAGAAAGCCGGCTGCGTCATCGCTGTGGTGTTCAACCCGAAGGCCCCGCTGAGGGCCGTGGTGGTGACTGTGCTGCTGGTGCCCGTCATAGTAAATGAGTAAGCGCGTGTGTGGATCAAGTCAAGGGTCAGCGCGGGAATGCCTACACCGATAACGGAAAATGTGCCCTGCAACGAAGGCGTCGATGTGGGCTCCGGCGCTGCAAGGAACAGGTCATTATAACCGCTGTTGTTGTCGGTCGCGCTCCCTACCACGACCTTGGACGGGGACACCAGCAAATGGATTTCATCGCCCTCGAATTGGGAGTAAACGATCCGGAGCGGTGTGGACATGTAACCGTAGCCGCTGGCGGCGATGGTATAGGTGCCGCTGCCAGTAATCGATGTGACCGTGTTTGCGGCCGCATCATCAGTCTTTGCGGTGAGAGTATAAGTTCCATTACCACCGAAGACGATATTGCCGTAAATCGCAATGGCTTCCTGAAGATCGTTGGCAGAATTATACCCACCGAGCCACATGACCTGGCGGAAGTAGTAAGTGCCATTCAGCAATCCATTTCCGCTGGTATCCCAGCTTTGCGCGGCGGCGGGCCAGGTGGCCACTATGAACAGAAGCAAAGAGCTCCAAGCGAGTCGTTTCATGTTTTGGCCAGGACTTCCATTTTAGCTTCCAGGGTCCTTTGAAATATACATCCAAAACCGTCGCTCGGGCCTTTTTATTAAAGTGTTTTAATTTGACTAGGGTCGCCCTCCATCCGAACGGCCATCCCGTCCGGTCCGGATTTACGTGTTCGCCTTTCAGTAGGGCGGCATGCGGCTCCTGTACATGGCAGTCAACCGCGACATAGAAGTTGCTGTATCGCAGCCAATCGTCGAGGAAGTCATACGAGTTCTGCGAGACAAGTTCGAGTGGGATGGTTACCGTCTGCACGATGCAGTCAGCAAATACTGGGCGCGCGACGGACGCGGGTTAGACGGGAGTTGGAGTTTGCGGTCAGAAACACTGACAAGTTTGGCCGGCTAGCGGACGCAGGATTCGAGGCGAGCCGATCAGGCAGCCTTACCGAGACCAGGATAGCAACGCTCAGATTCACCGAGGGTTTCGTGAACGCATTCAAGTCGAGAGACGCAACTCCGGGTCATTCCTGGAACAGGCACGACGGGGACGGCGTGTCTACCGTCGAAAACTGCCCGATTCGCGGTGTTTTCGCACCAGAAGAGGGCGGCGTTGAGGGTGGCCGGCCGGGTAGATTACGGCACCCGTTTGCGGGCCGCGTTCTCCAATGTTCCAGCCGGCATTAGGATTTTTGTCTCCGTTCGCGAGCTAGGAGCAACTGCGTGAACGGCGGACATGCCCGGCTTCTGGATTCGCAATCTACCTTATTGCCGGGCGAGGCGAAGATGATCTGGAAGTAATAGAATTGGCCACTGACCGTTTTTGTAAGGCAGTCTGGGAAGTTCAGACTCAGCTCGACCCTCGGTATGGTCTGAAGTCTATAGACGTTGCCGTGTTTGCCTCGTACATCTCAGACCGGCGACGCCACATATCTGCCAGATTTCGACCAGAGGCTTCGGCCCATTCGTCTGGTCGTTGGCGCCGACCGGATCTCTGGCGGCGTGCCTACTTCGAATCAGCCGCCCGACTAATCAGCATCACGCCGTCTCATACGGCATCACAATCTCCACCCGATACCGCCGCTCCCCGCTCTCCACAACCATGTCCGCCCGGTCGCCATACCGCGCCAGCAACCGCCGCTTCACGATCTGCAGTCCCAGCCCATTGCGGCGCGCCGTCGCGCCCTCCGAATCGAACGGATTCTCCACGCTGAGATGCAGCGCGTTCTCCACCCGCCATGCCTCCATGCGGACGGTCCCGCCTTCCACCATGCTGGCGATGCCGTGCTTCACAGCGTTTTCCACCAGCGGCTGCATCAGTAGCGGCGGCACCAGGCCGGCTTCGCATTCCGGCGCGATTTGCTGCTCCACCCGCAGCCGGCCGCCAAACCGCACCTGCTCCACCCCCAGATAGTTGTGCGCCAGGGACAGCTCTTCACGCAAGGGCACGCACTCGCGCTCGCCCACGCTCAAACTGCTGCGCAAAAAGTCGGACAGCCGCACGCACATCTCGCGCGCGCGCCCCGCGTCGATGCCCGCCAGCGCGCTGATCGAATTCAGGCTGTTGAACAGGAAGTGCGGGTTGATCTGCGCCTTCAGCGCCTTCAGCTCCGCGTCGCGCGCCGCCACCAGCGCCTGCATCTCGCGATTCAAAGCTTCCTTGGATTCCTCCACCGACGCCAGCGCGTAATGCATGCCCGCGGAGAGCAGATACAGCAGCACACCCATGCCGAACAGCAGCGGCGCGTGCGGCCGGAAGCGCTGGTCGACATCGTGAAACGTATCGAAGCGCGAAAGCAGCACCGCCGTGCCGCGCGCCATGGCCAGCAGCAGAATGCTGCCGCACACCGCTGCGCCGAAGTTGGTTCCCAGGATGCGCGTCATCGCGCCCGACCGCAGCGGCGTCATGCGCACCACGTACCACGGCGATAGGCACACGAAAGCGTAAACCAGGCACGCCGGCACGGCAATCGCGGCGCTAGCCTCCCAGCCCAGGTTGCCGGAAGCTTCCAGCACGTAAACCAGCAGTGCGGCCAGCGGAACCCAACCCACCAGGTAGATGGCGAGCGCCGCGCCGGAGACAAGCAGCGGGTGCATCCAGGCGCCTCAGTTCTTGATGCCCAGGCCCCCAAAAATCGTGGCGCCCCGCACGATGAGCCGCTTCGGATTGGGCACCAGCCGCGGATCGGGCTGGTGGGTCTTGTCTTCGTGGCCTCCGAAAATCCCCGCTACGTGCACGTCGACCTGCCAGGTCTCGGGCACCCGGACCTCGAATCCGCCGAAGACCGCGTTGACGCTGACCACGGCTTCGTCCGCGGACATCGTAGCATTGCGCAGATCTAGCCCGCCGCCGCCGAAGATGGCCACCAGGTCGGCCCCCTTGAAGTCGCCGCTCACCTTCCGGTTGCTGCCGCCGAATATGGAAAACATGTTGCAATCTCCTGGTTTGGCCGGTGCGCCCCAGTTCCATCGGACACCGGTCGAGCCGACGAAGCTCTTGCCTTCCAGCGCTCCCCATAGCGTCATAAAGCCGAATGCGATCAGCGCCAGCGGCCACAGGCTCCAAAGACTGACATGGTTCAGAAACGGCAAATGAACTTTGTCGGCGATCAGCACCAGCCCCACCAGCATGGTGATCGCGCCGCCCGTGCGCGCGGACGTTTGCGTGGAATCGACCACTTTGGCCAGACCGATGGCGATCAGGATTACCGGCCAATACTCCCACAGGAAGCCCACAGGCACGCCAAAATTGTCCAGCAGAAACAGCACGCCGACGGCGACGATAGCAAACCCGAAAATAAGGCCAGGACTGATGCTGCCGGTGTCCTGATCCGGCGCGGGCTGCCAGGTTCTGCGGTTGCGGGGTTCCATAATCTGCCCTCCTATTTGCAGATTACCCCGGGGAGCGCAGCTAAGTCCTGTGTTTTTCGGCAAGAACCCGCGCACAACCGGTGAGTAGCGAATTGGCAGGGCGGCCTTCAGCCGACCAGGCTCAAAACGTAAACTTCGCGGCCAACTGCACCAGCCGTGGCGCATCGGCGCTCACCACCGTCCCAAAGGCAGGGCTGCCTATCACCCCATTGACCGATCCCGCGCCGAAGAATTGAGCGTGGTTGAACGTGTTAAACGTCTCCATCCGGAATTGCAACGCTTTGGACTCCGTGAGCGGCACGGTCTTCAGCAGCGCGATATCGAAATTCGCCATCCCCGGTCCGTAGAAAAAACGGTGCGCCGCCGTGCCCATTTCGCCCAGCTCCGGCACGCTGAACAGCGATGTATTGAAATACGGTTTACCGTTCCGCGGGTTTCCGTTTAGTTCCAGCGGACCGGGCGTGTAGTTGGGCAGATCGACGCCATAGTTGTTCACGCCGTTCGGCTCGGTGCCCAGTAGTGAGGTATCTCCATTGTTAAACAAGGTAACCGGGAATCCCTCACTGAGCCGCACGATTCCGGAAAGGGACCATCCGGATGTCACCCGGTTCTTCCGCTGGAACAAACGGTCGAACGGAAGTTCGCATTGATAGCTCCCGATAAAGTTCTGCGGAATATTGAAAGACGAAGGCGCCCGGCTCAATCTGTAATTCAGAGGATTGATTTGCTCGGCCAGGCTTGACGACTGATCCATGGACTTGCTGAACGTGTAGCTTGCCAGCAATTGTCCGCGTCCGCTGGTATGCCTCAGAGTGACCTCCAGCGCATTATATGAGGAGTTCGCCATGGAGTGTTCCGTAGTCGCGCTGGAGAATGCCGAGCCGAATGGTCCCCGCGTTCCGTTATAGACCTGGCCGGTCCTGCTGACGTACGTGCCGCTCTCGCCAAATGGACCACAAGTGGGCGTGCCCGGCATCACTTCGCTGGGCTGGCTGAGGCTCAGGCACAGTGCCGGGTTGCCGGGGTTCTCCTCCAGCACCACCAGCAGCCGGTGGCCCTCAGTACCCACATAGCCAATACTGAAAACGTCGTTCTGGCTGAACTGGCGCTCAATGGTGAGTGAGTACTGTTCCGCATAAGGAGTCCTGTTCCCCGGGTCATAGGTGGCGCCAAAGGGGTCCGGTTCATAGCGGGCAAAATCGACGTTGGGGTCCGGGTGGCTCGCGGTTGTGTTCAGCGGCGGAAACGGCAGCGGATAGGGTTGTCCATTGTTTGTACCGCTGGCCGCCGTAATGTACGGCGTACTGAAGAGCGGGGGCGCCGGACTGGTGAAGGAGTAGCCATAAGGAATGTTGGCGCTGTCCACGCCGATGGACAATCCCTCAATCGCGGTGTAGAATAGGCCATATCCGGCTCGCACGCTAACTTTTCCCGGCGCTCCCAGAACCTTCGCCAGCATCCCATCGCCAAAATCCGGCGCGAACGCCAAACCCACTCGCGGAGAGAAGAGCGCATCCTGCGCCGGCGCGAGCGTATTCGGTATTCCAGGATCGCCTGGAAAGACGAGCCCCCGTGGCGCAGTTGGGAATACAATCGACTGTTCACCCAGCTTCAGGGTCTGGATCTGATTGTACTTTTCGGACCACGGGCTGATCCTGTCCCACCGGACTCCGTAGTTCAGGGTCAAGTTTTTCGCCACGCGCCAACTGTCTTGCACGTAGGCCCCGGAGTATTTGTTGCGCTCATAAATCGCCTGTCCCTGGCCCTGCGCGAAGTTACTCGGGATGCCCAGCAGGAAATCCGCAAAGTCCACGCCGGTCTCGGACCCGAAGAAAGAAAAGCTGCCGTTGTAGATAAAATCCGGGTTTACGTTGACCTGAATCGCCCGGTACTCGCCGCCCATCTTTAGCGTGTGCGTGCCGAGCACCTTCGAGAAGCCGTCCGCCACCTGATAGGTGTTGTCGATCTGCGTGAGCCCGGTGATGTTCACACCCAGGGTGAAGTTATTGAAGACCACGTTTTCCACGCCTTCGATCTTCGGATCCAGCGGCACGATGCCGAGAGTGCCGGGTCCGGTCACAAAGCCCTGCGAAGCCAGGCTCACTCCCACCCCACCCACCGGTTGACCCGTATCGTTTGCGTCCCGAATAAAGCTCACCCGGAATTCGTTTATCGCTGAACTTCCAAATGTCTTAGTATCGCCCAGTGTCATCAGTTGCGTGCGCCCCGTCGAAATCGCATTGAATCCGGGGACGTTCGCGCCAGCCTGATTCGTGGGATACGGATTGTTCAGAAAATAATTGTCGATGAAGTAATATGCCGAAAGCAGTCCCCACCTGGTGCTGCCGTCTACTCTGAAGGACCCCTTGCCGTCATTGAGGATTTCGTTGTAGGCGGATGTGGAGAAGTAGTTACCGGATGTATTCGGAGCGGGAATATACTGCAGGAGCTGGCTGGCGGGCGCCGACCAAGCCCTCTGTGGGATCTCCGCATTCGGCAGAACGCACTGGGATGGATTGGTGCAGCCGGGAGTATAGTAGGGTTCGCCCGGAGAGACGGCATAGCCCAGCTTTTGCGATAGCAGGTTGGCGAAGTTTTGACCATTGACTGACCCGGTGAGGGAGCTTGCCAGGTCCGACAAGTCGCCGGTCCGATCCTGTAACGACGGCACGGGAATCAGTCCGGTGTCCAGTCCCTCTACGCGGCGCGTTTCTTGGTAGTCGCCAAAGAAGAAGATCTTATCGTGTTTGATAGGGCCGCCCACCGTCCCGCCAAATTGGTTTTGCACGTACTTGGCGCGACCCGTCGAGAAGAAATTGCGGGAGTCGAGATCGGTATTGCGCAGGAATTCGAAAGCGCCGCCGTGTAGTTGGTTGCCGCCCGACTTGGTGACGACAATGATTTGCCCACCGCTGTAATCCCCGTATTCCGCGTCGAAGTTGCTGGTCAGTATCCGGAACTCGGCGATCGAATCCAGGTTGGGAATCACTGCGGTGCCCATGTTCACGTGCTCTTCCACGTTGCTGCCGTTCAGGGTGAAACCGTTGGCGTACTCCCGCATGCCGCTGATCGAAATGTTTCCCGGATTCAAGTCGCCCGAGGGCGCAATGGACGTATTGACGCCGGTCATAATCACTGAGTTGGGCTGAATCGTAGTGGCGGGAGCCACGCCCGGCTGCAGGGAAAGCAGGTCCGTATAGCTCCGCCCGTTTAGCGGGAACTCCCGCATCTCCTTTCCGGCGACCACTTGGCCCAACTGGCTGCTGGAGGTTTCAATGCGCGCGGCGGATGCGGCGACGGTCACGGCTTCTTTCCCCGATCCCAGCTGCATCTGTACGTCCACTTGCAGCGCGGTGTTCACATCGATGACCAGACCGGTTCGCTGGTAGGGAGCGAACCCTACCTGCTCGATGGAAATCTGGTATTCGCCGATCGCGAGGGCGGGAATCGCGTAGAAGCCTTGCGCGTTGGAGAGCACTGTTCTCTGCATCCCCGTGGCGGGATTGCGCACGGAGACAACCGTCGCGGGCATAACCGCGCTGCTTGGGTCGGTAATGGTTCCCGATATGCTTCCCTCGTCTGCACCGTACAGAGCAACCAAAGGGGAAAGCGCCGCCATGATCAGGATGATCGGAATTCGCACGATGTTTCGCCGCCGTAGCAACAACAGCACATTGGTAATACTACCAACCAGTGCTACCATTTTCAAGTACGTGTTACGTAGCCCTTTTGGATTGGCGCAGGCGCTATATTCTAATGAACGTATGACCGATCTCTGTCGAATTGGCGTAGCCATCAGCGGCGACCTCCTGGAGAAGTTCGACAAGCTCATCGCCCAGCGCGGATATACCAACCGTTCGGAAGCCTTCCGCGACCTGATCCGCAATGAACTGGTCCAGGAGACCTGGAAGTCGTCGGACGCCGAAGTCTTCGGCACGGTGACCCTGGTCTACGACCACCACGCGCGCCTGCTTCCCGAAAAGCTCACCGAGTTGCAGCATCACTATCACGCCGCCGTAGTTTCCGCCCTGCACGTCCATCTGGATCACGACAACTGTCTCGAAGTCGTGCTGGTCAAGGGCAAGGCCGGGCTGGTCGAGAAGTTGTCGAACGCGCTGATCGCGATCAAAGGCGTGAAGCACGGACGGTTCACCGTCACCACCTCCGGACACGATTTGCCATGAACCCATTTCGCATCGCACTCGCCAACATCCGTTTCCCTGCTACTCCCGAGGAGTCGGTCGTGTCAGCCGAGCAGGCCATCGCGCAAGCGGCCGTCGAGCGCGCCGGCCTCGTGTGCTTTCCGGAATGCTTCGTTCCCGGCTACCGAATCGGCAGGACCGCGCCGGCCGCCGATCCGGTGTTCCTCGAACGCGCCTGGTCGGCTATCGCATCGGCTGCCGCGAAGGCAGATCTCGCGGTCGTTCTCGGCACTGAACGCGTCGTTGACGCCGGATTGTTGATCACCGCGTTGGTCATTAATCGGGAAGGCACGATAGCCGGTTTCCAGGACAAAGTGCAACTCGACCCCACCGAGGAGGGGACCTACTCGCCCGGCTCAGGGAGGCGCGTTTTCCAGGCCGGCCCTCTCACGTTCGGTGTCGCAATTTGCCACGAAGGCTGGCGCTATCCTGAAACGGTCCGCTGGGCCGCGCGGAACGGCGCACACATTGTGTTCCATCCGCATTTCGGGGAAGCCGAACCCGGCGGTTACGTGCCCTCGACTTTCGCCGATCCGGCGAACTCGTTCCATGAGAAAGCGGCCTTGTGCCGCGCTGCCGAGAACACCTGCTTTTTTGCCACCATAAACTGCGCCGGCGCCGGGTCGCCGACCACTTCAGCAGTAGTGCGGCCGGACGGGACGCTGCTCAGCTACCAGCCCTACGGCAAGGCAGGATTGCTCATCGCGGACATCGACATTGCCGAGGCCACCGGTTTGCTCGCGGCCCGCTGCAAATCTGTCTAGTCTAGCCGTTCCGCTGGGCTGAACGTTGCCGCTGCGGCAGCCGCAACGGGATAATGTTTCTTGGCCCTGCTCTGGACACATAAAGCATTCTGGATGACGCCGCTCGCAATCGGCATCATTCTGTTTCTGTTTTCTGCCGCACTCTCGCGCGGGCTCCTCCATCGGGTCTACCAGCGCCAACTGGCAGAATCGCCCAGGGAGCGGCTCTTCCTGGCGTCGATCGGATTTTTCACCGCTGCCCTGGTCGTGCGTGGAATCACGCTTGCCATTCACAATCACATCGGGCCCTTCCACGACGTCGCGATGCATGGCAGGCACATCCATCACCTGGTTTGGGGAATAGCTTTGCTCCTGGTGGTCGGTTATGGATGGCTCCTCCAGGTCGGCGCCGGCGCGGCACGATCGAACGTTTGGGCCGCGCGAGCCATGTGCATGTCCTACGGAGTGGGCGCCGCGCTTACGCTCGATGAGTTCGCTCTGTGGCTCAATCTCCGCGACGTTTACTGGGAGCGCGAAGGGCGCGAAAGTTTCGAAGCCATGGCGCTGTTCGCTGCATTGCTTGGCGTCGGAATCTTCGGCCACCCGTTCTTTCGTGGGGTCGTGCGCGAGTTCGCCGCGGTCATTCGTAAGAAACGGCAATGATGAATAATGATGAATAATGACGAATAATGACGAACGCGAGCCTGCCCCACGTCACGCATTGCGCTATTTTGAATAGGCGAGGGCAACTCAACGATGATGGCAGCGGACCACCGCGGAATGGGTCTGGAAGGCAAGAATGTAGCCGTGCTGGGCGTGGCCGACGAATCCAGCCTGGCGTGGGCGATCGCCAAGCGGTTTGCGGAGCATGGCGCGCGCGTCTTCATCGGATACCAGCAGAAGTTTTTCAGCCGCGTGCGGCTGCTGCTATTGGATAACCCCGGAGTCACGGGCGACCGCTGCGACATCGAGAAGGACGAGGAGATCGCCAACTTCTTCGCGCGATTCCAGAACAATCCGCTGGACGTGCTGGTGCATGCGATTGCCTTTGCGCCCAACGAATTGTTCACCGAGCCTGCGTCGGATTGCGGCGCGGACGCTTTCTGCAAGAGCCTGACCATCTCCGCGCATTCGCTGTGCAAGGCGGTGCGTTTCGCCAAGCCCAGCCTCAGAGAGTGGGGCAGCGTGATCACGCTGACGTATCAGGCTTCCGAACGCGCCGAGGCTTCCTACGGATTGATGGGCGTCTCCAAGTCGGCGCTAGAGAGCGCGGTGCGTTATCTGGCGCTGGAGCTCGGGCCGAAAAAGATCCGGGTGAACGCCCTTTCGCCGGGACCCATCGAGACCGTGGCAGCCACCGGGATCATGGGCGCGTTCCTGCGCAACCCGGCAGCCCTGGACCGGCAGCGCGCGCGGGCGTTCCAGGAGGCTATTGAGATGGCCCGCGCCGAGAACCATCCCGATCCCTTGGCTGTGGCCAGCGCCGCCTGGAAGCATTTCCAGGCGTTGGCCGCCAAGCGGTGCGCGATTGAGGAAACCGTCTCCAAGGAAGACGTGGCGGATTCCGCGCTCTTTCTGGGCAGCGCTTATTCGCGTAAGATCACCGGCCAGGTGATTCACATCGATTGCGGGCTTTCCACGGCCAACGCGCTCTGACCCACGTTATCCAGATCGTGCCGTTCCGGCTGCGCCACCTGCCGCGCGTCCTGCGCATCGAACGCGCCAGCTTCGGCAAGGAAGCCTGGCCGAAGAAATACTTCCTGGAGATCTATCGCGATTGCCGCGACTATTTCGTAGTGGCCAAAGTAAGCGGGCGCATCGCCGGCTACGCGGTGGCGTGCGTGGAGAAGCGCAATGCGGAGATCGTGTCGCTCGCCGTTCATCCGGATTATCGCAGGCGGGGTGTGGCCGATGCGCTCATGCGGCGCACGCTGCGCGAACTGGTCCGGGCGGGCGCCCGGCGCGTGGAGTTGATGGTGCGGACCGGCAATACCGCGGGCGCGCACCTGTATCGCTCGCTGGGCTTCCGGCGCGTGCGCATGGTGCCGCGCTACTACGAGGATGGCGGCGATGGCTTCTTGATGGCGAGGGCGATACAATAACACCTGATGGCCGACCAAGAGCATTTCGAACTGGCGATGCGCGACGTAAACGCCTGGAACAAATGGCGCGAAGAGAATCCCCGGGAGAAGCCGGACCTGTCTTTCGCCGTGATGCGCGGCGCGGATCTGATGATGGCGGATTTGTCCGGCGCGCTGTTGTACGAAGCCGACCTGGTGCTGGCCAACCTGCGCGGCGCGGACTTGCGGCACGCCGACCTGCACGGCGCGAACCTGGTGGGCGCGCGGCTTTTGGGTGCGGACCTATCGCACGCCAACATCTGCGGCGCGGATCTGTCAACCGCCGAGGATTTGACCGAGGAGCAACTCCGGCACACCAGAGGCGATGCGCAGACCAAGCTGCCAGAGGATGTGCACGCGCCGCAGAATTGGCCGAAGAAGGGCCGTACTGCCGGCGGGCAGCTGTAACCCTCCTCAGCGGGAGAGCGCCCCATAGAAACCGGACTACTCCGGCCCCTCGATTGGCGGTGAGCGATGCGAGCGTTAGCGATCCCAGCCCTGTATTGCATGGTATTGCTGGGACCTCGCCTCCTGTCGGCGGCCGAGTTCACAGGTTCGGTAAGGGCCGCCGACCAGTGGGTTCCCGGAGCCACCGTCACCGCCGTCCAGGGCAGCGCCAAAGCGGTGGCATACACCGACGATGCCGGACGTTACACTTTGGACCTGGCGCCCGGCCTCTGGAATATCCAGGTCGAGATGTTCGGATTCACGGCTGCGCATGAGCAAGTCACCATCGGCAGCCAACCGGTGGTCAAACACTGGACTCTGGAGATGCCGCGCATCGGCCAATCGCCCGCGCGCTCGGCAACCTCGGGCCGGCCCCGCGGCGGATCAGGGACGGGTCCGCGCAATGGTCCCCGTACAGGGCCACGCGATGGGCAGAATCCGGCGCCCGGACCAGGGTTTCAGAACGCCCAGGTCAAAGCCACTGACGATGGCCAACAGGCGCTGGCAAATGCAGCCGCGAACGCTGCGTCCGCCGATCCGGGCGCCGATTTGACCGCCGAGGCGCAGGATTCCTTGCTTGTGAATGGCAGCACCAGCGGCGGCTTGGCCCAAGCCAGCGATGACGAGGCCAGGCGCGAGCGCATGGCTGGCGCCTCCGGCGCCAATGGCGGGCCACCGGGAGGAGGGGCTGGCAGCAGCCAGACCTTGGGCCTTCCCCCGGGGATGAGCGCCCCAGGCAGCGATGCTCTGGGCTTGGGCGGTTTCGGAGCCAGCGGCATCAACGGAGGCTTCGGCCCTGGCGGAGGTGGAGGTCCCGGCGGTGGAGGTCCTGGCTTAGGTCAAGGTCCCGGCGGTGGCGGCGGCTTCGGCGGCGGAAGAGGTGGCGGCGGCGGACGCGGATTTGGGGGCGGCGGAGGTGGAGGCGCCAACCGTCGCGGCCCCTACAACGGCCAGTACGCCAGTTTCGGCAATCGGCGGCGCAGCCAGCCCACCTACACCGGTTCGGTGTTCGTGCGCCTGGAAAACTCTGCCCTGGACGCCGCTCCTTATTCGCTTAACGGCCACGCCGAGCCGAAGCCCTCCTATGCCATCGGCAGCTTTGGCCTGAACGTCGGCGGCCCTCTCAACATTCCCAAGATCCTGCATTACCCGCGCGCCTCCTTCTACCTGACTTACCAGGGCACGCTCAGCCGCAATCCCTACAGCCAGCAGTCGTCGGTCCCCACGCTGTCGGAACGCGACGGCGATTTCTCGCAGACGACGGTGAACAACGTTCCTGTGACAATCTTCGATCCGACCACGCATGCGCCCTTTCCCGGCGATGTGATACCAGCCACGCGAATCGCGACCGCTTCGGGTGGATTATTGCAGTACTTCCCGCAGCCCACTTACACGGGCTTAGTGCAGAATTACGCACTCGTTACTTCCATTCCGAACAACAGCAACAATGTCGGACTTCGGCTGAATATGCCGGTCTCTAACAAGGATCGCCTGAACTACAACGTCCAATTTCAGAAGCGCGATTCGAAAACCGAGCAGCTTTTCGGATTCCAGGATTCCACCAGCGGCTACGGCCTGAGCGCCTCGGCTGGCTGGAGCCATAGTTTCGCGCCGCGTTTCAATAACAGCGCCAACTTGACTTTCAGCCGTAACGTCAACGAAACGAGTCCCTACTTTGCCTATGCGGACAACATCGAGGGGGACCTGGGCATAGGCGGCACTTTGCAGAATCCCTTGAATTATGGCCCGCCCAACCTGTCGTTTACAAACCTGGGAAGCCTTTCGGATTCCGCGCCAGCGCTCACTCACAACCAAACTACCAATTTTACAGATACGCTTACTTACGTGGTGCGCAGACGGCATAACTTCGGCATCGGCTTCCTCTATCGCCGGTCGGACGTCGACAGCCTGAATTACCAGAACGCACGCGGATCGTTCACCTTCAGCGGCCTGCTCACCAGCGAATTGAACGCCCAGGGCAACCCCGTATCCGGCACGGGCTTCGACTTCGCCGACTTTCTGCTAGGCCTGCCGCAGTCCAGTACCTTGCAATACGGCGACGGCAGTTACAATCTGCGTAGCTGGGCCACCGGCTGGTATGCGCGGGACGACTGGCGCCCTACCCGGGGACTGTCGATCAACCTCGGCATCCGTTACGAGTACTTCGCTCCGTACACAGAGCTGAATGGCCACCTGGCGGACTTACTCCTCGCTCCTGCGTTCACCGGCGTATCGGTAGTGACGCCAGGCGCTTCGGGACTGCCGAGCAGCATTATAAAGCCCGACACGCACGCTTTCTCGCCCCGCCTCGGCGTCGCCTGGCGGCCATCCGCGAAGGACTCTACCGTCGTCCGCGGCGGGTACAGTATCTTCTACAGCCCTTCCGCGTACTCGCAGCTAGGGACCTATCTGGCCACCCAGCCGCCATACTCGACGTCCTTGTCGCTCACCACCAGCACGGCGACCCCGCTGACAATCCAGGAGGGTTTTCCGATCATACCTTCCCAGACTATCCCGAACACCTTCGCGGTCGACCCGAACTTTAGGCCGGCCTATGCGCAAACCTGGAGTTTTGCGATTCAGCATAGTCTCCCTCACGGCTTCCTTCTGGAACTTGAGTACATCGGCACTAAGGGAACCGACCTGCCGGTCGCCGAGCAGCCCAATCGGCCGCTGCCCGGAACTTCGCTGCTGGACGCCCAGGAGCAATTGCAGATACCCTATGCCACCAGCTTCACTTACGAAACCTCGCAGGCCAATTCGAGTTTCAACGCCGGACAAGTGCGCTTCACTCGCCGGTTTGCGCGGGGCGTCTCCTGGGTGATGCTCTATACACGCTCCAAATCCATCGACGACGCATCCAGCTTCAGCGGCCCCGGCGGCACCGTAGTGCAATTCATCGACAATCTGAATCTGGAACGGGGTCTTTCGAGCTTCGACCAGCGCAATAACCTGACCACCACGTTCCTGCTCTCTTCGCCTGTCGGCGTTCACGGGTTGTTGCGCAACGGAGGTTGGGCTACCAAGGCGTTGGCTGGATGGACGGTGAATGGAACGTTCACGGCCGCCTCCGGTATGCCGCTTACCGCGCTGGTTGGCGGAAATCTCTCCAACACCGCTGGCTTGGCCGGTTCCGGAAGCACCCGCGCCGAAGCCACGGGTTTGCCCCTATCGGCGGGTAGTTACCCCTATTTCAACCTCGCGGCATTTACCACGCCTCCGTCAGGCGAATTTGGAGACGCCGGCAGAGATACGATTCCGGGACCGTTCCAGGTTTCGTTCAATTCGGCATTGAACCGCGCTTTCCGCTTCGGCGACACTCGCCGGCAGCTGCAATTGCGGCTCAGCGCCACCAACGCACTCAATCACGTGGCCATCACCGGTTTCGGTACTACTGTGAATTCGGCGACTTACGGATTGCCGACCGCGGCGTCCGCTACCCGAACGGTCCAGTTACTCATGAGGTTCAGCTTCTGAGACTATTTGTCATCATCCTCGTGATCGTCGTCATGATCGGCTTGCTGGTACTTTCGGCGGACGGACAACAGCCGCAACCGACGTTCACGGCGAATAGCAACTTAGTCATTGTCGATGTGACCGTGCAGGACAAATCCGGCCGGCCTATCGATGGCTTGAAGCCGGCGGATTTCGCGGTGTTCGAAGATGGCAAGCCCCAGAAGATCGCCGTATTTGAATTTCAAAAGCTTAGCAACGATCCCGAACCGCCGCCTAAGTTGGCTCTCGCCGACCAGCTGAAGCTTCCCGAAGCCCCCAAAACCGCCATCACCGCGGAAAAGCCCGGCCAGGTGCAGTATCACGACAAGCGCCTGATGATCTTTTACCTGGACTTTTCGTCCATGGGCATCCCTGAACAGTTGCGTGCGCAGGAGGCCGCCCTCGATTACGCCGCCAAACATATTACCAAGGACGACCTGGTAGCCATTCTGCTTTACACCAGCCAAGTGCAGGTGCTCACCGACTTTACCGCCGATCGCGACGTCATCAACAGCATCATCAAAGCTCTGCCCATCGGCGAAATGAGCGAGCTGGCCGGCTTGGCGGATACCGACACCGCCAACGGTGAAGATACCGGCGCGGCGTTCGTCGCCGACGAGACCGAATTCAACATCTTCAATACGGATCAAAAACTGGCGGCGATCGAGGAAGCGGCCCGCATGCTGGCGCCGCTGCCGGAAAAAAAGGCGCTGATCTATTTCTCGGCCGGCGTCAACAAGACCGGTATCGATAACCAGGCGCAACTGGAAGCCACCATCAATGCGGCCGTGAAGGCCAATGTAGCCATCTATCCCATCGATGCGCGCGGGCTGATGGCGGACCCTCCCGGCGGGGATGCCAGCCACGCCGCAACACGCGGAACCGGCATCTACAACGGCTCCGTCTACAATCAGCAAAGGGCCACTATCAACGACTCGCAGGAGACCCTCTACACCCTGGCTGCCGATACCGGCGGCAAGGCCTTCTTCGACAGCAACGACATCACCGCCGGCATCGTGCAGGCCCAACAGCAGATGCGCAGTTACTATCTGTTGGGTTACTACACCACTAACCCGGCCCAGGATGGCAAATATCGCAAAATTACAGTCAAGCTGACCAATCCCATGTCCGCGAAGCTTGAGCACCGCAAGGGCTATTATGCTTCGAAGGTTTGGGGAAAGCTGAACGGACAGGAGAAGGAACAGCAGTTGAAGGAAGCCCTCTCAGCCGGCGATCCGGCGACTGACTTACCGCTGGCGCTCCAAGTCAACTATTTCCGCGTGGCTCCTACTACCTACTTTGTTCCGGTTTCGATTAAAATACCGGGCTCGGTAGTGGCGCTGGCCGCCAAACGGGGCGCCAGTGTGACTCAGTTCGACTTTGCCGGCCAGATTCAGGACGAACAGCATGCCGTAGCCGGCAATGTGCGCGATAACATCAGTGTCCGTCTGGACGGGGCCAACGCCGCGAAGGCCGGCCACCAGAGTTTCCAATACGCCGCCGGATTCACCTTGGAGCCCGGCAAGTACCGGCTGAAGTTCGTGGTGCGCGAAAATGTAACGGGCAAGCTGGGGACCTTCGACATGCGCTTCACCATCCCGGATCTGAGTGCGGATACGACGGGTCTGAAGCTCAGCTCCATCGTGTGGAGCAGCCAGCGCGAGCCATTGAAAGCCGCCGTGGGCGCGGCCGAAAAGATCACCACCAAAGAACGCCTGGCCAATCCGCTGATCGTGGGCGAAGAGAAAATCGTGCCCAACATCACGCGCGTTTTCCGCCGCAGCCAGAATCTTTACGTGACCTTCGACGTCTATGACGCGCAGCCCGATGCGGCCGATGCGCAGAAATGTCAGTTGAAAGTGCGTATGAGCCTGTTCAATCGCAAGGGTGTTAAGGCGTTTGAGGTTGGACCGGTGGACGCTACGCGCCTGGCCGCGACACGCCCCGGAGCGGTGCCTGTGCAGATCCAGGTTCCGTTGAAGGATCTGGCGCCGGGGCGGTATATCTGTCAGATTGATGTGATCGACCAGTTAGGGCGGAAGTTTGCTTTTCCGCGCGCGCCGCTGGTGGTGCTATAAGCAACTGTGGGGCAGACCTCCAGGTCTGCGCGGGTTCTCCAGAACCCGCTCTTTCTGACTTGGTCGATGTTGGAATGACTGACTGAAACTCCTTTGTTAGAGACGACGATCCGACCGAGGTAACTGGAGCGCCTTACTGCTGAATCGTGACTAAGACTCCGGTCTGGGTCTGATTTCCGCCGATCTGAGCCAACCCAGCCGCGTCCCCATTGGCGACGTCTGTTGACTGCAGTGCGCTTTTACCGCGCCAACCGTGCTGGCGAATTCGGTTCAAGTCACAATCGGCGGCGTGGCGGTGCCCGTGGCTTACGCAGGTCTTGTCGGAGCGGGGCTTTGCCAGTTTAATGTGACGGTGCCAGGCGTTCAATGTCAGTCGAAAAATTGCCGCTGTAAGTCCGGTTGGGAAAGAACGGCCATCCGCGCACACCAGATCTAGCGCGCCGGCGATACGCTTCATATCGCGTCCCAATGGTTGAGAAGATCAGCCGTGAAACCAGGGCCGCAATGTCTCATCGAGCCACTGTTGCAGTTCCCTGCGGCGCTTGCCATCCGGGAGGATCGTCACACCCTTCGGAACCTCGCCGAGCGAGACGGCGCTAAAATCACCTGGTCATCGTCAACGTCCTCGAGCCATCCCGGCTGCGGACGGGGGCGGGGCATCTCCGAAGGGATGTTGGTAATCAAGCAGAAACCCCTTCATAGGTCGATGTCACGGCCCAAATCCCGGTCCCTCTCGAAATCGAGATCGAGACCCTTGAAGGGCGAATCGGCAAACAACTGCGCCAGACTCTTTCTGCCCGGGGCCCGCTGGCGCTTGGGCCGAACACTATAGTCTTCCAGTTCGGATTGCTCCGGATGTGCGGCCAGAGGATGGGCTGCGTCTGCCAGTAGGCTGGCGGCACAGGTTAGCGCCGATGCCCTACAGCCCGCCCCCCGCCTCCGCCCCCAACTCACGCAGCAGCGGCGTCGCACGATAAACCTTGTCCAACGCCTCCGCAATGCCCTGCACCGCCACATGCACCGCCCGCGCCTGTTCCTCCACATACAAATATGTATTGGGCAGGCTTTCCAGATTCCCATCGAAAACTACGCCCACTAACTCGCCCGCGCGGTTCACGGTTGGGCTGCCGTAGTCTCCGCCGCCGATATCGCAAGTGCTCACAAAGTCCAGCGGAGTGATCAGGTTCAACGTGGCCTGGCTATCCAGCCAGCGTGACGGCGCCTGGTACGGTCCTTCGTTAGCACGGCGATAAAACAGCCCACCTAGCGTGGCGGCGTAAGGCTGTGGCGTGCCCGCCCGGTCGGTATAACCTTTCACCGTGCCAAACTCCAGCCGCGGCGTGGACGTGGCATCCGGATAATCGGCATCGCCGAACAACACGTAACGGTATTGCGCAATCCTCTCCGCGGCTGAAGTCTCCAGCGATCCGATCAGATCCTCGCGCTTCTTCCGCAGCCCTTTTCCCGGCTCCTCCAAGAACTGCGCCAGCCGGATCATAGGGTCGTCCGGAGTCATAACGGCGGAATTCTTCAGCTTGGTCGATTTCACCAATTCCTCGGCGGCTTGCTCCGGCGTCTGGCCGCCCAGGATAGCCTTCACCGGAGCATCCTTCCCCTTCAAATTCTTCAACTCCTCGAAATACTGAGTCAGCAGGATCGTCTCCAGCCCATCGTGCATCCTTACGCCAGGTTCCTTCACCGGCTCACCACGCACCAACTCCCGCGCCATCCGGAACAGTTCCGATCCCGGCGCGGGCGCCGCTTCCAGCAGTTGATAGGACTTCTCGAACGGAGCCCAGCTCTTATATGCCGTGGCCACCTGGTCCCACACCTGGGCGCCCTGTTTGCCCAATTTGGGGTCGTTCTCCACCGCTTGGCGGATCTTCGCATCGAAGATCGTCTTGCGCGAAACCAGCCGGTCGTCCCGCAGGCCGATGAGCTTGCCCGCCGCGGATTTGTAGCTCTCCAGGAAAGCCGTCAGCACCGGCTGCGCGGCCCTCCGATCGTTCTCGCTCTTTGCGGCGAAAGCCGTCAGTTGCTGAATCCGCGGCCCCCATCGCGCCAGCGCCACCGGCAGCGCGGTATCGCGGTAGAAGGTCAGCTGCGCTGCGGTGGTGGCGCGCGCGGTGGTTGCCGGATTGCCCGACGCAAACACCAGTTCGCCCTCTTTCGCGCCCACTGCGCTCCACTTCAGATAGTTCGGTGTAGCGGCCGGCTTGCCATTTTCATAAGCGCGCAGAAACGCAATATCCAGCCCGTACCGCAGATACGTCAGGCTGTCCCGCTCTCTGCCGAAAAACGCCAGCGCGTATTCCGGAGCAAATACCAGGCGCACGTCCGTGTATTTGCGATACTGATACAGACCATAGCGGCCGCCGGAAAACAGCGTGACCACGGAGCAAGTGTCTCCGGAACTGGCGGCGCACTCGCCTTCGATCCGCGCAATCGAGGCGTTGCGCGCCTCCAGCGCCTTAGCGGCGGTGGCGCCTTGCGCGGCGGATTTCACCTGCTTAGTCACGTCATTGGTTACAGCGTTGGCTACATCGTTCGTTACATCGGTGATCTTCACCAGAACGCTCGCCTGCAACCCGGCGCAGCGTGCCTCGTCCGCCTCCGCCGCGGCATAAAAGCTATCCTGCCTGGTGATGCAGCCCGATACCAGGTGCCGGTTAGTGAGCAGCAGCCCGTGGGACGAAACGAATGCGCCCGAGCCGCCGCCGATTCTCACAGAAGCCAGCCGCAGATGTTCCAGAAACTGGCTGGTAGCGTCGAAGCCGTATTTCTGCTGCACCGCCTCTTTGGGAAATTGTTGGAACAGCCACATGCCCTCGTCCGCACGCGCATGCGGCAGGCACATCCAAACCAGAAGGAACGCCTTGCGTTTCATGCAGCTTAAGCCCATTTTGAATCCTATCCTAAAGAGCGCACTACCCGGCACGTTGGTTACTCTCGCGGATTTTCAGCCGAAGCAGGAGTGCCTCACCCCCTGGTAAGATCTGGTCTTCGGGAGGGCATCGGGCAAACATGGCACGGCTACAGCTTTTCGGGCTGGCGGTCTTATGTCCGCTGGCGCTGGCTCAAACACACAATACATCCGAACAGTTGGGATACCCCGCGGATGCGAAGCTGCTGATTATCCATGCGGACGACCTGGCGGTGAGTCACTCCCAGGACCGCGCCAGTTTCGCCGCTCTCGACCGGCAGCGGCCAGTTCCGCCAGCATCATGGTGCCCTGTCCCTGGCTAACGGAAGTGGCCGAATATGCCAAGTCGCACCCGAACGCGGATCTGGGCCTGCACCTGACGCTGACCAGCGAATGGCACAGTTATCGCTGGGGCCCCGTGGCTTCCCGAAACGAGGTGCCGGGGCTGCTCGGCCCTGATGGAAACCTTTGGCCGGATGTTCCGTTCGTCGTGAAGCACGCCACCGCTGCCGAGGTCGAGAAGGAAATCCGCGCCCAGGTCGAGCGGGCGCTGCAGGTAGGCATCCGCCCGACGCACCTCGATAGCCACATGGGCACCTTATTCGGAGCGGCCTACTTCCCGGCTTATGCAAAAGTCGCGCGCGAGTACGGCTTGCCTTTCCTGGCCATGCGCACGCCAGGCGCGCCCGCGTCGATGCTGGCGTTGTTGAAGGACACCGATATCTTGCCCGACGCCATTGCGATCGCGGGACCGAACGTGAAGCCGGAAAACTGGGCAGCCTATTATCTGGGCATAGTGAGTGCGCTCAAGCCGGGACTGACGGAGCTGATCGTTCACCTGGCCTACGATGACGCCGAGATGCAGGCCGTCACGGAAGGTCACCCGGATTACGGTAGCGCCTGGCGGCAGCGCGATTTCAACGTGATTACCAGCCCCGAGTTTCAGAAGGCGCTAAAGGACAATCACGTGACACTGGTTGGCTGGAAACAAATCAGGGGGCGAGAGTCCGCCAAGAAATAACGGCCTCACTCATACCGTAATGCCGTCATCGGGTCCACCCGCGACGCGCGGCGTGCCGGCAGGTAGCCCGCCAGCAGAGCCACGGCCGCCAGAGCCAGGCAGGCGAGCGCAAGCGTGAGCGGGTCCGCCGGGCTTAGTCCGAAAAGTTGGCTACGCACGTATCTCCCTCCCGCGACGGCCGCTGGCACGCCGATCGCCATGCCCGCCGCAATCATCAGTACCGCGTCCCGCACGACCAGCCGGACAACGCCGGTTCCCGACGCGCCCAACGCCATCCGAATACCGATCTCGTTGGTCCGGCGCGCCACCGAGTAGGACATGGTCCCATACAGCCCGATGGAGGCCAACAGCAGCGCCAGCATCCCAAAGAAGCTGGCCAGCGTGGAGACCAGGCGCTCCTCCAACAACGATTGGTCCACCTGGCTTGTCAGTGTGGCGACATCCGCGATCAGAATATCCGGACCTCCCGTGCGGGCTTCCTGCGACAGGGTGGGCGCTAGAGCGGCTGGGTCACCCGCGGTGCGGACCGCCAACGTCAAGCTGCGCAATTCGTCGATGGCCTGAAAAACGGGAAGGTAAATCAGGCGCGGCACTTCCTCGCGCAAACTATTGTGGCGGGAATCCTTGACCACGCCCACGATCTGGTACGGCGGCTTCTCCTTTCCGAATGGAAAGCGAATGCTGACGCCCACCGGATTCCGGGCGCCGAAATAGAAGCGGGCGGCGGTCTCATTGAGCACGGCCACGCGCGGCGCGGTCCCGCCGTCGGCGGCCGCGAACGCGCGGCCGAGCACCACGGGAATGCCCATGGTTTCGAAATAGCCTGGCGTGATATGGTTCAACGAGATGACCTGATCGCGCACACCATGCGATACGAATCCCGGCACTTCGATCAGCACGCCCCGCTCCATCCCGCTCATCGGGCTCAGCACGGAGAGGCTGGCGGAACGTACGCCAGGGATGCGGTTGGCGCGGTCGAGGATCTCCGGCCAGAGCGCCATGCGGCGCTCCTCGCTGTAAACTTTCTCATCGGGTTTGACCTTCAGAGTCAGGATGCCTTCGGGATGAAAGCCGGCGTCCAGGTTGCGCAGGTTCCAGAGGCTGTGCACAAACAAGCCCGCTCCGATCAACAGCACCAGCGAAAGTGCAACCTGCGCAACCACCAGGAGTTTGGCCAGCGGCAGGCGCGAACGCAAGCCTACCTGGCCGCGGCCCTGTTCCTTGAGGGCGGGCGCCAGCGTTGTTTTGGTAACGCGGAATGCCGGCGCCAAGCCAAACAGCAGACCGGTCAGCAGAGACGCGCCGGCCGTGAACACCAGCACGCGGGCGTCGAAGTGCAGATCCACTGTGATGCCGTGCCGGCCCGCGGCGAAGAACGCGACCAGCAGCCGGCATGCCCAGCTTGCGAACAGAAGTCCCAGCAGACAGCCGATCCCCACCAGCAACAGGCTCTCGGTGAGCACCTGCCGGATGAGGCGTGCCCGTCCCGCGCCCAGCGCCAGGCGCACGGCGAACTCACGGTTGCGTGCCGTGGTGCGGGCCAGCAGCAGATTTGCTACGTTTGCGCAGGCGATCAGCAGAACCAGGCCAACCAACGCCATGAGCACCAGTAGCGGCTTCGAGAATTGGCGCCGCAGGTTTTCGAGGCCGTGCGCGGCGGGCGTCAGTTGAACGTGATTGAAGTAATCGTGGCGAAATTCGTCGGTACCGGAAACCTTGCCCGGCGAGCCCGAGCGGTCGTCCATGAACGCTTGAAAGATGCTATCCAGCTCCGCACGCGCCTGTACGGCTGGGACGCCCGGTTTCAGGCGGCCTACCACGTTGAGCCACCAGTCGCCCTTGTCACGCAGCATCTCGGCGGGAGCCAGCATCATGGGCACGGTGAGATCGATGGGCATCCCGGGCCGCAGGCCGAAAAATTCCGGCGGCGTCACTCCGACAATGGTCACTGCCCGATCCTGTACCTGGACGACCTTGCCGAGCACGTCGCGGCTTCCCGCGAAGCGCCGCTTCCAATAGCGGTAGCTGATCACGGCGACCGGTCCGTCCGGGCCGCCTTTGCCGACAATGGAATCGTCGGCCGGCGAGAAAGTGCGGCCGGCCCATGCGTCGAGGCCGAGCACCGCGAAATAGTTCCCGGAGGCCTGCTGCGCCGTCACTTCTTCCGGCCGCCCGTCGATCGAGACGCGCATATTGTAAGGGCTGAACGCGGCCAGGCCGGAGAAGTAACGATCGCGATCGCGGAACTGCTCAAAGCATGGATAAGGCGGCGCGCCACCGCCCCCGCGCGCGCCCACGTTATCCACGAATACGAGTTGCTCCGGATTCTGCACCGGCAGCATGCGCAGCAGCACCGTGTCGATCAGGCTGAAGATGGCGGTATTCGCGCCGATCCCCAGGGCCAGGGACAAGATGGCCACAGAGGCGAATCCCGGGTTGTGGCGCAGCATGCGCGCGGCATAGCGCAGGTCTTGCAGGAGGTGTTCGAGAATGGACCAGCCCCAAGCTTCGCGCGAAATCTCCCGCCAGCGCGTGGCGCTGCCGAATTGCAGGTGCGCGGCGTGCATGCCGGCCGCTGCGCGCGCCTTCATATCTACGTGGAAGCGCATCTCCTCTTCCAGATCGCGTTCGATTTGCCGGCGGTTCCAAAGGAACCCCAGCCGCCGCCAAAATTCCCCAAGCCAGTGCATATCCTGCCCCCAATAGTTAGACTATGGAAGTGTAGAAGAGTGAGCGCAAAATGTCAAGCGCGTCGCGATATGCTGCGGTATGCTAAATGGATGCGCTCCGTTGCGCCAAGACCAGGCGGCTCCGGAGACTGCGCAATTTCGTTTTCGGGAGAGTAAAGATAATGACACGCACGTTAACTCTGATTCTGACGATTCTTCTTTTCGCCTCGGTGGCAGCTTGGGCGGCCGACAACCCCGTGGTGGGGCAATGGGACGTGGTTGGCACTGACGATGCCGGGCAGACCGCCAACTGGACGCTCATCGTCAAGGACGATGGCGGCAAACTCGGCGGGACGCTCAGCGGCGATCCGGGCGAGTTCACGCTGGTGGACGCCATGCTGATGGGCAACTCGTTTACATTCAAGGTAGTGGTCAACGAAGCGACTTACTCGGTTGAAACCACTATTGACGGCGGCAAATTCGACGGTAAGTACAAGGGGCCGGAAGCCGCTGGGACCCTCAAGGGCACCAAGCACACATAGGAATATCGGGCGGGGGTGGACATGTCGCGGAACTGCCCCCGCCAGCCTACTTCCGCTTGATTTCCACACGCGCTGTGCCGCCGTTCGAATCCGTGAATTCGTAGATCTCCGGCGTCGCGGAAACTTGTTTGATGGCGGCCTGTTTCCACGGCAGCTTGCGATCGGCCGCACCTTCCTGATACCAACCGCTGAGGATATATTCCTGAGCGTCTTTCGATCCCCACGCGGTACAAGTGTTCACCCAATACCTTGCGGAACCAGGCGTGCCCTGACTATCCTGCTCCCATTCATGTTTCCAGTGGTCGTGGCCATGCATCACGCAGAAGAAATAAAAGTCCAGGCGCTTGCAGTATTGGCTCTCGAAGACGTCCAGATGGAATGAACGCTGCCACCCTCCCGGCGAGAACATGGTCTCCAGTTTCAAGTCCTCTTGCGGGTTGGTGGCGCCGTCGCAAGGGATACGGCTGGCGATACGCACGCCTTGAACGCGGTCCACAAGATCTTCGGCGCGGCGAGCGCGGGCATACACGCCGGCTCCGAGTCCCAGTACGGCCAGCGAAGCGAGTGCAATTGATGGTCGCATCATTTACGCACCATTTTACCTTGTGGCGCGCGCACGCAACGTGCCGCTTTCCTCTCATTGCGACGCCTGCTTCTGTTACAATACCCCGCGAGACGATATGCGGAAATCCCAAGTTGGATTGTGGTTGGCGGCCGTGACGGTTGTGTCCGGCGCCGCGTGCCAGAGCGCGCTGGCACAGAGCAAGTTCGAAGTAGTAACCGGCAAGGCCTTCGATTCGGCCGTGCCCAAGGATTTTTACCTGGAGGGCAACGCCATACCTACAGAGAAACGTAACGCCATACTGGTGAAGACCCCCGCCGGGGCGCGCGCGGTGTTCGCACTGATCGACACCACCGGGTACGCCGCCAGCATCACGGCCAAGTACGTCGGGATGGTCATTACCGAAGGGGACCTCACGCTGTGCGGGCACAAGGTAACGGTGGGGAGCTACGGCTTTGGCTGGACGCTTCCCGGAACCGGCGTGGATGCGCCTGGCAGGTTTGCGCTTTATAACCAGGCCGGTGCGCCGGTGGCCGATTGTCAGGCGGAGCGGCAGGCGGATCTGAAGCAGCCGCGGCCGTTGCAGGCGATCGTCGCGGCGGACGGTTCCACGCGGCTGTACCACGGCAAGCACTACATTGGGCTAAGGTAGCGTTCTATGGCCATCATCGCGGTAGCGGGTCGCAAGGGCGGAATCGGAAAATCCACTATCGCCGGGAATCTGGCAGCGGAGTTTGCCGCGATGAAGCGCAGTGTACGGGTGCTCGACGCCGATCCGCAGCACAGCCTGGTGGCGTGGTCCGAGCAGGGCGACGGCATGCTGGCGCGCGCGGTGGAGAAGGTGGAAGGCGGCGAAGGCACGCTGCGGGCGCGGGTGCGGCAGGCTGAAAAGGATGCCGACATCGTGCTGATCGACACGCCGCCGGGCGCGCCCGAAATCGCCTACGAAGCGGCCATGGCAGCCGACCTCATGCTGCTGCCCTGCGGTCCGTCGCCGCTGGATCTGTTTGCGCTGAAGGAAGCTTTGTCACTGGCGCTGAAGGCGCGCGCCGCGCGGCGCTCCAAGAAACCGCGCATCCGGTTCGTGCCTTCGAAGGTGCTGATGTCCACCAATCTGGGGCGGGGACTGGCCTCGTCGCTGAAGGATATGGGGAAGAAAGTGCTGCCGTCGATCGGGCAGCGGATCGTGGTGGCGGAGGCGGTGTCGACCGGGCTGACCGTCGCGGAGTACGCGCCGAATTCAGCCGCGCACGAGGAGTTCCGCGAGTTGGCCAAGGCGGTAGACAGGATTTTGAAGAAGTAATGGCGGAAGCTAGTGGGAGTCGAACCGCTAGGGCCGCTTGAGAGTCTGCAAGCTGTTGATCCTAATCCAGCGCTGAATCCCCCGAAGTCCCTGAAAAACGATTATTGTTACGCACGTAACACTATGCGCCCGGAGGCGAGCTTCCATGAACCGGGCCAGGTGTACGGTAGCCGCCGCTGGATGGATGGAAAGAGCCTGGCTCTCGTGTGCGGGGACATGGAGCACAGGCGCCGCGACCGCATCATTGCTGAGCTCGGTTCGCTATTCCAGTGTCATGGTCGGGGTCTGCAAAACCCTTATTCGTCGGTTCGATTCCGACCCGCGCCTCCAACGTTTCGACCCGTAAATCCTACTCAGATTAAAGGATTAAGCCGACTGTCGCACCCGTCTTTCGGTCGGGTCTTTGCCGCCAGCAATATGCCGGATTTTGCCCCGAAATGGCAAATGTCCGGCGAAAATGTGTCCAAAAGGTGCACCGAAAGGTGGACGGCCGTCCACCCTCCCACGGAACCACCTCGCCCTGGATGTCCGCTGGTACGTCCAAGGTATCGCCGACCACGTGGAGGTGCCGCATGCCGTCCGTAGCGTCCAAACATTCGAATGGAGAGGGCTCCCTGCGCGCCATTCAGGCCCTGATGTGCGAGTTGGGCGCCGATCCGCCGGGTTACTTCGATCCCTTCCCGCGCCAGCCTCTGCATTGGGCCATCGTAGATCCGGACTTGCCGCCCATGCTCCGCTGTTTGGAGTGGGTGCGTTTTCACACGATGTGCTACGACGGAGTACCCAAGAACGCGCAGGGGGGATCCGCAGCGGAGCCCTTACTGCGTGGGTCTGGACGGCAAGCGGCTGAACCGCCTGGATTGCGCCCGCGAGACCGGGCTGTCGACCAGCGTGGTGAACCGGCAGTTCGCCGCCCTGGCGCGCCTCGGGTACATTCAGGTCAAAAGGGATGGCAGCATCTGGTACCGCGGCAAAGTCGAACCTCGCGCAGAAGCCGCCGTCCGGCAGACCGTGGCGGAGTGTCTGCAAGGCCCGCGGAATCGGTCTACCGCGCCGACGCAGCCGGCCTTGCATCGGCTGGTCACAGAACGCGTGATTCCGGCCTCCATGCTGAAAGCTACACAATCGTTTCCGGCTAACGATCAAGCTGCCGTTGTCGGTGGCGGCGAGAAAGGGGGCCAGTTTGGCGGGCAGGAAGGGACCACCTGCGTGGTTACGCCATGGACTTTGACGGCATGGCCCGGGCCCTTGATTGTGGTTTGGTTGCCCTGCGGCAACTTTCGTTGCCCTACGGCAACCGCGCCTTTCTTCGACGCGACCGCAGGTGTCCTTATGATCTTCGAAGTGCACGCCTGA
>Ga0302324_100004068_pt1 | contig 32636 bp, 36 predicted proteins | sample Palsa_T0_1_FD_201949 | JGI IMG/M metagenome (GOLD analysis project Ga0302324, IMG submission 201949) | Peat permafrost microbial communities from Stordalen Mire near Abisko, Sweden - Palsa_T0_1 | ecosystem: Environmental > Terrestrial > Soil > Palsa > Peat permafrost | place: Sweden: Abisko... | reverse complement strand
GCCGACGATGTATGTGCGCTTGCTCGAAACCCTCGGCGACGGCGCTCCGCCGGCGCTGCGGCTCTGCGTTTCCGGTTCGGCGGCGCTCGCAGCCGACGTTCACGAACGCTTCGAGGCGACATTTGGGATGGCGATCCTCGAGCGCTATGGCGCAACGGAATTCGGCTTTGCGCTGGGCAATCGTTACGCCGGCCCGCGCGTGCCGGGAAGCGTCGGCATTCCAATGCCGGGCGTTCGCATTCGAATCGCGCAACCCGGTTCCGGTTCTGCACCGCTCGAGGCCGGCGCCGTCGGCGAACTGCTCGTGCAGGGTCCGAACGTAACGCCCGGTTACTGGCGCAACCCCGAAGCGACCGCGAACGCATTCGTAACCGATGACGAGGGTACGCGCTGGTATCGCAGCGGCGACCTTGCGACCTATGATGCCGAACAGCAAGTGTACCGGATCGTCGGCCGGCTCAAAGAGCTCATCATCTCCGGCGGCTTCAATATCTATCCGCTCGAAATTGAAATCGAGATCGACCGCTTCCCCGGCGTGCGCGCGAGTGCCGTCGTCGGCATTCCCGACGAAGCGCGTGGCGAAATTACCGCCGCCTTCATCGAAGCCGAGGCCGGCTTTGACACCGACGCCTTGCTCGCCGCGCTACGCGAACAACTCGCAAGCTTCAAAATCCCAAAGCGCGTAACCGTCATCGAGGCGTTGCCGCGAAATGCGCTCGGCAAAGTCGAAAAGCACAAACTCGTTCGCGATGCCGCTTCGGCCGCCGCGACACGGCGGTGACGGCGGCACTCCCGGGCTTAGCGAGGTTTTGTCACGTTTGTCAGGCCTTGTCACAGCCTGTCATACCGCCTAGAATAGGTGGGTGAGCCGAGCGAAAAACCCCTACCGTCCACAGCCCGGTAGCGAGCCACCGGCGCTCATCGGCCGGGATGGTGAAACGGCTGTGGTCCAAACGATGCTGCGTGCTGCTCGCGAAGGCGGCCCCATGCGTCCAACGGTCTTCGTCGGTCTGCGCGGAATGGGCAAGACCGCGCTGCTACGACGCTGCCTTGGAATGGCGCGGGACGACGGCGCGGTCGTTCTTGAAGTTGAAGCGTCACCGGATGTGCCCCTTGCCATAGGCCTTGCCGATAGCGTTTCAGACGCCAAACGGCAGGTCTCCCTTTCAGCCCGAATTCGCGAAATATTCGCCAAGATGCGCAAAGCTGTACCGAGCGCCTCAGTCGACTTGCCAAACGACATGGGCAGCATTGCGTTCGGCCTGCGCGAGGGCGGCGAGACAACGACCTTGCGACATGCCCTCGAAGATCTCAACGAAGCGGTCCGGCGCCGAGGCCTCTATCTCGTCGTTGCAATTGACGAAATCCAAGAGTCCGCCGTCGCGGATTTACGCGAACTTATTAAAGTTGTTCACGCTACGGCCGGCAGCGACGAGCCCATCGTCTTTCTTGGCGCCGGATTGACCAACAGTGCACGGCGTCTGCACGATGCGCGCACGTATACCGAACGCTGGCGCTACCCGCGCTTAGAGTGCTTATCTTCTGCACAAACTGTCCAGGCGATTCAACAACCTGCGCGCGCACAAGGTGTTGAATTCAGCGATGATGCGCTCAACACCCTCGTGGACGAGACCGCCGGTTATCCGTTCTTTATCCAGGAATATGCCGCCGTCGTCTGGTTGAATACCGACGGCGCAACGATCACGCGTGCAGATGTCGATCGTATCAAACCAGCTATCCGCCAGGAACTCGACGAACAATTTTATGCGCCGCGCTTTGAGCGTTTAACGTCGCGCGAGACGGCCTACGCACTTGCGCTTGCAAATCTTGGTAAGGGGCCGCACGCGGCGCACGCGGTCGCAGACGCATTCAGCGCACGTTCATCCGACCTGAGTTCATTGCGCAATCAGCTCGTCAAAAAAGACGTCGTATTTTCAAGCGCGCCGGGAATGGTGGAGTTCCGAATGCCCCTTTCCGAAGTCTACGTTGAACGCAATCGCGAACGTCTCGAGCGACGCGCGCGAGAAGGCACCATTAGTTTGTTACGCGTGTCGTAGCGCTGCGTAAAAACGCCGCCCGCGCTGCGGAGAGGCGGCCTCGTTAGGCGCCTTCTTCCAGAAAGGGGCGATCCCCGCGACGTACGGGCTGTTACACCTCCCTACGACAGCGCGCGTTCTCGGACAACTCGCCATCGCGTCAGACGCCTCGGCTCTGTCGTAGGCATCCCGAATGCGCGAATTGCTCGCCCGTGCCGCGATATTCGACCGTGATTCCTGCTCGTAATCGTTAGCAAAAATGCTAGTCCGCCGTTTATGACCTACGCATTCATCCGCAGTTGTTACCAAAGCCTGAAGCAATTTTCATAACTGTCGTAGCATTATGAAAATTTAAGATTTCCCATCGATTGTTGCCTCATCTTTGCGAAATTGTTTCCGATTTATGTTCTCACGAGAGGGGCACGATACATCGTGTCCTGTCAAGTGACTAGCATCGCGGACTGCAACGGGTGAACTATCGGATGGCAATGACACGGCCGGCACCGCAAGAAACACTGCCGGTTTTCCCCACGACAACGGCCGAAGCGGTCGCACGCGTTCCGCGTGCTCTCGCTTTCCGGTTCGACATTTTGCCGCTATCCGTAGCGGACGGCGTGCTCGCCGTTGCTGTTCCCGATATCAACGATCTCGATGTCCTCGACCAGCTCCGCGGTGCAACACGCTTAAAAATCGCGCCGCTGGCAATGTCGCGCGATCTCATCCGGGACCGCCTGCGCTCGGCATACGGCGACGCGAGCGCCCCAAACGTCCTTGCACAACGGGCAGCCGATTCGCCGGCTGTGCGGGCGGTCGACCAGATGTTCGCGCGTGCCATTGCCGCGCACGCAAGCGACATTCACGTCGAACCGCGTTCGGGCAGCGGCCGCGTCCGATTGCGCATCGACGGCATCCTGCGTGAAATCGAAGCCGTCCCGGCCGACCTCTTTGCATCATTCGTCTCACGCATCAAGCTTATCTCGGGCATGGATATCGCCGATAAACGGCAGCCGCAGGACGGCCGATCAACTGTTGTTTTTGAGCAGCGTGACATTGACGCCCGTGTATCATCCGTTCCGACCATCGACGGTGAAAAGCTCGTCATCCGCCTGTTAGATCACCATTCGCAAGCACCGGATCTGGCCCGGTTGGGCATGCCCGCCGCCCTCCTGCAAACCTATCGGGGCCTCGTACAATCGCCCTGGGGTTTCGTCGTCGTCGCGGGGCCAACCGGCAGCGGCAAGACGACCACGCTGTATGCCTCGCTCGCCGAACTCGACGCAACATCGAAAAACGTTTGCTCGGTCGAGGATCCGATCGAAATGCGGTTGCGCGGCGTCGCGCAGGTGCAGGTCAATGCACGGGCGGCCATCAGCTTTCCGGCGGTGCTGCGCGCGTTCATGCGGCAAGACCCCAACGTCATCATGGTCGGCGAAATGCGCGATGCAGAGACCGCTGCAGTCGCAGTGTCGGCCTCGCTCGCCGGCCAATTGGTCTTCACGACCCTCCATGCAAACGACGCGCCGCGAACGGTCGAACGGCTGATCGAACTCGGCGTGGCTCGCCATTCGCTCGCTGCCGGCTTGACCGCCATCCTTGCGCAGCGCCTCGTACGGCGTTTATGCGAACAGTGCCGGACGCGCTCCGCCATTCCGGATACCATCCAAAAAAGGCTCGGCACAGCGCAGAGTCATTGGCATGTCGCCGGCGCCTGCCGAACGTGCGCGCAGACCGGATACATCGGACGCGTCGGTGTGTACGAGCTACTCGTAATCGACGACGAGTTGCGCGATGCTATTGCAACCGGCGGCTCCAGCGTCCATTTGGCGCTCCTTGGAAGACAGGCCGGCTACCGGCCGATGCTCGCCGACGGCATCGATAAAGTCCTAGCCGGTGAAACCACGCTCGACGAATTGACCCGGGTCGTTGCTTGGAGCGAAACGCGATGATCGACTTAGGCACGATCCGAATCAGCGAATTGCTTCGAAACGCCCGCGTGCGCGGAGCATCGGACATCCATTTCGGCGGAGCCGAGCGGCCGGCGCTTCGGATTGATGGACGGCTCGTCGTACTCGACGGGCCACCGATCTCCGACGACGGCATAACGCAATTCCTTCGCGCGACATTGACTCCGGCAGCGCTCGCACGTCTCGAAGAGCGCGGCACTGCCGACGGCGCGCAGCGCCCGCAAGACATCGGGCCGTATCGTATTCATGCGTACCGCCAGTTGGGCGGCTTGCGCATCGTCGTGCGGCTCCTGTCCAAAGCGGTGCCGCAGCTCGCAGAGCTGCTCCTTCCGCCGGTCATCTCGACGTTCGCGACTCGGCCGACGGGGCTTGTGCTCTTCACGGGTCCGACCGGCAGCGGAAAAACGACGGCACTTGCCGGTTTGATCGATCGCATTAACCGGACGAGCGAACGCAATATCGTCACCGTCGAGGACCCCGTCGAATACCTCCACGTGCCGATCCGCTCGCTGATTACGCACTGTCAAATCGATCGCGATGTCTCGGATTACGTCGAGGCCCTGCGCGGCCTCATGCGCGCCGATCCCGACGTCATCCTCGTTGGTGAGATGCGCGACCGGGAAACAATGGAAGCGGCCCTCACCGCAGCTGAAACAGGGCACCTCGTGTTCTCGACGCTGCACACGAATGATGCACCACAGACCGTTGACCGGATCGTCGATGCGTTCCCAAGCGACGCGCAAGGGCAAATACGGTCGCAACTCTCCGCCGTCTTGCACGCAGTCGTCTCGCTGCGACTGCTCCCCCGCAAAGCCGATAGCGGCCGGCGCGCGGCAGCCGAAGTGCTGGTCGCGACCGATGCCGTACGCAATCTGATTCGTGACGGCAAAACGCACCAGCTTCGCAACGCGATCGTTACGGGCCGAAACGTCGGCATGCAGACCCTTGAAACACACTTATCTGAGTTGATCATGCGCGGCGAGGTAGCGCTCGAAGCCGCCCAAGCGGTATCAAATCGCCCGTCCGAAGTCCGCGCGTTCGAGCAGCGGAGCGCTGTCTGATGGCCGGCCTGCTCTACCGCTATACCGCGCGAACGATCGAAGGTGACCTCGTTCGCGGTTCGATGGAGGCGCCGAACGCTGAGGCCGTACTCGCGACGCTTCGCACGCGCGCGCTCTTCGTAACGGCCGTCGATCGCGAAACGACCGGTGCCCGCCGGATCATGCAAACGCTCCGTATCGGGAGCGTCTCGCGCCGGGCGTTACTGGCCTTTTTCCGTTCCTTTTCAACGCTGATTCGGGCCGGCGTCGCGATGCGACGCGCACTCGTCGTGGCGATCGATCGCTGTGGCGATGCGACGTTGCGCGAGGCGCTACGTTCGGTCTTGGCCGACGTAGAATACGGCTCGTCGCTCAGCGATGCGATGGCGAAGCGCCCGACCGCTTTCCCGCGGCTCTATGTCGCAATGATTCGCGCCGGCGAGACCGGTGGTATTCTCGATGATGTGCTCGAGCGGCTGGCGCTGTTTCTCGAGCGCGATGCGAATTTGCGCAAGAAAGTGCAGTCGGCGCTTGCTTATCCGGCGGTCGTATTGACCGCCGCTCTCGGTCTCGTCATTTTTCTCATTGCGCGCATTGTCCCGATGTTTTCGACCATGTTCGCTAGTTTCAACGTCGATTTGCCGTGGACGACGACGCTGCTGCTCAACCTGGGGCGGGTGCTGCAACAGCCGCTGCCCTGGATAGCATTTGGCGTCGTCATCTTCGGCGGCGGCTTTTTGGGGCGCCAGCTCGCGCGTACGGTGCACGGCGCAATTCTCATCGATCGTATTCGCCTGCGCATACCGATCGTAGGCGCGCTCTTGCACAAATCAATTATGGCCCGCATATCGCGCATGCTTGCCACGTTGCTTCGCTCCGGTATCGAACTCGTTACCGCAATCGACGTCATCGTGCCCGTTGCCGGCAGCGCCTTATACGCACAGGCGTTCGAGCGCGTGAACGCATCTCTGCGCGAAGGCGAGCCGCTTACGGCACCACTCATGGACGCAAAGCTTTTCGATCCGCTGTTCGTGGCGCTCGTTCATGTCGGAGAAGAGACGGGCCTCGTCGACGAGATGCTTTTCAAGATCGCCGAGTACTTCGAAAGCGACGTCGAGACCGCCATCGCTACGCTTGGCGCCGTCATCGAACCGGCCCTCATCGTCTTTTTGGGCGGCGTCGTCGGCTTCATCGTCTTCTCTATTTTCATCCCCCTGTACTCACTCATTGGGAGTGTCTCAAAATGACATCGGACGAACTTCTCTCCGCTTACGTTGCGGACCGGTCTCGGACCAACCGTGACGCCGTGCTCGCCGCGTTTGACTACCTGTGCGAACGAGGCGCGCGCAAGTTTACCCGATCGGGGACCGACCGCGCGGACCTCATACAAGTCGCAGCGATTGGCCTCATCAAGGCCGTCACGAACTACGATGCGCATCTGAAGACACCGTTCGAGGCCTATGCGTGGATTATCGTGCTCGGAGAACTCATGCACTATGTGCGCGATTACGAGCGGCCGATTCGCCTGCCGCGACGCATGAAATCGCTCGAGAAACAGTACCTGCTCGCGGTCGATACACTTTCGGTTCGTGTGGGGCGCATGCCGACGACGGGCGAGATCGCTGCCGAGATGTCGGTGCCGGTCTCGCTGGTCGACGAAATTCGAACCGTTCGGCACGGCGGCAAAGTTGTGTCGATCGAAGCGGAGACCGGCTCGCCGCTCGGCGAGCTGCCGGCGTCGAACACCGGACTATCGACCGATGATAAGCTCGTACTGATGCTCGCGATCAACGATCTGGGCGAGCGCGAACGCACGATCGTCCTGGGCGCCTTTGCCTCAGGTCTATCGCAAGCCGAACTGGGTACGCGTCTGGGACTCTCGCAGAGCCAGATTTCAAAGCTCATGAAGAAAGCCTTGGTCAAGATCCACCGGGCTGTGGCATAATTTTCGCACGTTAGGGCACTGCACTGCTTGCTCCACCAAACGAGCGGGAAGGGCAGCATGCTAGTGGGACGGGCGCCGCAAGGCGCCAAAAATGAACGAGGATTCACGCTAATCGAGTTGATGATCGTCGTAGCGATCATTGCGATTCTGGCCGGTATACTCATTCCGAATTTCGTGAACGCACGTGCGCAAGCCCAAACATCGGCATGCGAATCGAATCTACGCGGCATAGCGACGGCGCTTGAGCTGCTGTACGCAGATAATCAAAATTACGGCGCCGGCGGCGCCGTCCCGGCTGCAACGCAGATTAACAATGTCAGCTACTTAAGCAACAACCCGCGCGACCCGGCCGATCCGACGGGCACCGGCACCTATCAAGTCGCGCTGACAAACGCCGGGCAAGGTTACACGGTGACCTGCCCCGGCACGCACACCGGATCAACACTTGCAAAACTAACGTCCGATGGCACGACGACACAATGCGGTTCCGGTTGCGCGGCAAAAACGATTCTCTATACGTCAGGAATCGGACTGACCGTCCGATGATCGACCCGGTCACGATGAGCATTGACGCGGTGGCCTCCGGCTCGCCGACCGCCGCGGGCCTGGTTTTCGCGGCCGGCATGCTGACGAGCTTCGGTCCCTGTGTCGCACCGCGCTATATCGCGATCACCGCGATAGCAAATGCTTCCAAGCGGCCCATTCTGACCATCGCCGCATTCGTCGCGGGTCTGGTCGGCGCATATGTCGCCTTGGGCTTCGCGGCGGGCCTGCTCGGGTCGTTGTGGTCACTCTCGTCGGTTATCGACGTCGCTTTAGCCGCGAGCTTGCTCGCCGGGGGCGTGTTCACACTCGTTCGCGCGCGTCCAGCCACGTCGGCCGTTGCGTGCATGCACGCGGACACACATACCAAACCGCTTTCGGATGGCACGCTCGGCGGGACGGCCCTCGTTGGAGCAGCGACGGCGCTCGTCATCTCGCCCTGCTGCACACCCGTCGTCGCAGCAATCGTCGCGACATCGGGTGCAATCGGCAAACCCGCCCTGGGAGCATGGCTCCTGGCGCTTTTTGCACTCGGCCACGCCGTGCCGCTGCTGTTCTCGGGAGTATTGGGGTCGTTCGTGATGCGCCGTTTCGCGATCTTGACCGTCTCACAGGCGCCCGCAATCGTCGCCGGAACGCTCATGTTGGCGCTGGGCTGTTACTACGCCGTACTCGTATGAAGCGCCGCGATATTTCGTTGACACGGCGCTTTGGGATAGCGCTCTGCACGCTGCTCGTTGCGGCCATCGCATTTCACGCACAAGTCGCGAGCGCCCTCGTGACGCGCGGCGATGACGCGATGCGCGCCGGTAATCAAACGCTTGCAATCGCCTTCTACCGCCGCGCGGTGACTCTCGATCCTGCGGCGCAAACGCCGGCCGACCGGCTGGCGTTCAATTTGCTCTTGCGCCACACGCCCGATGACGCACAAAGCGCGATCGACATTGCGTCGGGCGCTCTGCGCCGGCATCCCGATGATGTACCGCTGCTTGTCGATCGCGCGCTCGGCGAACAGCGGCTCGGCCATTGGAAGACCGCGGAAAACGACTTTGCGCGCGCCGGGAAGATCGCGAAGGATCCGCGCTACGAGCACTTTGCCGGTCGAATCGCCCTTAAACGCGGACACCGCGCTGCGGCATTTCGTCATTTTCAAGCGGCTGTGGCGGACGATCCGCGGTTCGCACCGGCCCGCGTCGCGCTTCAGAGCATGCGGCAGCGTCAATGATCGCCTTCGCGACGATCGGCGGTGGCTTGTACGCCGCCCTGCTTTGGCAGCTCGCCCGCGTCATCGCGGCCCGACGGTCGCTGGCGCTCGGACGTTTTCCAGTGATTGCTTTTGTTACAAGCATGGTTTGCGCGGCAGTGTCAATCACCGCTGCTCCGGGCATACCGTCTGCGTTGCTTGGCGCCGGCGTCATCGGCGCTGTTATGTGCGGCGTGGTCGACGCGCGGACGGGCTACATCTTCGACGGCCTGACCATCGCAATGTCTTCCGTGGCATTGAGCGCCGCTGCGGGCATCGGTTCACTTCCAACCGCATTGCTTTCCGGCGGTGCGGTCGGCGGCAGCATGCTCGCTCTCTACGCATTAACGCGCGGCCGCGGGATCGGCCTTGGCGACGTAAAACTGGCCACGGCACTCGCCTTGAGCTTTGGTCTTGCTTGGGGAGCCATCGCCGTGGGTGCTGCCTTCGTTATCGGCGCCGCGTACGGTATTGTGCTCTTGCTCCGGCACCGCGCGAAGCGTGGCGATGCCATTCGCTTCGGCCCTTTTATGGCTGCCGGCGCCATCTTCGCACTCGCCGTCGACATCGTCGGAATACACCTATGAAACGGCGCATCACGTTGCCGCTCGGAATTGATGTCGGCGCTTCCCGCATTCGTATCGCGCATGCCGAAGTTGATGACGCCGGACGTCCATCTCTCGTCGCGGTCGCCGTTCGCGATGCCGGCGGCGATCTTGGACCCACGATCGCCAGCGCCGTTGCCGAACTCGGTACCCGCGAGCGCCGCTGCGTTTTCGGCATCAGCGAACCCGACGCAATCCTGCGTCTCGCAACGCTACCGAAAATGACACGCGGCGAACGTGAGCGCGCAGCGCGTTTCGAGGCGTCGCGTTTTGTCGACTATCCGATTACGCAGGCCATCGTTCGCATTGCACCGATTAATGCCACGACCGGCGAATGCGTGATCGGCGCTACGCGAAAAAGCGTGATCGCAAATATCACTTCCGCCGCAAAGCGCGCGGGCCTGCGCCTCATCGGCGTTGACAACGCGGGTTTCGCACTGCGACGCGCCTTTCCGCAAAGCGACGCCATCCTGGATGTCGGCTATGACGCTTCCGTGCTGCATTTGTTCGGGCGCGAGTTGCCGATCGCCCAGTATTATTCCACGGGTGGCCGCACGTTCACCGGAGCCGTCGCCGAATCGCTAGGCATCGACCACGACGCGGCGGAGCGGCGTAAAGTTACCCATGGATTGTCGGGTGCCGGCGAGTATGTGCGCGACGCTCTTGTCGAAAATATCGCATCAGCGCTCATTGATTTTCGGTCGAACGGTTCGACGGACATCGGCAGCATTGCTCTGGTCGGTAACGGAGCTCGCCTCTCCTCTTTGCCGGACGCAATCGAACGCGCGACCGCGATTCCAACGCATCTCGCCAGCTTCGCGCCTGACGTGTCGCATACGCTTCCACCCGATGTCTTGCGCGCAGCTGCCGCCGATTGGGGAACGGCATACGGCCTGACACTCTGGGACCTCGCCGCGTGAGGCGGTTCGACTATCTGGCGCCACAGGCGGTGCCATTCGGGGCCTTCGGAAAGCGCGTCATCGACGAGCAGCTACGCCCTCCGCTCGCGTGTCTGGCCGGAACGCTGGTTCTCGTGCTGGCGATCTATGGGGTTGAAAGCTTCCGCGTTGACGATGCAGCCAATCGATACGAAGCATACGTGCAGAAACTCAGCGCGAGCGACGCCGCCGTGCACGACGTGAAGATGCTTGAGTCTCGCGTCCGTGTGTTGCAACGTGTCGCGGTTAAGGTGAATGAAATCCAGCAATCCGGTATCCTGGGCGCCAATCAGCTCGCCTGGATCGGCAATCACTTACCGAAGGACACGTGGCTCGCCGTGTTGCGCCGCGAGAATGGCGCATACTCACTTGAGGGGAGCGCCGATCGCGTGGCGGCGGTCGGGTCGGCGATGATTGCGCTACGCGACAATCCGTCACTCGGTACGCCACATCTGATTACGGTCAGTGATGATCCGGGCAAAAAACCGGGCCTCATTCGATATACGCTTCGCCTCGAGCCGGGCGCACCATGAACGGTGCGAACGTGCCGGCACGAAATTACGACTCCCAGTTGCTGTGGTCGCTCGCGGTTCTTGTGCTCTTCGCGGGGTACTTTTTCGTGTACCGTTCGCTCGAGGACCGTGTCGGCACCCAATATGTTGCCACGTCCGGCATCGTTGATTCGCTCCGGAATAACGATGCTATTCTCGCACGACGTCCGGCCCTGGAAGACCTCCACCGGACACTCGCTTCAGATCTGCGCACGATCGACTTACGATCGGACCGCTCGGTAATCGTTGCGCTGTTCGTGCGCGAAACCGCTCGCATTTCCGTTGCGCATCACGTCAGTGTCAGTGCAATCGACGGCGTCCGAAGCGATAACCGCTTTCCCGTGCGGCCGATGCCCGTTGACCCTTCGGTCCGAACGCTCGCGCCTGCCGCAAACAGTGCGCCGCTTTTCGAGACAACTCCGCTCGATGTGATTTTACGCGGCTCGTACAGTGACTTACTCGCTGCCATACGCGACCTTTCACGCGCGCGTGTTCTCGCCGAGATCGAAGTTGTGTCGATAGAACGAACGCCGGGAGCTAGCGGCAGTGGGGCGTCGCTGAGCGCGCGCCTGCACGTCAACCTCGATCGCCTAAATGCTCCGATGCGCCCGCGTACCCCCCAGGGAAGGAGCAATCGTGGAATTGGACCGGCGTAGCCGCGCTGCGATTGTCGCGGCAGCTCTTGCATGTTTCGTCGGCGCCTTCGGCTTCGCGCCGCTGTCGGCTCGAAGTGCCGGAACTCCGCCGCCGTTTCCCTCTCCGGATGCAACGCAATTCGCGACGGTACGGCCGCTCGCCGTCATTTCACCGCAGCGCGATCCATTTACCGGCGCACGCGACACCGAAGTATCCTCGTCATCCGTTCCGCCAACCATTCCGCGCATACCGGCCGCTATCGGCGGATTGCCGAGCAACTTGACCGGCATGATACCGCTCATCCCCGGCACGCCGGGATCCGCGGGGCGCGACGATGCTACGCGCATCTCCGCCGTCGCGACAGGCTTGCATCCGTACGCGCTCGTGGTTGAAGGCACGCAGAACGTCCTCAAAGCCATCGGCGATAGGATCGATGGGCTTCGCATCGTCGGCATTACGATCGATGGCGTCATACTCGAGGGCGGGCGTTTGCGGCGTGTCACGTCGGCGCTGCCGCAGGTATCGTCAATGCAAGGACTGCCGGCACAAATAGTACCGCTGCCCGTCGGTTCGGCAAGTCTTCCCGTTCCCGTCGCCACCCCTTCGCCCCCTGGGAGTCCCCAATGAAACGCTTACTCTGCGCAGTCGTCGGCGCGCTTCTTCTGCTCGCACAATCCGCAAGCGCGCAGCCTACGCGTATTTCACTCGACGCCCGCGATACCGACTTAGCCGATGTTATTCGTCTACTCGGTGTACAGTCCGGCGTGAATCTGGTGCCGGACGGTTCGATCAAACCGACACACGTAACCCTTCGACTGCACGACGTCACCTTTGAAGAGGCGCTCTCGAGTATCTCGCAAGCGTACGGTCTGCAAACGCATCGCGATGGACGTATTTTGATCGTCGGCGACGCAACGATGATGAACCGGCGCTATCCCGATGACGGATCGCAGATGGGAACCAAGACGGCCGTATTTACCTTACTGCACGGCCGCCCGGAAGAGGTCAAGGCTGCTCTTGCAGAAGCGCTTCCGCTCGGCACGGTCGTCGTGAGCGACAGGCGAACGGGTTCTGTGATCGTGAGCGGCAGTGCAGCAACGCTCGACCGCGCGCGGCATTTCATCGTCGCGCTGGACGCTGCGCAAAATGATTCGGGCGGCGGCGTGCACTCGGTAACCGTTCAGCTGCACAACGTGCGCGCCAGCGAAGCGATAAAATCGCTCAAGGGCTCGGTTCCGGAAAACGTTCTCGTTGCCGACGATCGGCAGAACGCCGTCGTGATCACCGGCAATGATGATATGCAGACAACGGCACACACGCTGCTGACGAGCATCGATAATCCCGGCCGGCAGGTTATGTTCGAGGTGCGCGTAGCCGACGTACAACCCCAGATCGATACCAGCAACGTCGGAATCCAATACGGTGGTACTGGTTTTGGAACCGGCGCGATTGCCCAGATTCCGTACACGCTTACGAAAAGTTCGGTCGTCGTCAACGCGCAGCTCAATGCGCTCATTCAGCAGGGCCGGGCGTCGATACTCGCCGAGCCGCGCATAGCGACGCTGAACAATCACGAAGCTACCCTGCTCGTCGGCGAAACGTTTCCGGTCGTGACGACCAACCTTCAAACGGGCTTTCCAACGGTCACGAATATCGATGTCGGCGTGCGCCTGCGTTTGACCCCGACAATCGGCGACGATGGCTCGATTACGGCCGAGATGCATCCCGAGTATTCGCAAATTACGGGATTCAATAACTCGTTTCCGATCGTCGCGAATCGCAAGGTGGATTCCACCCTACGGGTTCATGATGGGGAAACCATCGTCTTGGGCGGACTCTTCTCGGATGTTGATTCCGATACGCTCACCAAACTTCCGCTGCTCGGCGACGTCCCGGTCTTCGGCGCATTCTTTCGCAATCGCCAAAAATCGCACACGAAGGACGAAGTCGTCTTCTATATCACGCCGCACATCCTATAGTGCGGCTCGCGGAAGCGTTTGCGCGATGCAGCTCGTGTAGGCTTGCGCCGTGATATTTACGTCGGCACACCAGTACCACGGCCAGTTTGCCGGGTTGATAGCACCGACCGGACTTTGCGATCCGTAGAAGTTCGCATACGCGGAGCGTTTGATCGGGTCGTCAGCAAGGAGCGTTTGAAGCCGGCCCAGGCCTGTTGCATCAAATGCGCCGACACCGTAGGCGGCCAGAAACGAATATTCGCGCGTCCAGACAGCCGGTTGCGCATTGCCCAAAAGCGGTAGCAAGAACGCGTACGTTGTCATGTCGGTAATCGTGCCGCTGTCGGTGGCTACATTCGCAACAATAAATGCCGGATTATTTGCCTGCACGGGACTGATCGACGGAACGACGAGCGTGGGAAGGGGGGCACCGCTGCTTTGGCCGACGATCTCAAAGGACGCGTGATGTGTGTGACCGGCGATAAATTCGGCACCGTGCGCTGAGGCGCTCGATAGCGTCAAGGCCAGCTGCTGTGTCGCGTAGTCCTGCATGAACGGCACAGCTTTTCCGCCGCGCATCGACGAATTTGCATCGATGCCGGGCGGGATGTGCGTAACGAACCAGCGGTATCCGACGGTCGGTGTGTTGACCGTGGCGCGTAGCCAATCGAGTTCCGTCGCGCCGGGGTCGGTGTTGGCAACGCCGCACGCGTTCCGATACTTGGCCGACCAAAACACACTGTTCACGACGATGGCCTGACTCGTCGTGCGCGTCGGCAACGTCGCAACATAATAACCACCGCTTGGAAACGATGCAATGAAATCCGGCGCGCGTCCGTTGCGGTTGACCAGCGGCGCCCATGCCTGCGCCATATGCGCGAGAAATGGGCTGTTCGGTGTACTTTCGTAGTCGCCGCAGTAACCATCGTTGTTCCCTAAAGTGATCACAAACTGTGCATTGGGATAGGCGGCATTCATTTCAAGGGCGAGGTACGCGATTGTTTTGTCGACGAACGACTGGAACGCCGCGACGGGTTTACCCGGTTGAGTACGCTCGAAGAAATCTAAGAAATCGTGCGCGAGAAAATCGCCGGTAATCACGATGACGGGCGGATCGGGAACCGCTGTGCGCATTTGCGCAAGCGCAGATGCTAAAAGCGCGTAGTTGGTATCCTTCCCATACGTACTGGGCTGCGCGCTCGTCCGTGCGAGCAGGTCGTGCCAACCCGTCGCCGGCGACTGAGCAAGCGCCGGCACGAGATTGATGTCATCAAACGGGTTGAAGTGAATGTCGGAGACCAGCAGCCACCGTGCGGTGGGCACCGATTGCGCCGCGACGTTGGAACCGGACGCGAAAACGATAAACGCGGTAACGAAAAGAAGGCAGCGCGCGAAGCTGTTGAAACGCCGGTGCGGCCTTTTCATGCGCCGGCTAAATATGCAAGCGGCGTCGTGTGACCACCAAAAAAGCTCGTGACATCGACCCCATAGGCGCCGGCCATGCGGTCAAGCTCATCGGCGGAAAGCGGCGTATCGCCGCCCTCAGCGGCCGCCAGCCGCGCGGCGTCGACATGACCGCTTGCGGCGGCCTCTTCGAGGCTTAGTCCGAGTTGCGAACGCTGCCGCAGCAGTTCTCCCCCGACGGCTGCGAGTAGTTCACCGCGATTGTCCATGCCGCGGGCGTGCGGCCGTCCGACGGAGATTTCCTGCGGCAAGGGGACTAAGCAACCGCGAGTTGGGCACTGGCCGGGGTATGCCGGTATTAAAGGTTGTCGTAGCGGAAGATGACACGCCGATCCGAGAGCTGTTGGTGCATCACCTCGTACGCGAGGGGTTCCAGTGCTCGCAGGCCACCGATGGCCCGACGGCACTGCGTGCGGCCCGAGCGGGCGCAGATGTTATGATCCTCGATGTCGGGCTGCCGGTCATGGACGGGTTCGACGTACTGCGAACCTTGCGGCGTGAAGGCCACGACCTGCCGATTTTGATGTTGACCGCGCGAGTAGAAGAGATTGACCGTGTCATTGGTCTTGAGATCGGCGCGGATGATTATGTGAGCAAGCCGTTCTCGCCGCGTGAAATCGTGGCGCGCGTCCGCGCGATCGGCCGTCGAGCGGGGAAGCAAAGTCCGGCAGGGCCGGCGCTCATCGCGTTCGATCGTTTGGAAATCGACGAAGCCGCCCGCGAAGCCCGCGTCGACGGCGTGAACGTTGGTCTAAAACCGCGCGAATTTGCGTTATTGCTTGAGCTTGCGCAGAACCCGGGCGTGGCGCTCTCGCGAGCGACCTTGCTCGAAAAAGTATGGGGTTTTGATTTTAACGGCGATGAACGCACTGTAGACGTCCACGTTCGCCGTTTGCGCCTCAAACTCGAGGAGACGCCGCGCATGGATCCGTTCTTGCAGACGATCCACGGCTTCGGGTACAAATTTGCCCGTAGCTGATGCGGCGCGACGCAGCACGGCTATCCCCAGACTCGAACAGAGCCTCCTCCACAGCGGCGAGACGGCGATTCCACTTTTGGTCGTCCGTATTCCGGCACTCGAACGCACGGCATGGCGTGAAGGCTTGCGCAAAGCGCGCAAGCTCGAACGGCAGGCCGGCGACGCTTTTGTGTCGGCTGCGGATCGCGTGCTGCGCGCCGGCGACCTCATCGCACACGATGAAGGCAGCGACATCTTCGTCGCCGCGTTGACGGCGCCGACTCGGGATGGCGGCGTGTGCCCCGCGCCGATCGATGCCCGATCGGCGCTGGCGCGCATCTGTGCGACGATGGAAGCCGCCACGCAACTGGACGTTGATACCGGCTGGACGATGTACGCAGTGTCCGACGACCGTGGCGCCATGCCGTCGGTCGTCGACCGAGCGCTAACGCGTGGTGCGCAAGAGCGCGAACGCTACGCGTTTTTCTCAGCTATCGGGCACGAACTCCGAACGCCGCTCTCTTCGATTCGCGGCTATTTGGAGACGTTGCTCGATGACAAGATCGATGCACACACGCGCCAGCGATTCTTGACCGTCGCGCACAACGAATCGTTGCGTCTTTCGCGGCTGGTCGAAGGCATGTTTGAGATTTCGCTGCTGGATCTTCACGCATCTTCTCCCGCCGCATCGAAGGGTTCCGTCCAGCGCGCGATCGACGCGGCGATCGATGCCTGTTCGTCAACGGCTGCGGCGCGCTCCGCCACGATCAATCGAACACCGGTCGAATCCGCGACCGTTGCAATGGACAGCGATCGCTTGACACTCGTGTTGATTAACCTGTTGGATAACTCGATCAAACACGGCCGCGCGGGCGGCACGGTTACGATCGGTAGCGCGCTCATCGACCGCCGCGCGGTCTGTATCGTCGTCGAAGATGATGGACCCGGGATTGCTGCCGAATACCGCGACCGTATCTTTGCATTAGGCGAACGTGGTGACACCCAGGCCGCCGGTACGGGCATCGGTCTTGCACTCGTCCGACTCATGATTGAGCGCGTGGGCGGCCGTGTCGATCTTGACGATGCACCGATGAGCGGCGCCCGCTTCACGATTACACTGCCTACTTGAGGTCTTTTTGTTCGAGCGCTTCGCCATCGACGACCAGCTCACCACGCTGATTAACGACGGTCGTCTTGCACCGAAGCCGTCGCTTATCGACGAGAATTTCGACGACTTCGGTCGTGGCTGTTACGGTGTCACCGATGAACACGGGTTTCAGAAACTTGAGCGTTTGCGCAAGCGAAATACCGCCCGGGCGCTGCAACAGCATGCCGTTCGTGGTTGAGAGCAAACTCGCCGTACACATACCGTGGACGACGCGCCGGCCGAAACGCGTCGTGCGGGCATACTCTTCGTCCATGTGAAGTTCGTATGTGTCGCCGCTCACGGCAGCAAACAGCAGAATATCGGCTTCGGTCATCGTCTTACTAAAGACAGCCCTATCGCCGATGCGAAATTCCTCGAACGCTTTGATACCGCTCACGGCATCACGCCAAAACGGCGAGCGCCGCCTGCGCGACGAGCGTGTCTTCGTCGACAGTTCCCGAACTGACGCCGATCGCGCCGATCGTCTGCCCATCAATAACGATCGGCAATCCGCCGCCGACGTTGGTGACTTTATTATTCGACGCGATCGCTAGCCGCAGTCCCAGTAACACATCTCCGCCGACTTCTTCTGCCGTCGGGCGGCGGCGCGTCGCCGCCGAAAACGCCTTGGTGACGGCAATGTCGATCGAGGCGATGCGGCCGCCGTCCATGCGCGAAAACGCGAGTAGCGCACCGCCGGGATCGACGATTGCAATACACTGGCCGACGCCTATTTCGAGCGCCTTTCGCTCCGCGGCGTCCAGCATAGCGCGCACGCCCGCGGCCGTAAGTGCAACGCGATTCCGTTCGATATATGACGAGTTCATGCCGCAGCATTCGGGCCCAGGAATGAACCCAACCTCCAGGCGCCCGTCGCCCATCCTCCGAATCCGCGGCCATGGCATCCGGTCTCGTTGTCACGAATCTCGCGAAATCGTTCGGTCAAAAGGCCGCGCTCAACGAGGTTTCCTTCGCCGCTGCACCGGGCGAAATCGTCGGACTCATCGGACCCAACGGTGCGGGGAAATCGACCGCGTTTGCGTGCCTGAGCGGATTCTTGCGCCCCGATACCGGCACAATTGCGTTTAACGGCGAGGAGCTTGGGGGCGACCGCGGCCGCATCATCTCGCTCATTCCGGAAACTCCGGAAGTCTATCCGCTGCTGACGGTATGGGAACACGTCGTCTTCGTCGCACGACTGTGCCGCTTGCCCGATGATTGGGCGACCCGAGGCGAAGCACTCCTGGCGCGTTTTGGGATGCTGTCCGAACGCGACACGCTCGGCAGCACCTTATCAAAGGGCATGCGTCAAAAAACATTGATCGCCGCGACCGTGCTCGCAGGCACGCCGGTCTTGCTGCTCGACGAGCCGCTCATCGGACTCGATCCGCTCGGTCAGCGCGAGTTGCGGGAGATTTTGCGCCAACTGCGCAGCGACGGAACGGCTATCATGATCAGCACGCATCAGCTTGAAGCGGCCGAAGCACTTTGCGATCGCGTGATTATTCTCAAAGACGGCCGGGCCGTCGCGACGGGAACCATCGAAGAGATCCGCTCGGCGGGCACCGGATCGCTCGAAGACGTCTTCCTTGAGATCACCGGCTGATGATCTGGCTACGAGCGCTCTTTTATGCGGACGGCCGGGCATTCATCAACGGCCTGCGGCAAATCCGCCGCTCGCCCGGCCGCGCGGTCGGCTGGATTCTGTATACGCTCGTCATCGCACTTTTTATCGTGTCGCGCGTCTTGGCAAATCATTTCCGGCCCGCGGTAAACAACACGGCGCAGGCGGACTACATCGTATGCGGCTTTCTTGTGATCTTCTTCTTATATCTCGCATTCGGTATCGGTGCCATCGGCTTATTTCGCTCGCGCGCTGAAGCGCATTTTATCGTCGGGTCGCCCGTACCGCCGCATATTGCGATTCCGTACTTGCAGATACGCGACGCCGTGACGCAGAGTTGGATGTCGCTTTTTCGGGGCATTTATTTTCTGCTGATTTTCGCGCCGTGGAACATTCCCGTCGCCCAAGCAGCGAACAATATTGCCCTCGTACTGGCGAGTTTCATCGCGCTGATTAGTATCGGTGTGCCACGCCGCTTGGCGTCAAGGCCGTACGCGATCCTTACGATGGCCGTTTGCCTGCCGCTAGCGCTCGTCTGCGCGCTGCCGGCAATACGCACGGCAGTCTTCCAAGTTCATCTGTCGCCGGTGGCAATGTCGCTGGCCTATCGATACATTCCCGCCTGGCATCCGGGTAGCGTACTCGAACATCCAAGCTGGGCGTGGGTTCTCCTCGCGCTCGGCGTCGCCGCGGCTGCCATCGGAGTGCTGGTGTTGCGGACGCGTAATGCGTACCCGGAAGTCTATGCACTGTCGATGCGACGACTTGAAGTGATGGAACGCTTCCGCGCGCGCCGGCGCGGTGCGGCCGTCGCGCCAAAGCGCGTGTACACCAGTGCGCGGTCGCCCAAGGCGTACCATGCGCCGGCCGGGCTGGCTATTTTCGTCTGGAAAGCCTCGATCGAAATTCGGCGGCAAATGTCACCGTCGGCCCTTATCGTGATCCCGATTATCTGCGCCGTCGCCGGGTTTGCGTTGTCGCACTTTTCGCAATCCAACGTCGGATTCTACAGTCTGCTCATCAATTTTTCCGTGGTGGGAACGTTCGTCTTTAGCGTCCGCGGAGCGATGGGTCTGAGTGCGGAGTTGCGCCGGCCGCTCTTCTGGCTCGCGCGCGCGACATTGCTTCAACGCCTCGCCGCTGTTTGTGGCGGCCGATTATTGCTGCCGCTGGTAAACGCCGCCGCCTTCGTGCTCGGGATCGCACTCGCCGGTGGAGATGCGAACCGGCTGCTGATCGTTGGTATCGGCGCGCCCGCCTACATCATCTTACAGGTGGGCATCGGCACTGCCGTTTTCGCGATTTCGCCGCGTATGCTCGACCAGCGCGGACCGCTGAGCGGTCTGCGGATTCTGTTGGCTCTGCTCTTTTTGCTACCGCCCGGGGTCACATACGGCTTGGGCGCGTGGCAGATGCACAGCCTTCTCGCCGGCATCCTCGCGGCGGCTCTGGTGGCGCTAGCCGAAACCGCCGTGCTCTTGGTCTTTGCCGCTAGTCTCCTGGCGGGCCGGGCCGATCGCTTATCCGCCGCCTAAGGCGGGTGACGGCAAGCACGTTTTTCATGATATTTTTGGCGATGCTAAATATCGGCGCATACCCTGCCGACACCCAAAGCATCAAGGTTATCCACAGGTTATCCCCTTAAGGACAGCTATGACGCTCGATGGTGCGGTGCTCAGCGAGCAAGGCATGACCTTCGCACTAGCAACGGTCCCCTTCGCGCTGCTCAAGGACCCGCAAGAAGCGGTGGTTTTGCTCGCCGGCCTCAGAGAGCATGTGTTCCCGGGACTGCCCGTCGTCTTGATGACCCGTGAATGGTCCGGGATGCCGCGCTACTACGGCGACCCCGAATGCTCGCGCGCCATGCAAGGCGTGCATGTCAGTCGCATCGCTTGGAGCCGCTACACGCTCGCTTAGCGGCCAAGAGAGGTTTCGAGCACCGATTTCGTACCTTGACTTGTGCTCGCCGCCGTCGCTCAATTCCAGCAAACTGCGAACGCCGCCGCCCAAGCGTGGCAGCAGCAGCCCCCCTATATCGCCTACCGGGTAAGCGTCGCCGTCGACATACCGGCGATGCAGAAGTATCGCGTTATCACGCGCGCTGTCGAAACTCGCACGCGCGATGATTTTGCGGTGCTGCAAGATTTGCCCAAAGGGCAACGTCAGTACGGGCAGAGCTTCCCGCTCTTGCCGACGTTTGATGCGCTCTCGTATTTCCGGGTGAGCTTCCGCATGGCCGACCCCGTGCGCATGCACGATCCACTTAGCGGGGTGAAGATGGAGCAGCCGATTACGTTCAACGCTTCAGCACCCGCCAACTCGCGCGCGGACGCCGTGTCAATCGCATTGCGTAATTACTATCCGCACTATGCCGACGATTCGACCGATGCTCGCTTGCATCTGCTAATGGACCCGCTGCCGGCGTTGACGCACGACAACGATTCGACGTTCTACTTACACGATGTCTACATCGATCCGCAGACCTCGCTGCCCATCCGCGTAACGTACGTTGGTCCGACGACGGAGCTTGATATTGACTATATAACCGTCGAAAATCATCCGGTGGTCAGCCACGCTTTCTACAAGCAAACCCTCGTCGGTCCGCTTCACATCGGCCGCACGACCTACACGATCGATGCACATTACGATCAGTTCACGTTCCCGCAAAAGCCGTCGGATCCGAAACTCGCAAGCGCACCGTAAAAAGGCCTCACTCGCGCGGTCTAAGAATGAGGGGGACGGCCCTGGAAAGGTGGCAGAGTGGTCGATTGCACCTGACTCGAAATCAGGAGAACCTTCACGGGTTCCGGGAGTTCGAATCTCCCCCTTTCCTAAGGTAACGGAATCCGGTTCACTCGCCGGGTTCTTTTTTTAGGCCCGTTTGCGGCGAAAATACTCTTGCAACTGTTGCGCCGTTTCGTCGCCGAGCACGCCGGCCGTAACGCTCACGCGATGATTGACGGCCGCCGAACCGATCACGTCGAGCACGCTGCCCGCAGCGCCGCCTTTGGGATCGGCGCAACCGTACACCAGCCGCTCGATGCGCGCAGCCGCCATCGCTCCGGCGCACATCGCGCATGGTTCTTTCGTGACATACAGCGTACCGCCGATACGCCACGCGCCGAGCGCGTGCGCGGCCGCGCGGATCGCCAACATTTCGGCGTGCGCGGTCGGATCGGGGCGGCGTTCTTTCTCGTTCTGCGTCTCGATGACGAGATCGCCGGTAACCAGAACAGCGCCGACGGGCACGTCGCCGCTTGCCGCGGCATCTGCGGCGCGCGTCATTGCAACGCGCAGATACCATTCATCTTGCTCCCGGCCCGGCTCGAACGGGCAACCCCTGCCTTCGGAGGGCAGTACTCTATCCAATTGAGCTACGGGAGCGCGACAGAGCCGGTTGGACGGGCGCCCTACGGGCCCTTCTCTTCGCCGGGCACCGGTGCCGATGTCGGCATGTGCTTGAAGAGATCGAGCTTGTGCTCGACGAGGCCACGATAGAATTTGCGGACGCAGTCGGGGTGGCCAAAAAAGTAGGTCCGCGCGTAAGCCAGATCATCCCCCGAGCTATCCGGCACGTAGTGAGAAATCTCGATTTCTTCCATTTGGCCGCGGTCGACCGGATGGGGGCAGAAATCGCAGGGGATCGTCGACATGAGGCTATTCCTTGAGAGAAAATTGCCGGAAAACGTGCTTCCGGCTCTCCAGCATTACCCCGGGACGGGTCCCAAAGATGCAGAGGCGGCGCCTCTCGACGCCGCTCTTGCGAAATTGGCCCCCCGAAAGATGTTGCCCTTCGGGCAGGCCTGCGCTTTGGTCGGGTCCATTGACGCAAAAAAAGCAATCCTAACCGGGATTGCCTTTTGAAAAATCTGACTCGGGTAGGATTTGAACCTACGACCTAGGGCTTATGAGTCCCCCGCTCTACCACTGAGCTACCGAGCCGCGCGAGGGGCGTGGCGACCGGATCGAATTGTTCTCCGGGCACCTCGACCCCTCTCCTCGTTTCCTCCGCCAGGAGTCTGAACGCGCCGGGCGCATCCTCGCCTGCATGAGGGTGAATCTTTTCAGCTTGGTCTTTCTCGCTTTGGCGTGCGCGTTACCGTTGGCCGTCAGCGGTGAAGACGGCGCGGCGATCCTGGCTCACCATCGAGCGTTCGTCGGCTGGCAAGCCGACGATGCCGGCGTGCAATCCCTCAAACTCACCTATGTCATCGCGCCGCGTCGGACGCCTGCACCAAGTTCAAGCGCAACTCCTCTAGCCGACGCCGCCCCTGCACGTGAGCCAAGTGTTACCGAATACCGGCACGGCCTGGTGTATCGTGACATCGAGCGAACCGGCCGCGGCTTATCCGTTGGGGAAGGCTTCAACGGCAAACAATTCTGGCGCTCGGATGAAAGCGGCAATACGGTCGTCGTTCTCGAGAAAGAACTACGTCTCGCCTTCACCGAAAATGTCGTCGATGCAGAGGCGGCAGTGCTCGTACCGTCCGTAGCCCGCGGGACAGCGCAAGTCGATTCAAAAATCGCGGATGTCGTTCGTATCACGCCGCCCGACGGTGTTCCGGCTGATCTCTACGTTGAACGCGCTACCGGTGCATACTTACGCGTCGTCTACGATCCCGACGACCGCTTCGATTCGTACAGTATCGATATCATTGCGTATCGCGACCTCGCTCCCGGAAAGAAAATCGTTTCGGAAACGCGCGGTACAACCCGCGGTGCCGTGCTGCGCCTGGCCACCGCCGAACTTAATCCGACGATCGATCCGGCCGATCTTCGCATTCCCAGACCAGCTTCGTCGTGGACGTTTGGGTCAACTGAACCCTATCCGATCACGGTCGCAATTGAAGCTCGCGCGGGACGCTCGGTGCGGGTACGCGCCAGCATCAACGGCCACGAAGGCACGTTCCTACTCGATTCCGGCTCATCGGATATTCTGGTTTTCACACCATACGCCGACACGATCGGTCTCGAAGAGTTGGGCCGCAGTGCATACACCGGTGTTAACGGCGGGGTTGTCGGCGCGAAACTCGCACGCGTCAAAGATCTTGCGATCGGAGCAAACGTCCTTCACAACGTCGTCGTGAATGTTTCAAGTCGAGGTTTTTCGGGCGTCGACGGGATCCTCGGCTACCCGTTGCTTGCGAACGCCATCGTCGACGTTGACCTCAACTCCAAGGCAATGACGATCCTCGACCCGACCAAGTTCGACGCAACCGTCGGCAAAGGCGCTTTCGGATTTCCGGTTGACCTTACGACGTTTCAGCCCGGTGTTATCATGTCGTTTCCAAAAGGCGTCGTCGCGCATCCCGTTCTTGACAGCGGCAATGAATTCAACGTCTTACTTGCCGAGGATATGCTGCGAAGCGGCAAAGTGACAGGCGTTGCCGACACGATCACCATCGGCGGCGTCGGCGAGTTTGAAAACTATCTCTTTCTCGGCGGGGTCGATGGCAGCGGAACGCAAAAGGCGCCCTGCATTCGAACGAACATGTCGGTGGGACCATATCGCTACCAACAAGCGCTTACGTGTTTTGCGCCGGGCAACGTATTCGGAAGTGACGGCGGGCTCATCGGCTTCGATTTTATGCGTCACTTCAATTGGACGTTCGACTATCCCGAAGCAAAGTTAGTGCTCACGCCGAACGGTTTGTAGTAAACAAAACAGCGACGGGAAGTCCGTCGCTGTTTTTAAAAAATGCGGTCGGAGGGACTCGAACCCCCAACCTACAAGTTCGTAGCCTGTTGCTCTATCCAATTGAGCTACGACCGCATGTGTCGCGACGGATTTCCCGGCGACCTCGGTAGGTACACCGCACGCAACGCGAACCCTGCCGAATGCAAAAGAGCCCCCGTAAGAGGGCCCTTTTTTCGACATTCGGAGAGGGTGGGATTCGAACCCACGGTACGGTATAATCCGTACAATGATTTAGCAAACCACCGCATTCGGCCACTCTGCCACCTCTCCGTGCGGGCGGCTCACCTTCGGGTTTTGTGTCGCGTCGTCCCTGCTCTTAGCGCGCCACCAGGGGCCGGATGCTCGCATGCGTCGCTAAATCCGCGATGCGAGCAGCGATCGTTTCGGCCGCAAACGGTGTCCGCAAATCCGCAACTGCAGCGTGTACGCGCCGCACGCATTGCGGGTCATCTAAGAGTTGCGCGACAACGCGTGCGATGTCGCCGCTGCGGTCGGCACGCAGCGCAGCGCCTCGCTGGGCAAGATAGCCGGCGTTGCGCTCTTCTTGACCCGGAAGCGGCCGAATAAGCACCATCGGTATGTCGGCGCTCAGCGCTTCGGACGTTGAGAGACCGCCGGGCTTCGTCAACAAAATGTCGCTTGCGAGCATGTAGTCCGCAACGTTATCGACAAAACCGAGCACGCGTGTATCGTACTGGTAACTGCGTGCAGCCTCTTCGACTTTACGTTGCAGCCGCGCGTTGCGTCCCACGATCACAACGAGCGTCACCTCTCGATCCAGATGTGCAAGTGCGCGTGCGGTCGCAGCCACTGGACCCAGACCCAAACCACCGCCCATCACGAGCAGCACGGGCCGGTCAAGCGGTAAATCGAGCGCAGCACGAATCTCGCCGCGCGAACGCGAGCGATCGGCGAACTTCAGATCGACGGGGATGCCGTCGACTCGCACCCGGCCGGGGTCGATGCCCTTGGCAATTAGCGTCGCGCGCATTTCCGCCGTCGCGACGGCATACGCATCGATGTTGCGGTAAATCCAAAATGGGTGGACGACGAAATCCGTCACGACGCCGAGCACGGGAATCGTCGGATCGTAAAGCCGCTTGTAAGCCGCCATCGCGTTGCACGGGAAAGCATGCGTGCAGACAACGACGCTCGGCTTCATTCGCTTGATCAAGCGCTGCAGATTACGCGCCGTAAACTCCGCCGCCCAGACGCGGAACCCGCCGGCTTCTTTCGCCCGTTCGGCCCGATCGTAGATGAAACCGTATACTTGCGGAATCGTGCGGACCATGCCGATGTATCCGTCGCTGACGACCTTCGAGAAAAAGGACGCCGCGTAGCGGTACGAGTCGACAACCTCTCCGCGGATTCCGCGCTCTTCGAGCCGCGCGCGCACGGCATCGGCCGCGGCGGTGTGGCCGACGCCCACGCGGGCGGAGAGAAAAAGAACCGGTCCTACCTTTCCGCCTCCGGTGCCGACTCTTCTGCGAGCACGAAGAAGTCGTCGAGTATTTCCTGAGCGAGGGCATCGTCGTCGAGCAGCGTCCCGGTCGCGTCGGTCACGACGAACTCGTCGGCCGTTTCGCTGTAACAGACGGCAAAAGCGTTATTCTCGTCATCTTCAACAATACCGACGACTTCAAACTCGAGCTTCTTTCCGTCGGTCGTTTCGATCACGAGCACGTCGCGCAACTCGAGCGGGGCCTCGCCCGCGCCGGTCTGGCCGTTGTGCTGGCCGTTCGATGAGTCGATGATCGTCACTCCTTACTTGATGTAACGCGCGACGTTCGCGTTATGCTCGGCGAGGGTCTTTGCGAACGCGTGGTGCCCATCACCTTTATACACATAGTACAGATAGTCGGATGGTCGCGGCGCGAAGGCCGCATCGAGTGACGGTTTGCCGGGATTGGCGATCGGCGTCGGCGGCAGGCCGAGATGCCGATAGGTGTTGTAAGGTGAATCGCTTTCGAGGTCTCGCTTCGTAATGACGGGATGATGTTCGGCAAACGTATACTCGATCGTCGCATCCACTTCGAGCGGCATACCCAACCGCAAGCGGTTGTAATACACGCCGGCCATCAGCGCGCGCTCATCGTCGGCCTTGGCTTCTCGTTCGACCAGCGAGGCAAGCGTAACGACCTCAGGCACCGTATGCCCCAGGACCCTGGCACGCGCTTCGGCGTCGGGCGGCAGCTCCTTGCGAAACTGCGTCGTGAAAATTCTGGCCGCCGCCGCCGGCGTGACCTCGGTCGGAATCAAATACGTACTCGGAAACAGATAGCCCTCAAGCGAAGGGGTGCGGCGGCCGTCGAACGTGAGGCCCGTATGCACGAAAAGATGGTCGAACGCCGCAGCATCTCCGAGCTTGCGGTCCGCCAGTGCTTGGGCTATCTCGCGCGCGGTAAAACCCTCGGGAATCGTCACCCACACCGCAACCTGCGCCTGACCGGCGACGAGCCGGCGCAAGGTTTCGTCGCTTGAAAGGTGCGGCGCAAAGCGGTATTCGCCCGCTTTGACGTCCGCTTCGTTGTGCCGCAAGCGCGCCAGGATGCGGAAGGCAAACGGATGGGAGATGATGCCTTCATGCTCGAGGCGCCCGACGATTTCGCTAAAGGTCGCGCCGCGCTCGATGACCACGGTCGTCTCGTGCAGCGGCAGCGCCCGGTCCACGTATACCGCATTGTGAAACCACAGCGAAGCCGCCGTAACGATGACGGCGGTCATCACGAGAATCGCAACGGCCGTATCGATCAGCGCGCGGCGCATGCGATTCATCCGTTGCGCCTGCGCGCAAGCCACGTATCGAGAATCAACGCAGCTGCCAACTTATCGACGACGGCTTTGCGCTTCTTGCGCGACACGTCGGCACCGATGAGTGACTTCTGTACCGCAGCCGTCGTCAGCCGTTCGTCGACGCGTTCGATGACGCCGTTGTATGCGCGTGCCAGATGCGCGATGAAGGCATCCATGTTTTTGGAGGCGACGCCGCGCTCACCCGCCAGCGTAAGCGGATCGCCGACGACAATGGTGCCGGCGCCGCGTTCGCCGGCGATCGCCACGATGCGCGCAATGTCGGTACGAATATTGGTGCGCTCGATCGTATCGTACGGAAGAGAAAACGTGCCGAACGGATCGCTGACGGCGACGCCAATCCGACGCTCGCCGACATCGAGCGCCACGGCGTTGTGGACGTCGGTCATTATGCCGGAAACGTGTCGAGTAGCGTGCGCGATTTCGGCCGCTTGCCCAGGTGGTACGTCACCAAGTCGTCGATCGCACGCGCGACGCGCGGCGTAGCAACCGTTGCCGCACGCACGGGACCGCCGCGCGGCGCACCCACGGCGCGAAAGCTCGCGACATCCGCTGCATCGAGTCGGTTCGCCGAACCGCGCGCGCCGCAGCATCGTTCGCATGACAGGCCGCCCGCTTCGGCGTCGAGCCAGGCGTCGTGCTCGCCAAAAGCAGCCGCGCAGCGCACGCATGCATCGTCGGGCGGCGCCAAACCGAGCGCTGCAAGCAGGCGGAGCTGAAACCGCGGAACGAGCGACACGGCATCGGCGCTCGCCGACAGAGCCGCGGCCGCGCCGGCAAGCAGCGCATACACTTCGGGCATTTCCAGATCCGGCTCGCAAAACGCATCGACGATTTCAGCCAGCAGTGAGGCGGCTGCGAACGTGTTCGGTTCGACAAGGCCCTGCCAGTAGCTGTGGACGGTTTGCGCCGAGGTGATCACATCGAGGTTTCTTCCCCGATGCAGCGTCAAAGTCGCTTCACTCAGGAATTGCAACGTCCCGCCGATCGCACTTTTCGGCCGGCGGACCCCTTTGCCGACCGCGTCGAGCTTGCCGCGCGATGCGGTGAAGAGCGTAAAGATCCGATCGGCCTCGCCAAGATTGCGCGCCCGCAACACGATCGCGTCGGTCGTGTAGGTGCGTTCGGTCAGCGCATACCCCGATCGGGCGTCGCAGCGTGGTCGTGCAGCGTCTGGGCGGTAAACGCTTCAGGCAAGAGCTGCATGAGCGTCGTGGTCTTCACCTGACTCGCATCGCGGTAGATGACGCGCAACTGCGGCGCAAACTCGTAGAGTGCCTGGCGGCATGCCCCGCACGGCAATGTCGTTACCCCATCGGGCCCGGCGACGGCGATTGCGTCAAACGCCCGCACGCCTTGACCGATGGCCGTAAAAAGCGCCACGCGTTCGGCGCACATCGACAAGCCGTACGATGCGTTCTCGATGTTCGCGCCGGTAAACATCCGGCCGTCGCGCGACAAGAGGGCGGCGCCGACGGAAAAATTTGAATACGGAGCGTAGGCTCCGCGGCGCGTCGCAACTGCGGCGGCGAGAATGCTAGAGGGGTCGCGGGTCATCGTGCATCTCCGAGGCGGCTTCGATGGAACGGTGAGCTTTGCCGTTGGTCAGCACCCGAACTGCGAGTATTCTGCGGCCGCGTGTCCGATCGACGCGTAGCTTCACTCCTTCGCCGGCATCGATCTCTTCGCCCTCACGCGGAAGCCGGCCAAACAAGCCGACGGTAAAGCCGCCAATCGTCTCAAATTCTTCGTGCGGCAACTCGATGCCGAGTTCGGCGTTGACGTCCTCGATGTTCGTGCCCGCTTCGACAACGGATTCGTCGTCGGCAACGCGCCGGATCGCTTCTTCTTCGCCTTCGTCGTGCTCATCGCGAATTTCGCCGACGATCTCTTCGAGCAGATCCTCCATCGTGACCAGACCCGCCGTGCCGCCGTATTCATCGAGTACGATCGCCAGCGAGAATTTGTGGCGCTGCATATCCCGCAAGAGTTCGGAGATACGTTTGTTTTCGGGCACATGCGTCACCGGCCGCATCAGCGATCGCAGGCTTACGCTGGCAATCGTACCGTTCGCAAGCGCAATAAGCAATTCGCGATCGTGCACGACGCCGATGACGTTGTCGATCGTTTCGTCGTAGATCGGCAGCTTCGAATAGCCATCGGCGATCACCAGGTCGAGCGCGCGCCGGGGCGAGGAGGCGACGGCAACCGACGTCATATCGGGACGCGGCGTCATTACTTCGCGCACGATCGTGTCGCCGAACTCGATGATCGAATGGATGAGTTCGCGTTCGCCTTCTTCGAGGACGTTCTGCTCGACACCGACATTGACGAGCGTTTTTATGTCGTCTTCGGTGACGTAGGGGCCGACGTGCGGTTTGCCGCCAAAAATGCGGACGACAAAATTTGTTACACCCAAAAATGCCCAGGTCATCGGTGTCAGCACCCAGATCACACCGCGCAGTGGGCGGGCGATCCGCAGTGCCCACTTATCGCTGTCCGAAACCGCGACCGTCTTCGGCATGATCTCGCCGAAGAGCAGGATCGAGACCGTCATGAGGATCGTCGACCACACGGCCGCATGCGGAATGCCGGCGACGATGAACAGGTACGTCGCGACGGAGTCAGCGGCCAGCAAAACGACCGTGTTCCCGATCAATATCGAGGTCAGCGTCCGGTTGCGGTCGTCGAGCAGTTGCCCCAGGCGAACGGCGCCCTTGAAGTGTTTCTCCGCCAAAGCGCGGACCTTGATGCGGCTCACCGAGACGATCGACGCTTCGGAGGCAGCGAAAAATGCCGCGGCTCCCGTCAACACGACCAGTGCGACGATTTGAGGCCAGTACGAGCTCATCGTGTGGCCGGCGCCGCCTCGCGGACCATGGGCGGGGGCGTCCTCGGCCGGAAAGCGGCCGGTAGCGGGTCGGTACTCAAGCGCCGCAATTATAGCACATGCGGGCGCGTCATGAAGAACCAAATGCCGTAGCTCACCCCGACGCCCAACAGACCGCCCCAGAAGACCTCGCGTGCCGAATGGATTCCCGATTCGACCCGGCTCTGCGTCACGAGGAGCGCCAGGAAGAACGCGAGCGCCGCCAAGAGCGCGCTGTGCGCAAGCAGCGCGATAAACGTGGCGGCCGCAAACGAGAGCGCCGCATGGCCGGAAACGGCGCCGCCCTGCAAGGCCGACCCGCGTCCGGCACGCGCCTTGGCGACGATCGTCGCGATACCAACGATCACCAGGCCCATAAAAACGGCATTCGCCGGGAGGGCCAGCGCTGCACGGTACACGCGGTCGCCGCCGGCTAGAATGCCCTCGTAAAACGTGAGATAGCCGACAATCAATGCGGCGAACGCGACGACGAGCACTGCTCCCGCTGCCGTGTCCTTGGCGATCTTGGCGAGCGGATGGTGTGCGAGCGTCATAAGATCCACGATCGCTTCGACGGCCGTATTCACCAGCTCGAATGCCAAAACGACCGCCACCATGATGACGATCGCGATAACGTACGGCCGCCCCAAGCGCAGATACAACGTCGCGGCAAGCACGAGCGCGGCGGCGATGAAGTGCAGGCGCATGTGGTTCTGCGTGCGCGTCGCGTAGATGATGCCCTCGAAGGCGTAGTGGAATGCGCGAAATACTCCGTGCTCGCGCACGTGTTTGATCGATGTCGACGCGCGGGGAAGACGCGGATTCTTAATGCAATCGCTCCATCAGCACGGCCTCAACCGAGGTCGGCTAGCGTGAGCGCGTGCTCGCCTCGCCACGCATCGGTGTAGGAACGACGAGCAGCGGTATCATCTTTTCCTTGCGCTTTGAGCGCTTCGGCCAGACCGAAAAACAAGTGCGGATCGTTCGGATAGCGCACAAGTTCGCGCTCAAATACCGCTTGCGCCTCGGGATAGCGTTGCGCCTCGAGCAGCGTTGCCCCCAAGCCTTCGCCGACCGGCGTCGACCACGAATTCTTGGGATCGCCCAGATCGTTTCCTTGTTTGCTTAGTGCAATCCGATAGTCGCGAACAGCCGCATCGTCTTCGTGCTTTGCTCGCTCGATGACCGCGCGGGGCAGCGCGATCGCCGCATCGTCGGTGCCCGCTTTGGCAAGAACGGCAAGGTCGCGATCCGCGGCGGCAAGATCGCCGCTACGAACTTCGGCCACGACTCCCATCGCGCTCGTTGCCGGTAACAACGCAGCCGCCCGGCTGCCATCATGCAGTCGCAGTGCGAGCAATCCCCGCTCGAACGCCGACTCCTTGGCGGCAAACGTGCGCGCCTCGGCATCCCGGCCGACTGTCGTCAGCCCGTAGAGCACGAATCCCACGTCATGATCGTGATAGAGCTGCATATACCGCTGCCCATCGCCGTTGCCTAGCTGAGAATACGCCTCGTCATAGTGCACCGCTGCCTCGTTGACGGCGACGAGCGCATCATAGTTGCCGACCCGGGCGTACGTATGGCCCGCCATATGCGGTAAGTGCGATTGACCCGGATCGTAGGTAAGACCGGCGAGATAGTTTGCATCGGGGAGCGCGCGCTCGGGGTGACCGGCGCCTTCCCAAAAATGGATCAGCAGATGATGCGCACCCAGATCGTCCGGGTCCAGCGCAACGGCGGCACTCAAGTCGTCGAGCATCGTCTTCGCCGACGGCACGAGTTGCCGGGATCCGTCCGTCAACAAGTCGACGGCGTTCCAACCGGCGTAGGCAGCAAGCGTGTGAGCCATGCCGTCACTTGCGTGCGTATCGGCATACTGTTGCATTGCCGAAAAATACGCAACATACCGCTGCTTGAGCGGCTTTGAAAGATCGTAGCGCACAGCAACGGCTTCGAGCAAGGCACGATCGTCGCCGGACGCATCCGATGCGCTCGCGCGGCCGCGTGCAACGGCAGTGGCACCGCGCGCTTCGCCGGCACTCGTCGACGGCAAGTTGATATCGATCGTATCCGCAACCGCCTCGCACGCATAGGCTACCGCCGCATGCGGATCGGCCGTCTCGGCGGCTTTGAACGCGAGTCGCGCTTCGCCGACGTTAAACGCGTAGAGCATGCCGAGTCCACGATCGAACTCGGCCTGTGCTACGGCACTCTGCGTTGCAACGGTGCGATGTGCATGCGCGCGCGCGGATTGCGCGCCGGCCGGCAGGCAGGCCGCCGCGACGAGCGCCGCGGTCACGGAGAGCTTTTTCAGTACGGCCACGGCATACCAATCGTTTCGGCTAAACGGCGTTCTTCATGTTCCATGTGTCGGCGTTCTTCGGCTTCGAGATGGTCGTGACCCAGCAAATGCAGCATCCCGTGAATGAGCAGACGCTGGACCTCGCGTCCCAAAGGCGCGTCGTAGTCGGCCGCCTGACGGCGGGCGGCGTCGACCGAGATGACGATATCACCTAACAGGCGCTCCCCACCGGCATATGCGTTGCCTGGCTCAACGAGCGGGAAACTCAAGACATCGGTGGCGGCGTCTTTACCCCGGTGGG
>Ga0302324_100004066_pt1 | contig 32639 bp, 33 predicted proteins | sample Palsa_T0_1_FD_201949 | JGI IMG/M metagenome (GOLD analysis project Ga0302324, IMG submission 201949) | Peat permafrost microbial communities from Stordalen Mire near Abisko, Sweden - Palsa_T0_1 | ecosystem: Environmental > Terrestrial > Soil > Palsa > Peat permafrost | place: Sweden: Abisko... | reverse complement strand
GGAATGCTGCCGAACAGCATTTGCCACGCCGTCAGCGGCAGGAGTTCGACATCGTGGCGCGCGCGCAGTTTCTTTGCATACACGGCGCTCGCGGCCCACGACATCGCGGCGGCTACGGCGAGTAACTTGCTCGTGAGCCCGGCTGCAAGATCGAGCGGCGTCAGGACAAGTGCAAGTCCCAATGCAGCCAGCGCGAGCACGACCCAGCCGGTCCGCGTTAAGCGCTCGTGCAAAAACGGCCATGCTAAGATCGCAAGCCAAAACGGCATTGTATATGCGAGGATCGCCGTCTTACCGGCTCCGCCGGTTGCGACCGCAAGTGTTTGAAATAACGTGAAGCCGGTGGTCTGCAAGAGGCCCAATACGATCGTGGGAACGAGCGGCGTTGGGCGCAGCGAACGGCGCATGAGCACCAGCGCCGCAAACAAACTGACGACGGCAAGAACGGAACGAATTGCAGAAATGCTGAACGCATCGGCGTCGTGCGTCGCAATTTTGATAGCGACCCAGTTATAGCCCCAGACAAGCGTAAGGGCGAGCAGCGCTGCGTACGCTGTACGCGTTGCGCGCTTCATGTCGTCAACGCAAGCTGCGCTTGGACGAATCGTTGATAGCGTTCGTACGCCGCGACGTAGGTTGCCGTGAGGGCGGCGTCCGGGTTCGTCGGTGCGTCGTAGCCGGCTTTTCGCGCGGTCTGCGTCGGGTCGTCAATTGCGCCGACGGCATGGGCTGCAACGAGGGCGGCACCGAAGGCCGACGCCTCCTGTTGATGCGGCTGCACCGCCGGAAGATCGAAGACGTTCGCGATCAGCGTGCGCACGAGCGGCGCCTTCGTCAAGCCGCCGGAGAGCAGCAGGCGCTGCGCATCGCCGACCGTCGAGCGCACCACATCGTAGACGGCGTTCAAGCCGAAGACAACACTCTCGAAACCGGCGCGCAAAATGCAGCTTCGGTCGTGCGAGAGATCGAGTCCCTGGAATGCGCCGCGCAGCGAGCTGCGCCAGTACGGCGCGCGCTCGCCGGAGAGGAACGGCAACACGACCACGCCGGCCGCGCCCGGCGCCACGCGTTCGGCGAGTTCGACAGCATGGGGGAAGCGCTGCTCTTTCGGCAACTCTGCAAGGACCAACGCGAACATCCAATCCAGTGACGCGCCCGCGCTACTGGTCGGCCCGCCGACGATAAACCGCGTATCGTCGGCATAATAGCAAAACGTGCGCGCGCCGGCGTCGAGTGCCGGCGCATCCGTCATCACCCGGATGGCACCGCTCGTGCCGAGGGTCAGCGCGAGATCGCCCTTGAGCGAGGCGCCGATTCCAATATTTGCCAGGGCCCCGTCACTCGATGCCAAGACGACCGCCGTCCGGGCACCAAGATTGAGTTCGCGTGCGATCGCCGGGCGAAAATGCCGCAGCGCCGTCGACGGCGCCGCCGGCTGTGAAAGCTGTGCAGCCGTGATGCCGGCGAGCTCCAACGCGCGATCATCCCACTGCGGTTTCGCAAGTGAGAACATCCCGGTCGCCGATGCGATTCCCCAATCGACGAGCCAATCGCCCGTCCAGCGAAAGACGAAGAGTTCTTTGAGCCCCACGAAACGGTCGGTACGCGCGAACAATGCCGGATCGTGCTCGCGTATCCAGCGGAGTTTGGCAATGGGCAGCATCGGGTGCATCGGTGCGCCCGTGCGCTTGTACAACTCGAGCCCCGTGCCGTCGTCGTGCCACGCATCGGCAATGGCACCGGCGCGCCGATCCATCCAGGTGATAACGTGCGAGATGGGCTCGCCGTTCTTGTCGACGGCGACGACACCGTGCATTGCACTCGAGAAGCCGATCGCAAGCGCATCGCTGCCACGTAACCGCACATCAGCAAGTACGCGTTCGAGCACGCGCATCGTTGCGCGATAGACGACATCGGCATCCTGTTCGACAAACTCCGGCTGCGGCGTGATCAGTCCGTAGAATTCCGAGCCTTCACCAACTTCGCGACCATCGGTCGTTACGGCGAGAACCTTGACGGCACTCGTCCCGAGGTCGATGCCGACGACCACTTCGGCCGCCTGTGTCACGCGGGTTCGGGAATTTTCTCGATACGCCCGAGCACGAACGAATACGACCCGATGCCGATGAGTAAGATGACCGCCGCCATAACGATCGCTATTTGAAACGAGCCGGTTCGCTCGACAATAATGCCGGTGACGACCGGGGCGAAGAAGCCGGCTACGTTGTTGAACAAATTCATGATGCTACCGACTTGGCCGGTTGTATTGCGCGGCGCAATCAGCGCCGGTATCGACCAACCGACGGGTGCGTGAAACGCGATACCGGCCACCGCGATCGTGATCCACATAACCGCAATGTTGATGTTTTTTGTGTACGCCGCGCCGATGACGGCGAATCCCAGCACGAGCCCGGCGATCAGGAGCGTTTTGCGCACGCGGTTAGCGTCCATGCCGCGCTTGATGAGATAGTCGACGAGCCAACCGCCAACAAGCAGATCGGTAATCGTTCCGGTTCCCCAGATCAACAGCGCGTATCCCCCGGCCTGGATGATGTTGATGCCGAATGTCGTCGTGAGGTAGAAGGGTAGCCAGGCGAGCAAAAGCGCGAAAAGATAACCGTACGCGGTAAAGCCGATCGTCAGCCCCCACACCTTGGGCTGGCGCAAAAGATAGGGCAAGCCCGCGCCGCGCGTCGTATCGCCTGCGGACGCTTCGGGTTCAGCGCCGCCCGCTGCGATGTACGTTGCTTCGGCATGCGTGAGGCGCTTATCTTGACTCGGATTGCGATAGAAAACATAAAACAGCGCGAAGAAGACGAGACTCAGCGTCGCCGTAGACCAGAACATGCCGCGCCAGCCGAACAAGGTCAAGAGCCACGCAGTGAGCAGCACGCCAACGCCGTTGGAAAGCTTCGCAGCCGCGTCGAAGAGCGACGTAGCGCGACCGCGCTCGTTGCGCGGAAACCAGTAGCCGACGGCTTTCGCGTTCGCCGGAAACGTCGGCCCCTCGGCGATTCCTAAGAACGAGCGTGATGCGAACAGCAGCGTGAAGTTCGGCGCGAGCGCCGTCATGATCGACGCGAGCGTCCATAACAGGGCGCTGATGCGCGATATAACAGTAACGCCGTAACGGTCGAGAGCGATGCCGATCGGCACTTGGATCAGCGCGTATGCATAGAAGAAGGCGCCGCTGAGTAGACCAAATTTCTCGGGCCCGATGTTGAGATCGTGCTTCAAGGGGCCGGCCGCGACGCTGAGCGCTCCGCGATCGATGTAGTTGATCAGCACGCCGAAGCCTAAAATGAGCGCGATACCCCAGCGAAGGTTCGTCACGCGCTCGGCCGGCGCGATAATACTGCGGCCCATATCTGTCGTCTCCAATAGCGGCAAAGAACACCGGGTTGCGCGGAGAAATGCGCACATAATGAAGCGCAATCCCCCGCTACTTGAGTTGCTTACGGTGGCCGTCGAGATTTCGGCCCTGGGCCTCGGCGCGTGGATTACGAGCTGGCATGCCGCCCCTGCGCAAGCGAGCGAGCCCATCCCGGCGGCCGATCCGGAACCGCCGGCGGACGACGTCCGGCCTTCGGCAGGCCCGTTACTCGTTGCGCCGCCGCCCTCCGGCCAGCCGCCGGCGTTTCTCGCCGAAGGCGCCGACCACACCACCCGTTTTTTGCGCGGCTTCCTTCGCGGCAATTGGGTCACGTTCGGATTTTATGCCGGCGATGCGGTGCGCTTCGTCGATGCAGACGGGACGTGCTATGAGGGCCTTACGGTCAACGCGGTAGCGGTGATGCGCGAGCACGGTGGCGGCCCCGACGACGCCTTTGCGCTGCAAATCTCTATTTCACCCGAAGCAAAACTGCAAGCGACGTTTTTGGGTGGGCCGAACGATACTGAAACCCTCGGGCTCGAACCGCTAGTCGAGCGTCCTGTCGCATGAATCTGTTAGACCGTCTCGACACGACCCTGCGCGTTCGCGGCGGCGCCCGCCTCGAAGGCTCGATCGATACGCACGGCGCAAAAAACGCCGCCCTCCCGATCATGGCCGCCGCGTTGCTTGCCAAAGGCAAAGTTACGCTGCATCGTGTCCCCCGCATCACTGACGTTTCAGTCATGTGGTCGCTGCTCGAAGCACTCGGCGCACGCCTCTGGCTCGAGGGCCCGAACACCGTAACGATCGACGCCGCCAACGTCGACAAACACCGCGCCCCCTACATTCTCGTCCGCAAACTCGCCGCGTCGTTCGATCTCGTCGGCCCGCTGCTGGGCCGTTTCGGCCGCGCCGAAGTGCCGCTCCCCGGCGGCTGCGTCCTTGGCACGCGCGCAACCGACATGCACGAAGCCGCCTTCCGCGCACTCGGCGCCGTCGTCTCAAATTCCGGCGGCTACCTCATCGCTAAGGCCGAGCACAAATCGCTACACGGCGGCGACATTGAACTCCGCACGCCATCCGTCGGCGCCACCAAAAACGGGATGCTGGCTGCGGTCGTCGCCAAGGGCATCACGACGATCCGCAACGCCGCGATGGAACCCGAAGTCGTCGACTTGGCAAATTTTCTCAATGCGATGGGTGCAAAAATCAGCGGCATGGGCGGCGAAACAATCCGCATCGACGGCGTCACCGAATTGCGCGGCGTCGAATACGAAATTATTCCGGACCGCATCGTTACCGGGACGCTGTTGCTTTGCGGCGCCGCCACGCGCGGCGATGTAACGGTAACGAAGTGCGCTCCAGACGATCTCGAGTCGCTCATGTTCAAGCTTTCGGAATGCGGCGCCACGGTCACGCGCGGCAACAATTGGATTCGCGTCGACGGCTCGACGGTAAAAGGCGGCACCGATATCGTCACTGCGCCACATCCCGGGTTCCCCACCGATTTACAACCGCAAATGCTGACATATCTCTGCACCGTCCCCGGCACAAGTGTCGTCGAAGAATCCATCTTCAACGCGCGCTTTTCATACGTCAACGAACTTGCACGCATGGGCGCCGACGTCCGTGTCGCAATGGACAACAATACTGCACTCGTAAAGGGCGGTGTTCCACTGTCAGGTGCACCGGTCGAAGCCCCCGACATCCGCGCCGGCGCAGCGCTCGTCGTCGCCGGCTTAGCAGCCACCGGCGAAACCGAAATCATCGGCCTCGAATACATCGACCGCGGCTACGAACGCTTAGAAGAAATGCTCTCCGCACTCGGCGGCCAAGTGCAACGCTCGAGCGGCATAACACCTTTCATGGAACCGACCGGCACCTTCGAAACGAGCGTCTATCCACGAGTTTCGTAACATTCCAACGCTTAGCATGAGAAAACGTACGCAGACGTTCGTCTTTATGCTAACGATTGCGGCGTTGTCTTTATTCATGTCGCGTGCGGCCCTGCCGCGGGCAATCGAGTACTCGCGGCCTCCCGTGCTTTCGGATGGTACCTATGGCCGCGTCGTTGGACGAGGTGTCCAATGCGTTCCGTATGGATCAACGGCGCCGTCAGGGCCTATAAGTTATTTTGCACGAGACGTAGGAAAGCCGGGAGTTCCTCGACTTTCGCCGTCAGAGCGCGCCATGCTTCGCTCAATTATGCAATACGTGCATTCGCCTCTGCTTCGCTTCGCGCACGTGAGCCACGGGAGATTTATCGTTTATGCAATCCGGATGAAACCTGGCATTTGCATGGATGAGGCGCCCGGCTATCTCGTTCTGAATCGTGAATGTAACGTTACATACGAGCCCGGGGAGGACCCGAGCGGTACTGGTAACATACCCGATTGCCAAGGTCTTCCGAGGAGGCCTTGGATGCCGGGGCGCTGACTAGGGCGGGTTTGAAAATACGACCTTAGTGGGATGCGTGTTGCGCGCGCGCGAGTACCGCGAGCGTATCGATGGCGGTCTCGCCTCTGGGGGCTTTGCCATCGACATAGATGCTGAGCGCATTCGCGATGAAATCGTTGACGAGTGCACCGACGCCGACGGACTCGCCCAGTTGCGTGACCGCGCCGCCGAGCCACGGTAGCTCGAGTCGCTTGCCGTTCTCGAGATCGGTGAGCATCGACGATGTGAAGTGACGCGGTAATGTGTCGATGAACTGCATGCGATTCTCGGCGTAGTTCACGTCGATGGCAATGCCGCGGGCCCGGGCGACCGCCACGACCTCTTCCATCGAAAGTAGCAGTAATCGGCGCACGCCGTCGTTCGTGCGGACGGGGCCGATCGTCGCGCGCATGAGCGTGGTCGTGCCGCTGAGGCCGACGACGAAGACGAACTTCTCCCAGGTCTCGCGCCGGATGTCATCGCTGATCGTGCAATCGATGCCCGCGTGCTGACAGGCGGCGAAGAACTCCTCGACGCGCGGAGTACGCTTGCCCGTGAGCTCGCCGATAACGAGGCGCGCGAGGGCGCCGTTGTGGACGATGACGCCGGGCTCGGCAATCGCGGCCGAGATGTAGCCGACGCCGCCGATCACGCGGTCCGGCCCGACGATGCGGCCGACCGTCTCATCTTTGTCGACGCCGTTTTGGAATGAGATGACGGCGGTTTGCGGGCCGAGCATCGGACGAATCTGCGTCGCGGCACTTTCCGTGTCCCAGCGCTTGACCGCAATAATGACCAGGTCGACCGGCGCGACCGTGTTCGGATCGTTCGTCGCCTGGACGGAAGCGATCGTGACGTCGCCGCTTGCCTCGCTTCGCACCGTTAGCCCATGCTCGCGCATCGCGGCGAGATGAGTGCCACGAGCAATAAAGGTCACATCTTCGCCTGCCGCCGCGAGCCGGGCGCCGAAATAGCCTCCGAGTCCGCCCGCGCCGATGATGGCAATTCGCATACCTAGGCGCATACTTCGGAGCCGCGCGGGCGGCATCTTTGTTATCGGTCCGGCAATCGCCGCAAGAAAAGGGCGGTTTTTGCGGTTGCTTTCATCAGGATTCCCAATCGCCGGGCCGAACGGAGGGTATGCCCTTTGGGGTTCAGTGTCATCGGGACTTGCTTAAAGTCCACGCGCCGGTCGTCGTGCGCGCGATTGGGGAGTACTCGTCATCGATATCGGGATTGATCTAGGTACCGCTAACGTTCTGGTCTACGTCAAAGGCAAAGGCATCGTCTTACGCGAGCCGTCGGTGGTCGCAAAGGACGTGCGAACCAACAAAACACTCGCCGTGGGCGAAGAAGCGCGCTTGATGCTCGGTAAGACCCCGAGCAACATTCAGGCGATCCGGCCGCTGCGCGACGGCGTCATCGCAGACTTCGAAGTCACCGAAGCCATGCTGCATTACTTCATCAAAAAAGTGACGCGACAACGTTCGTGGCTGAGCACGCTCTTTCGACCGAAACCGTCGGTGGTGATTTGCGTTCCCGCCGAAATTACGTCGGTTGAAGAACGAGCCGTGCGCGACGCGGCAAAACTTGCCGGTGCAAAGTCCGTCGACATTATCGAAGAGCCGATGGCTGCAGCGATCGGCGCGGGGTTACCGATCGACGGACCGTCGGGCAACATGGTGGTCGACATTGGCGGCGGCACGACCGACGTTGCGGTGATTTCGCTCGGCGGCATCGTCGTTTCGCAATCGATTCGCGTCGCCGGCAACAAGCTCGACGAGGCGATCATTCGGCATATCCGGCGCGTATATAATCTCATGATCGGTGAGCGCACGGCAGAAGAAATCAAGATCAAGATTGGTTCTGCATATCGCTTGGAGTCCGAACTTGCGATGGAAATTCGCGGGCGCGACTTGATCAACGGTTTGCCCAAGACGGTCAAGATCACCAGCGAAGAGGTTCGCGAAGCATTGTCGGAGCCGGTGCAGGCGATCGTTGAAGCGGTGAAATCCGTTCTCGAAAAAACACCACCCGAACTTGCGGCGGACATTATCGACCGCGGCGTCATTCTGACCGGCGGCGGCGCGCTGTTGCGCGGCCTCGATACCCTACTCGGTGAAGTGACCGGCATTCCGGTCATCGTAGCCGAGGACCCGATGTCGTGTGTCGCCATCGGCACCGGTCAGCGCGTCGCTCTCTAAAGAACCGGCGCTCATGCCATCGACGCAGCGCGCACGACGATCGTGCGCGCTGCCGAGGGCCGGCCTGTCCATAACGGTCCCGTTCGGGCGCTCGGCGAATCGACCGTACTCCGACCTCTCGGCCGGGCTGTCGCGGTTGGTTCGCGAAGGCGTCATGACGATGGAGATGTTGGAACAGATGATCGGGCGGATCAACTCGGTGCCTGGAGACATGCGATGATCGCGCGCGCCATTGCAGCGGCAGGTGTGTCGGCGCTCGTTCTCTTGTCCACCGTTGCGGCGGCATCGGTTCCCAAGCCGAAGGAAAACGCGACGGCAAAGGGACCCGCGCAGACCTTGCAGACCAAAGATTTCCGCATCGAAACCGACGAAACACAAATGAACTACGACTCGGGTGCGTTTACGATGCCGCACCACGTGAAATTTCTTCGCCCCGGAACCGACGTCGTCGGCGACCGTGCGCAAGGAAACTTCAAAGACGATCTCGTGACGATCACGGGACACGTGGTGTTGCACGACAGCGGCAGCTCGCCCGAAGCGCGCCAAGCGGGAGCGCCGCCCGGCAACGGTCCTGCGACACTGGAATGCGACGAGCTGCAGATCGATTCCAGGCGCAAAGTCTATATCGCGACCGGCAACGTTCACTTCGTACAAGGCATCAACACAGCGAACGCTCAAAATGGGCGCCTGGATCAAGGCGCGCATACGCTCGACCTTTCGGGGAACGTCCATTTGACGCAAGGCGCAACGACGTTTTCGGGTGATTCGGTTCACTACGATACGCTGACCAAAGACGTCAATTCCACGGGCAATCCGATCATCATCACGGAACCCGCGACGCAGCCGTTCGGTCACCAAAATACGCCGACGCCCAAGCCGAAAAAGTAACCGCCGTGCTCGGGTTGTTCGATAGCGGCGCCAGCGGAACGGTTCGCGAGCCGCTCGCTGCGCGTATGCGGCCGCGCACGCTCGATGAGTTCGTCGGGCAAGAACAGATTGTCGGGCCCGGACGCGCGCTGCGCCGCGCAATCGAAAGCGATCAGGCACCATCCATGATCTTGTGGGGGCCGCCGGGGACGGGCAAGACGACGCTTGCGCAAATTATTGCCGCCCAAACCGGCGCACACTTCGCTGCTATCTCCGCCGTCACGGCTGGTGTTGCCGATCTCCGGCGCATCGTCGCGGATGCCGGCAAACTCAAGCGTACCGGCCGGCGTACGGTGCTTTTTATCGACGAGATTCATCGTTTCAATAAGGCACAGCAAGATGCGGTACTGCCGTACGTTGAGGACGGAACGGTCACCTTGATCGGCGCGACGACGGAGAATCCGTCGTTCGAGGTCAACTCGGCGTTGCTGTCGCGCTCGCGCGTTTTCGTTCTCAAGTCGCTCGGCGACGACGACATCCGCACGTTGCTCGAACGCGCGCTGCACGACGAGGAGCGCGGCCTCGCAAAGACCGGCGCCACGATTGAACCCGCTGCACTCGACGCACTCGTCAATCTGGCAAACGGCGATGCCCGCATCGCGCTCAGCACGCTTGAGTTTGCGGCGCCGGCTGCGCCCGAGGTGGATGGGCATCCGGTCATCGGCGAACAAACGATTGCCGATGCGCTGCAAAAGCGCGCGCGCAGCTACGATAAAGGCGGTGACGGCCATTACGACACGATCAGCGCGTTCATTAAGACCATCCGCGGCAGCGATCCGGACGCTGCCGTGTACTATCTCGCGCGGATGATCGAAAGCGGTGAAGATGCGCTTTTTATCGCGCGCCGGCTCGTCATTCTTGCAAGCGAAGATGTCGGCTTAGCGGATCGGCACGCTCTGCCGCTCGCGATAGCGGCGCAGCAAGCCGTACACTTCGTGGGAATGCCCGAAGGCTTCTTTCCGCTCGCACATGCGACATTGTATCTGGCGACGGCGCCAAAGTCGAACACCGTCGGACGAGCTTATGGTGCTGCGCTCGCCGACGTTGAAGAAACGCGCAACGATCCGGTGCCCATTCATTTGCGCAACGCGCCGACGAAGCTCATGAAAAATCTCGGCTACGGTGCCGGGTATCACTACGCGCACGATGACTACGCCGCAATGAACGCCGAGGGTGACGCTCCGCCGGCCGTCGCCTTACAGTCGAATCTGCCCGAAGCGCTCGAAGACCGCAGCTACTTCGATCCCACCCGCCAGGGCGACGAAACGCGCTTGCGCGAGTGGATCGATAAGCGCCGTAAGACGACGCTGTGACGCGCATCTATCTCGATCATGCGGCGACAACGCCGGCGCGACCCGAAGCGATCGCAGCGATGCTACCGCTGCTCGATGCGGGCGGCTATAATCCCAGTTCGCTGCACGCCGAAGGCCGGGCGGCGCGTGCCGCACTCGACGCCGCGCGCGCGACAGTTGCCGGTGTTCTCGGTGCTCGGCCGCGCGAGATCGTCTTCACCGGCGGCGGCTCGGAAAGTATCGTACTCGGCATCGTCGGCGCTGCCCGCGCGCGCGCTGCGCACGGGAAACACGTTGTCACCTCCTCGATCGAACATCACGCCGTGCTGCACGCCGTCGAGACTCTCGAAGGTGAAGGCTGGTCGGTCACGCGCCTGCCGGTCGATGCGCGCGGCCTCGTGAGTGTCGCAGAGTTTCGCGCAGCGCTGCGGCCGGATACGGTGCTCGCCTCGGTGATGCTCGCGAACAATGAAATCGGCAGCGTGCAGCCGGTCGCCGAACTGGCGGCAATCGCCCGCGAACGCGGCGTCCTTTTCCACACGGACGCCGTCCAAGCGCCGGGCCATCTGCCGCTCGACGTCGGCGCGCTCGGAATCGATCTGCTCTCGATTTCTGCGCACAAGTTCTATGGGCCCAAGGGCGTTGGGGTGCTCTACGTTCGTGGTGGCACGGCGATCGCACCGCTCATCGTGGGCGGCGGGCAGGAACACGGTTTGCGGGCCGGTACCGAAAACGTCGCCGGGATCGCCGGCCTCGCGAGTGCGCTCGCCCTTGCCGAGCGGGAACGACCCGCCACCGCGGCGCGTCTGGCCGCCCTGCGCGACGGCCTTGAATCTGCGGTCACTGCCGCCGTGCCCGATGTCGTCGTGAACGGCGCGGGTGCGCCGCGCCTGCCCCACGTCAGCAGCCTGGCAATCGCCGGCGCAGCGGCTGACGTATTGCTGATTCGCCTCGACTTGGCGGGCATCTCAGCGTCGGCCGGCAGCGCGTGCGCGGCGGGCTCACTCGAACCCAGCCACGTGATTGCGGCCCTCGGCCTGCCCGATACCTCTTCTCGCGGGATGATTCGATTTTCGCTCGGCCGCGCGACGACCGACGAGCAGATCGCGCACGTCGTGGGGATGTTACCGGAACTGATCGCCGGCGTCCGCGGCGCTCCGTCGCCGGAAACGAATGTCCGCTGACGCCGTTCGTACAAGTGTAGAGGTTCGCTTATATGGGTAGACCCGGTGCGTGGCTCTAGCGAGCAAACGGAGGATTGGAGTTGACCACCCCAATGGATTGGCCGCATCTGATCTTTTCAGTGACGGCCGGGATCGGCGTGCTGTTGATGGGGATCGGCATTCTCGCCGCTTGCACGGCGATCGCCAATACGCTGCGCCGCCTCAACATCACCTTCGATGAAGTCGATCGTCAACTCGTCACTCTTTCTGCGCCGGTTGCTCAAACGCTCAGCCACGTCGGTGGTATCGCCGACACAGCTGATGTGACGATTGCGCGACTTGGTGCAGTTGTGGGTACGCTAGAAACGGTCGCGGCCGGTGTCGCGAAAACGTCTCACCTTGCAAACGACGCCGTTGCACCGGCGATCGTGAACGTCGGCGCCGCGCTGACGGGCATCACGGCCGGGTTGCGGCGATTCGTGACCGGCAAAAACGACAACGGTGCAACCGGCGGAGGAGCTTCATAGTGAACGACGAGCGCAGCGAAACCGATCCCAATTCCGGCGGCGGTGGCCCGGGTTTCATCGCGGGCCTCGTCCTGGGGGGGCTGCTGGGCGCGACGGTCGCCATGATTCTCGCACCGGCAGCCGGTGACGAAACGCGCAATTTGCTGCGTTCGAAAGCGCGCGAGGCCAGCGGCCGCGTGCGTGACGCAGCCGAGGACCTGACGCAAAAATCGCAGACAGTAGCGGACGGTGTGTCGATGTCGGCCACCGACTTACTCACCCGGGGAAAACAGATCGTTGAAGAGGCGCGCGCGCGCTTCGACGGTGCGGTGTCCGAGGGCAAGGACGCAGCCGCAGAACAACGCAGCACACTCGAAAACGAAACGTAGGAGCCAAAGTTGGATATCAAAGTCAACGTGCGTGAGTCAGAGGGTGACGCTTATGTCGTCGATCTCACGGGCGAAATCGACGTCTACACGTCACCCAAGGTCAAAGATGCGATCACGGAACTGATCGACCAAGAGCACTATAACCTTGTCATCAACCTCGAGAAAGTCCGCTACATTGATTCCACCGGTCTCGGTGTGCTCATCGGCGGCCTCAAGCGCGTACGCGAGCACGGCGGGTCGGTCAACCTCGTCTGCACGAATCCGCAAATCAAGAAAATCTTCGACATCACCGGACTCGTGAAGATCTTTGGTATCTTCGACGACGAGCAGAGTGCTATGAAGGCTCTCGTGTGAATCCCGCGGTCGCCGTCGATTCGATGCACGGCCACGTCGAGCTTAAAATCCCGGCCAAGGCGGAGTGGGTCGCAGTCGCGCGGCTCGCGGTTGCAGCGGTGGCGAGTCGCTTGCGCTTTTCGGTCGACGAGATCGAAGACGTCAAGTTAGCAATCGCCGAAGCGTGTACGAACTGCATTCAACACGGAGCGGACTCGGATCAAATCGAAATTACGTGTGAGGCAACGAGCACGGAATTGCGGCTTACCGTTCGCGATCGCGGAGTGGTCCTGCATCTGGAAAGTGTCGAGTCGGAAAAGGACCGTTTCGGTGATGGAGGCCGGACAGAAGAACTCGGCGTGTTCCTCATTCGCGCTTTGATGGACTCGGTGGAATACCACGTCGATCCGCGCGAAGGCACGGAACTGATCATGACCAAGCTGGTGACAGGATAAGCGCCGCCGACCGTATGAGCGCCACTCCACACGTCGAAGAAGCACGCTGGGACCGCAATCGCGCTCGCCAGACGTTCGCGCGTTTTGCCATCGTCCGGGCGGATCGCTCGCAGGATATCGGCCCCAACATGTCCGGCGAATCCGAATACGAACGCCTGCGTAACGAACTCGTCGTTGCCCACCTCAATCTCGTGCGCTATCTTGCGGTCAAATTTGCAAATCGCGGCGAAGCACTGGACGATCTCATTCAAGTCGGTACCGTCGGCTTACTCAAAGCGATCGATCGCTTCGATCTCGAACGTGGGGTCGAGTTTACGACCTATGCGACACCGACGATCGTCGGCGAGATCAAGCGCTATTTTCGCGACAAGGGCTGGGCTGTCAAAGTTCCACGCCGTCTGCAAGAACTCAATCTCGCCGTCAATCGCGCGATCGAAAAGCTCACGGTTAAACTCGGCCACTCGCCGACTGTCGGTGAACTCGCGGCGCAGCTTGGTGCCTCTGAAGAAGATATTCTCGAGGCCCAAGAACTCGGGCAAGCGTATAATTTACTTTCGCTCGACACCGAACTCAACGGCGAAGGCGATAAGAAATCGCAAACGCTGGCGGATTACGTCGGGCAGGCGGACCCTGCGCTCGAGCTGCTCGAAGACCGCGCGAATCTCGAGCGCGCATTCCGGGTCCTCACCGGACGCGAACGCGTCATCCTCTACCTGCGGTTCTACGAATCCGTCTCGCAAACGGAAATCGCCAAGCGCCTCAACGTCTCGCAGATGCACGTCTCGCGCTTGCAGCAAAAAGCGCTCGAGAAACTCAAGAGCTTCCTGCAAGAGAAGTAGTTCCATATCGATCGACCCCGCGTAGCGCTTGTGTTAGGATTGGAGCGTTGAGGGGAATCTTGCACTAACTCACCGAGCATGCAAGGAGGTTCTCCCCTATGGCGATACGCAAAGGCGCCGTGAAAAAGAAGTCGACCGGCGCGCGCAAAAAAGCGGGCAGCGCCGTGAAGAAAGCCGCTCGCAAAGTAACGGGCGCGCGCAAAAAAGCCACGAGTGCGGTGAAAAAGGCCGCGAAAAAAGCCGGTGGAGCCGCAAAGAAGGCGGGTTCGGTTGCCAAGGGTGCCGTTAAAGCCGTGAAGTCCGCGCCGGCCGCGATTAAGAGCGCGGGGCGCAAGACCAAACGCGTTGCCGAAAAGGCGTTGAGCGGAACGCACAAGGCGACGCGCCGTGCAAAGGCCGTCGGCGAGGGGCTGCGCCAAGCGGGCGATTTCGTCGAAACGGGCGCCGCGATCGTCGAAGAACTCACGACGCGGATCGAGCGTGCTACCGGCACCGGTGCGCGCAAAAAGAGCCGCCGCAAGAGCTAGCTCGAATGACGGCGGAGCATGACCTTCGTCATCATCGTTCTCGCGGGCATTGCGCTGTGGGTACTGGCACGCAGTAGCGCCGCCATGTCCACGGCGACGACGGAAATCGAACGATCGAAACGGTGGCGCACGATGATCTTCGCGTGCGTCGCCGTCCTGGCGCTCTTATTCCTGATGAAGGGCGCGGGCTTCGTCATTGGGATCGGCCTGCTGCTGCCGGCACTCGTCGTCGGCGCGATCCTCTTGGGCGCAATGGTGCTGGCGCGCATCGCTTCAGCGCGCAAACGCGGCTGAAACGTCGTGCGAGGGCCTTTAGGTCGGTCATGGAACCTTCGTAGGCTGCCATGACGTCCCAAGAACTTCGTACCGCGTTTGTCGACTTTTTCAGCAAGCACGGACATAAACACGTCGCCTCTGCGAGCCTCATCCCCGATGCAATGTCGACGACGCTCTTTACCATCGCGGGTATGGAGCCGTTTGTCCCGGCGTTTCTCGGTGAGATTCCGGCGCCTGCTCCACGCGCCGTGTCGATCCAGCGCTGCTTGCGCGTGGCTGGAGCAAAAAGCGATATCGAGAACGTCGGTCGTACGGGGCGCCACGGAACGTTCCTCGAGATGCTTGGCAATTTTAGTTTCGGCGACTACTATAAAAAGGACGCGATCCGATGGGCTTGGGAGTTTCTCACCGGCGTGATGAAGCTCGATAAAAAGCGGCTGTATGTCACGGTGCACGTCAGCGACGACGATGCGCAGGCGTTGTGGGAAAACGAGATCGGACTCTCGCCCGATCGCATCACACGCTGGGACGAAGACAATTTTTGGACGATGGGACCGACCGGTCCGTGCGGTCCGTGCTCGGAGATTTTCTACGACACGGGCGCCGCATATGCCAGCGGCCCGCAAGATACCGGGCCGAACCTCGGCAATCGCTATGTCGAGATATGGAACTTGGTGTTCCAGCAGTACAATCGGGCCGCGGACGGTACGCTGACCGAACTCCCGTCGAAGAATATCGACACCGGCGCCGGATTCGAGCGTATGCTCGCCGTCGCGAACGGCATGGCGTCGATGTACGAGACCGATCTCTTCACCGATCTCATTGCAGCGCAGCCGGGCGTCGCACACACGACCTTAGCGCCGGCGGAGCAACTCGTTCGACGCAACATCATTGCCGATCACGCGCGCGCCGTCACGTTTCTCATCGCCGACGGCGTCTATCCGTCGAACACGGATCGCGGGTACGTGCTGCGCTTTCTCATTCGGCGCGCGATTCGTAACGGCCGCCTCTTAGGCTATCCCAAGGAATTCATGCCGCAGATGGCCACCGCCGTCGTCACGTCGCTGCGGGCCGGTTATCCGCAACTCGAGCAACGCTTGAGCGATATCCAGAGCGCGTTGCGCTCCGAGGAGCAGAACTTCGTTCGGACGCTCGACCGCGGCACGGAGTTACTCGAACATCTCATCAGCGATGCACTGGCGGACTGCACGATGCTCTTGTCGGGTGACGATGTCTTCGCGCTTCATGACACGTTCGGTTTTCCGTCGGAGCTCACGCGCGAGATCGCAAGCGAACGTGGCGTCGCTGTCGACATGGACGGTTTTACGGCAAAGATGCAAGAGCAGCGCGAGCGTGCGCGGGCCGACGCGAAGGCGAAACGTGCGGTCGTCAGCGTCGCCGACGTGCCGGCCTTGCGCAGCGTCTTTGAAGGCTACAAGGGCTTGGAAACAACCGGCACCATCGTCTCGATTCTGGCCGACGGCACGCACGCCGACCGGCTTGACGCCGGTGCGGCGGGACAATTCGTGCTCGACCGAACGTCGTTTTACGCAGAAAAAGGCGGCCAGATCGGCGATCGCGGAACGATCGTGAGCGATGGCGGATCGTTCGAGGTGAGCGACACGCAATTCATCGGCGAAGCGGTCGCGCACTATGGCCGTGTCGTGAGCGGCTCGTTTGCCGCCGGCGACAGCGTTCGCACGAAGGTCGATCCGCTTTGGCGTGAAGAGATTCGTCGTCATCATACCTCGGCGCACTTGCTCCAGCACGCGCTACGTGACGTGATCGGACCCGAGATCGTTCAGGCGGGTTCGTGGGTCGGCATCGATCGCATGCGCTTCGATTTCCGCTGCCCGTCAGGTGCACTGACTCCGGCCCAAAAGCGTCTGGTCACACAGCGCGTCAATACGCTCATTCGCGACGATTACCGGCTCGAAACCGAAGAGCTGCCGATCGAGCAAGCGCACGAACGCGGCGCGATTTCGATGGCCGGCGAAAAATACGGCGAACTCGTGCGTGTCGTTAAAGCGGGTCCCGCCGTAGAATTCTGCGGTGGCACGCACGCGCACTCGACCGGCGAACTCGGCATGTTCGTGCTGCTGAGCGAATCGTCGATCGGCAGCGGCGTCCGCCGCATCGAAGCCGTCGTATCAAAAGCCGCCGAAGCCTACGTCGAACGGCAACAAGACGTCGTCGCTGAACTTGCCGAGTCGTTGTCGGCTAAGCCTGAAGAACTCGTCGAACGCGTGAACCGTTTGCACGGCGACGTTCGCGACCTACAAAAGGAACTCGGCGCCATCAAGGCGCGGCTCGCCTCGGCCGACGCACAGTCCTATGTTGAACGTGCAGAGCAAGTCGGCGACACAGCTTTCGTCGGCGCGGTCGTGCATGAAGCCGGTGCCGAGACGTTGCGTGCGCTTGCAAACGCGATCCGTTCGCGCATGCGCGGCGGTGTCATTGCACTGGTGGGAGTAGACGGCGACAGTGTTGCGATCTTCGCCAATGTCAGCGACGACGCCGTCAAAGCAGGCGTGCATGCGGGCAACTTGGTGAAAGCCGCCGCACCGCTGGTGGGCGGCAAAGGCGGCGGTGCAGCGGCACAAGCCCAAGGGGGCGGCAAAGATGTCTCCGGAGCAGACGCAGCACTGCCGGCAATGCGCGCAGCACTGGCGGCAATGCGCGCAGCAATCGCGTGATCGCAGCCCTGCTGCTCGGCGTCTTGGTCCTGGTCGCGCCGGCAAAAGCGCCGGTGCCGGTGCGCGAGCTTCCGCCCGAAGTGGTTCTGCTCCGGTACGCGGCTGCGCTCGCTGAGCTGAGCGCTCCCAAGGCCGTCTCCTTCGACTATACGCTAGAACAGACAGGGCGCCGTGCGCGCGTGGAGACGCATCGCATTTTTCGCAGCGGCCTCGATGAGCGCGACGAGATCCTCTCGTCCGAGGGCCGTCCGCTGACGGCACCGATCATTCGTATCTTTCGCGGCCGCCGCGACCGCTACACCGTCGCCGCCCTCGCGCCGCGTCTCGAGCAATACGACTTTACGTACGCAGGACCGCATCGTGACGGCCATCATATCGACTACGTTTTTCGGCTCGACGCAAAAAAGCCGGGGCCCTTTACGCTGACCGAAGTCGTGATCGACGGATTGAAGTTTTTGCCCCATACCGTGCGCTTTACGACCAGCGCGAACGGCGGATCGGGCAGTGTGAGCTTTGACGGCTTCGAACGGTGGTGGGTCGCCACCGCGGCACGCGCGCGCGCGAAAGTCGAAGGCGGCATCTCGACCGAACACCTGACATTTCACGCCTACCGTTTTCCGACGAGTTTGCCGCCGTCGACGTTCGCCGTTCCGCGCCCGCTCCCAACACTCAAGCCCAGCGCGTTCTGATTCCGCCGGGCTAGAGCGCCTGCGTTTCGGTTGCCGCGTGTACGCCCGCTAGGTGCGCGCTAACGCTTTCCTCGAGCAGCGTCCAGCCGTCGCGATCGACATCATAGATAGCGAAGCCGGCGTTTTCGACGCGAACCCTCCAGAGATCGTCGAGCGGGCGCTGCTGCGCCTCGAGAATCGCGAGGCGGGCGAGAACATCATGGGTGACGATGAGCGTTTGATGCGACGGCTCGAACGTCGTTGCAAATGCGCGCCAACGCGCTTGCACCTGCACGAGTGTTTCCCCGTTTTCGAATGCCGCAGCGGCCGGGCGCTCTTTCCACGTGTGGTAGCGTGCGCCGTCGTCGGCGACGATCTCGTCGCGAAGGCGACCTTCCCAGGTACCGTGCGCGATTTCGAGCAGACGGTCGTCGGTTTCAACCGTGAGGTTCAAGCGCTCGGCGACGAACGTTGCGGTTGCGGTACACCGCAGCAGCGGGCTTGCAATGATGCGTTCGATGCGCGGCTCGATCGCTGCAAACGCACCGGCGAGTGCGATGCCTTGGCTCATGCCCCGGCCCGACAAGGCCGACTCGCGCCGTCCTTGGTAGCGCCCGGCGAGGTTCCACGTCGTTTCTGCGTGACGCGCGACAAAGACGCGCACGATTAGAGTGCCAGCGAGCGTACGGACGCGATTCCGTCGAGCGCGCGTAGTGCAGTCAGCGTCGGATCGTCAACCGGGCGGTCGACCGAAAGCACCATGATCGCCTCGCCGCCGATCTCGTTGCGCGAGACTTGCATCGTGGAGATGTTGACGTTTTCACGACCGAGCAGCGTACCGACTTTTCCGATCATGCCGGGCACGTCACGATGCTGCGTAATCACCATCGCGCCGGCCGGTGTCGCGTCGATCTCATAGCCGTCGAGTTCGACGATCCGTGGTAAACCGTTGACCGAGATCGCCGTAATCGTCGTCGCGCCGCCGGCAATCCGCAGCGAGCGCGTGTAGGTGGTAGCGCCCGCGTCGCCTCGCGCGTCGATACGCACGCCAAGCTCCGCTGCGATCGTTTCGGCGTTGACGATGGAAACGCGGCGATCGGTCGTTGCTTGCAGCAGCCCGGAAAGAAACGCACGAACAAGTGGCTGCGGCGGGACCTCGGCCAAATCACCTTGGAGCGTGAGCGTAAATGCCGGCAGACGCGCTTCGCGCGTAAACTGCGGGTAGAAGCGACCGAGCCGGTGCGCGACGTCGAGGTACGGCAACACGCGTTCAGCATCCGGGCCGTCCGGAACGGGAGCGTTGACTGCGGCGTTCGCCGGATTGCCCAACAGCACGCGCGCGACATCATGCGCGAGTTCCGTCGCGATGCGTTCGAGTGCTTCATGCGTTGAACCACCGAGATGGGGCGTTGCGACAACGCGGGGATGACGATGGAGTTGGGCGCCCGTACCATCGGGCGGCGGGGGTTCTATCTCCACCACGTCGATGGCGGCTCCCGCAAGGGCGCCGGCGTCGAGCGCGCCGAGCAGAGCCGCTTCGACGATGACGCCGCCGCGCGCGCAGTTCACGATGACCGCATGCGACTGCATCATTGCAAGCTTCTGCGCGTCGATCATGCCGCGCGTTTGCGACGTGAGCGGCACGTGCAGGGTAACGATGTCCGACGTCTGCAGCAGCGTTTCCAAATCCACGAGCTTCGCATCGAACGTCTCGGCGCGTGCGGCCGTGACGTACGGATCGTAGCAGAGAATCGACATTCCAAATGCCTTCGCGCGTGTCGCGACATTACCACCGATACGGCCCAGGCCGACGATCCCGAGTGTCTTTCCAAAAAGTTCGAACCCGATGTATGGCCGGCGATCCCATTTTGCTTCGCGCAGCGATTGCGCGGCTGCCGGTGTATGGCGCGCGAGCGAAAGCATGAGCGCAAACGTTTGTTCCGTCGCTGCGAGGGTGTTCGCGCCCGGCGTGTTGAGCACGATGATGCCGGCATCGGTCGCGGCGTCGACGTCGATCGCGTCGACCCCGACGCCGGCGCGCGCAACGACGCTCAAGCGCTGCGCTCCCGCCAAAAGCGCGCGGTCAACGCGTGTCTCCGACCGGACGATCAAACCGTCGGCCTCACGCAGTGCTTGCGCGAGCTCGTCGCGGGAGCGCCCGACTTGTAGGTCGATCTCGATCCCGTGCGCCCGCAATACCGCAAGTCCGCCTTCGCCGAACGCTTCGGCGATGACCACGCGCGGCCGCCCGGAGAGGCTCGATGCAACCATCGGGCGTAGTTGCACGCCGTTGACGTACCGCCTTCGCCTCACACTCGCGGGCCTGCTCGCATTCGTCGCCCCGCTTGCGGTGTACGTCGCTTCGCTGCACCCCGGCGTCGACTATTGGGACACGGGCGAATTGCAGACGGTGCCCTACATTTTGGGTATCCCGCATCCGACCGGATTTCCGGCATATATCGTCATCGGTTGGATCTGGTCGCATGCGTTGCCGCTGGGCGACGTGGCGTATCGTATGAATTTGCTGTCCGCCGTCGGGATGTCGGCGGCTGCGCTGGCGTTGTTCGGGCTGCTCGTCGAATGGAGCGTCGAACCATTTTTTGCGCTCGGCGCGGCGCTTGTGTTTGCATGCTCGCGTGTACCGTGGGATCACGCGACACACGCGGACGTACACGCCATCGCGCTGGCCGCTGTGGCAGGTGCGTTTTGGGCGGCGGCGCGCTGGACGCGAACCGGCTCCGCGCGCGCCTTGGTCGCTTGCTCGATCGCTGCGGCGCTCGCACTCGCCGTCCACAGCGGTATGATTCTGGTCCTGCCCGGCATTGCACTCGCTGCGCTCGGCCGAAGGCCGCCGTGGCGGACGGCAGGCGGCGTCATCGCACTCGGCGTGGTGGTCGTTGCCGTATCGTATGCGTATTTACCGCTGCGGAGCAGCGTCGTCACGGCGCAGCGATTGGATCCGACGGTTGCGCTCGGCGTGCCGGTCGGCCGGCCGTTTTGGGACAACGATCATCCGTCCACGCTCGAGGGATTTCGCAAAGAAGTGGGCGGCGGTGAATTCGGCGCCGGGCACGCCCTGCAGTCGATCCTTCAACCGAGCGTTCTCGCTGAGCTGCCCGAGCGCTACGGGCGCGCGGCGATCGGCGACCTGGCGGGCGGCGTCTTGGTCATTGCACTCTTCGGCGGGTGGGCCGTCATGCGACGCAACCCGATGGCGGGCGCCGGCTTACTTGCCGGCGGGTTTCTGCCGGTGCTGTTCGTGCTCGCATACACGGCGGAATCCGATCCCGAGCGGTACTTTCTTCCGTCGTATTGGACGATCGGCGTGCTGCTTGGCGTGGGAGCCGACATGCTTGCGCGCGGCGGCATGGCGCGGTCACCGCGTAGTATCGTGGCATTGATCGGTACGCTGTTCTTGTTTGTCGCCGGGTCGAACATCTATGCCAATCGCGGGGCATTCGGGCCGCCCGATTACTCTGCGCAACGCTTCATCGAACGCGTTCGCGCCATGACGCCGCCGAATGCCGTCCTCGTTGCCTCGTGGTTGTACGCAACGCCGCTTGCCTACGGTGCGTACGTCGAGCATAGTCTCGATAGTCGTATCGTGCTTACCGGCTGGCCGAACGATTACAGTAACGCCGACTATCGCCGGTGGCTTGCGAACCGGCCGGTGATCGTCATTACGGACGATGTCACATTGCAAATGGCGGGCTTCGTCCTGAACGAGAACGATATGCCCGGCATGCGACCGCTGCTTTTTAATATGCAGGTCGCGCCGTGATGCGTCGCGCCGCCGTCGTCGGCTTTATCGCTTTTATCATCAGCGCCGTTTTTGCGCACGGCCGCTCGTCGCCATACAATAACTACGTTCTCTTTGCCGACGCGCTCTTGCATGGCCACTTGTGGATCAACTGGCCGGGGCCCTATATTGATGCCGTGCTGTTCGACGGACAGCGCTTTATTGTAAACGATCCTATCCCCGGCGTTCTCATGATGCCGCTTGTTGCGTTGTTCGGCAACGCAGCGAACCAAACGCTATTCGCCTGCGCGCTCGCGGGCGTGGCAACGGCCGCGGGCTGGAAGCTGGCGCGCAATCTCGGTGTTTCCGAAAGCGATGCCGACTGGCTGGCGGGTTTCCTGTTGCTCGGCACGGACCTCATGTGGTGCGCGATGCTCGGCGATGTCTGGTACATCGCGCACGTTGCCTGCATCGCCTTCTTGCTGTTGGGTTTGTACGAACTCTCGGGTTCCGGCCGGCCGTGGCTGGTAGCGATTTGGTTTGCGCTCGCGTGTGGTTCGCGCTTTACCGTCATCGTTACATTACCTGTCTTCGCATACTGGATCGCGTACGGATTTGCAGAACCCAAACGAAATGTGCGCGCCCTGCTTCCGGCCTTGGCGACGCTGCTTCCGTTCGCGCTGCTTTGGGTCGGCTACAACGAAGCGCGCTGGCATGTGCCGTGGGATAGCGGGCATACGATCTTTTTTCATCAGGATCGGCAGGTCGGTGCCGCCGAAGGCTCGCCGTTTTCATTCGGCAATATTTCCTATCAATTATATTCATTCTTCGTACAATATCCGCAGTTTTTGGCGTCAGCCCCCTTCGCTGTGCCCGGTATGAGCGGCGTTGCGCTGACGTGGACGAGCCCGGCGCTGGCGCTGGCGCTGTTTGCGCGTCGGCCGCGGGGACTGGTGATCACCGCGTGGATTGCAGCGATCCTTGCAGCGGGTCCGGCATTCTTGTATTACGTGAACGGATTCGTGCAATTCGGCATGCGTCACGCACTTGATTTCGAAGCGTTTCTCTTTCTGTTGATGATCCTTGCCGCCCGGCGCGGTCTGCATTGGATCTGGATCGTTCTGATGACGTATTCCGCGCTCGCCGGAATCTGGGGTGCGTGGTACTGGGATACGTTCTATCGCATCAAATACTAGGGTTGCTCTTCGTCTTCGCTGCTGAAACCGCGTGCGAACGAACTGAGATAGAAAATGTTCGCCAGCGTATAGAGCGCGAGCAACGGTACGGAAAGCGGCCTCCACACCAGCGCGAGCGCGAACGCGGCGGCGAACGCGACGCTCGCGATGGCGAAGGCACGATGCGAGCGCACGGTCATGTTGTACACGCCGGCAGCATAAAATGAGGCGGGCGCACGCGACCGTACGAGCGCAAACAACGCTCCCGCGCAACTCAACCCGATTCCGATCGCGGCGTACATGAAGATCACCGTTGGCGCCTGCTTGCAGGTTTGCCCTCCGGACCATTGGGTAAGCGAGCTTCGCACTATCCTGGTGGAGGGAACCAACACAATGGAAGAACGTAATGTCGTTGTGAGCAGCGACAACGGAGGGTCGATGGCGGCCTTCAGCCTGATCGCCGTCGTCGTTGTTGTCGCACTGATCGCGCTATTCGTTTGGCAGCCGTGGAACAGCACGCGCGGCACAACCGGACCGGCCGGCACGCAGACCACGAGCACGACCACGACGACCGGCAGCGCGCCGGCGACGGGCAAATAACCATGTCCGATACACGCGACGCCGTCGATGCCGTCAAGCAAGATACCGCCGACCTGGCCGACGAAGCAAAAGAACGCGCGAAGTCTGCCGGGGAACGGCTCAACCGAACGCTCCAAGGGGACTCCATGCCGCTGGGCGATCGCATCGTCTCGCACGTCAAAGAGGCCGGACACGATCTCAAGGCGGACATCGATCGCAGCAAGCGCGACATCCGTAACCATACCTAACCGGCCGATTAACCCAAAGGAACGCGGTGCCGAAAAAAGATCCGCTGACCGAGTATGTTCGCAAACGAGACTTTGCGGATACACCGGAACCCAAAGGACGTAAACGCAGCTCTTCCAAGACGCTGCGTTTCGTCATTCAAAAACATCGCGCCACGCGACTGCATTACGATTTCCGCCTCGAAGCCGGCGGGGTGCTGGCATCGTGGGCGATTCCCAAAGGTCCGTCGCTCGATACAAAAGAGCGGCGTCTCGCGATGCACGTCGAGGATCATCCGTATGAATACCGCACGTTCGAGGGCATCATCCCCGACGGTAACTACGGCGCCGGCGAAGTGATCGTCTGGGACGAAGGCACGTATTATCTCGCCGAGGGCACCGATCCGGTCGAGGAAATTGCGGCCGGTAAAATCAAGTTCATCATGAGCGGTAAGAAGCTGCACGGCATGTTTACGCTCGTGAAGATCAAGCACAGCCGCGATCAGAGCGGCGAACCCTGGCTCTTGATCAAGGATCGCGATGAATTCGTCGATCCGAAATGGGATGTTGACGAGCATGCAGCGAGCGTAAAAACCGGCAAGACGCTTGCCGACATAGCGGCGCATCGTAAAACCGAGAAAACGTGGAAGAGCGATCGTGCGGCGACGACGCCGTCAACAAAGACGAAGCGCGCGACGCGGCGTGCCAAACAAGAGCCACTGCCGGTTGTGACGACGCTGATGCTCGCAACGCTTGTCGACGAACCGTTCGACGATCCTAAATGGCTATTCGAGTTGAAATGGGACGGCTACCGCGGCATTGCGGTTATAAACGAAGACGGTACCGTGACGCTGACGTCTCGCACCGGCAAGAACTTTCTCGAGCAATTTCCCGAGCTCGCTACGCTGGGCCGTGCATTTTCGTCCCTGCCGATCGTGGTTGACGGCGAGATTTGTATCATCGGTAAAGATGGCCGCTCGTCGTTTCAGGCGCTGCAATCACGCGATAAACATTTCGGCCGCGGCGCAACGCCCACGAAACAATCGGTTACGTTCGTTGCGTTCGACTGCCTCTACGCGGATGGTCGCGATTTGCGCGAGGAGCCGCTTGACGATCGAAAGGCGCTGCTTGAAGAGTTGATCGTGCCCGATCGAGGGGTGATGTACTCGAAGCACCTCATCGGGAAAGGCAAGCAACTATATGCAACCGCCGTACACGAAGGCCTCGAAGGCATCATGGGCAAGTTGCGCACGTCACGCTATCGGGCGGTACGTACGCGCGAGTGGGTGAAGATCAAAGCCAAACGGCGTCAAGAACTCGTTATCGGCGGATGGACCGAACCGCGTGGCAGCCGCACGGCGTTCGGAGCGCTTCTGCTCGGCGTGTACGACGGCAAAAAGCTGTTGTACGCGGGACACGTCGGCACCGGTTTCGATCAAGAGAAGTTGCGTGCGATCAGCAAACAGCTCAAAGCGCTCGAAGTGGAAAAGCCGCCGTTTACCGAGGCGCCGAAAACAAACACGAAGGCGCACTGGATCAAACCGTCGCTCGTTGCGGAGATCGAGTTCGCCGAATGGACGCGTGACGGGGTCCTGCGTCAACCGGTTTTCGTCGGCTTACGCCCGGACAAAAAAGCAGCCGATGTCGTGCGCGAAGAAGCGCTGCCGGCAAGCGAGCACGCATAATGGCCGCCTCGCCAAAGACAAATGTGACGATTGGTGACCGTGTTGTTGCCTTGTCGAATCCGGATAAGGTACTTTGGCCGCGCGACGGTTACACGAAGGGCGACCTGGTTGCATACTACCGCGCGATGGCACCGTACATCTTGCCGTATTTAGCCGGCCGGCCGCTGACGATCGAGCGCTTTCCCAACGGCATAGACGAAGCATCGTGGTGGGAAAAAGAAAAACCGCGCGGGATGCCCGGCTGGGTGAAGACGACGACGGTCGCATCGGCCTCGGGCAAGAACGACAACGTCGAGTTCATCGTCTGCGACGACGAAGCGACGCTCGCGTACGTCGCGAACCTCGGCGCAATCGTGCTGCATGTGTGGTATTCGCATTTGCCCAAGCTTGAGACGCCCGATTTTATTTTGATCGATCTGGATCCGTATGATTGCGGGATCGCGATGCTGGCACGGGTGGCACTGCGGTTTCGCGACGAGCTGCAGAATATCGGTCTCGAGCCGCTGGTCAAAACGACCGGCGGGTCGGGCTTGCACGTACTGCTCCCCGTGCAGGCGCGCTACGACTACGACACGGCCAAGAACTTCGCCGAGCTCGTAGCCCGGCGCGTCAACGGCCTCATGCCCGACGACACCACGCTCGAACGTGCGATCGCAAAGCGCCCCAAGGGCCGGGTGTACTTGGATTACGTCCAAGTGGGAAAGGGCAAGACGTACGTATCTCCGTTCAGCGTCCGGGCGCGCGACGGGGCGCCGGTGTCGATTCCGCTGGGTTGGGACGAGGTCGAGGCGATGCGCCGTAAGCGCGCGCCGGACACGGCTTCGGAAATGGCCCGCTGGACGATCGCAAACGTCCCTAAAATCGTCAAAAAGAGCGGCGACCCGTGGTCGGCCGAGGGCTGGAAGCCCCAGCGCCTCGAAAAGGCCCTATCTAACGCTCGCTCGCTCTGGGAGTAGACATGGCTCACGCGATCTGGTCGGGATCGATCTCGTTTGGACTCGTTACGATTCCGGTCAAGCTTTTCACCGCGGTCCGCTCGAACGATTTGCGTTTTAACTTCTTGCACAAGAAGGATGAAGGCCGTATTTTCAACGAGCGCCACTGCACGGTGTGCGGTGAAAAGGTCCAGTATGCTGATCTCGTGCGCGGCTTTGAGTACGAGAAGGGCCAGTACGTCACGGTCAGCGATGACGATCTCAAGCGCGTGAACGTCGAGGCGACCCAGTCGGTCGAGATCGTCGAGTTCGTCGACCTCGATCAAATCAATCCGATGTACTTCGACACCCCGTATTATCTTGAGCCCGAGAAGAAGGGCCGCCACGCATACGCGCTCTTGCGCGAGTCGCTGCGTTCGGTCAACAAGGTCGGCATTGCGCGCGTCGTCATTCGTTCGCGCGAGCATCTCGCGGCGCTTAAGCCAAACGGCGAAGCGCTCGTGCTCGAGCTGATGCACTACTCGAGCGAACTTGTGAATCAGGACGATTTTGACTTTCCGTCGCTCAAAGAAGATGTTGCGCCGGCTGAACTCAAGGTAGCGAAAATGCTCATCGATACGATGAGCTCCGAGCAATTTGAGCCCGAGCGCTTCCACGATAAGTACAAGGACGAAGTGATGGCGATGATCGAAGCGCGCGCTGCCGGTAAGGAAATTCCCGAAGAGCCCGTCAAACGCGTCGCAACGAGCAACGTCGTCAATCTCATGGACGTGCTGCAGCGCAGCCTCGAACAATCAAGTAAACGTCGCGAAGGCGAAGCCGAGGGCGGCACAAAACGTGCGGGATCGAAAAAGAAATCGGCTGTGGCGGCAAAGCCGAAGCGGAAAAAGAGCGCGGCCTAGAAGCATAACGGCATGATCGCTGCCGCCCTTCTGTACGCCTGGATCCAATACGGAGCGGACGGCGCGCCGCATGTGCGTGTGATTTCCGGCGCTCAAAGGTGCCCGACGGTGACGGTGGACGGCGTAAAGGTCCACACCACGATGCGCGTGGGATCGAATGCCGCATTTGCACCTCCGCTATGTGATGCACCGATCACCGAGCGTGCGACCAATGTTCGCGTTGGTTCCGTGCAGTTGCCGAAGATGCCGAGCACGGTGAACCGGATCGCGGTATTCGGCGATTCCGGTTGCCGCATCAAAGTGGTGCTGATTCAAAATTGTAACGACCCGGCGGCATGGCCGTTTGCGCGCATCGCCCGATCGATCGCGCGCGATCATCCCGATCTCATCGTACACGTCGGCGACTACTTGTATCGCGAGACTGCGTGCCTGCCGTTCGACCGCGGTGCGCGCACACGCCCTACGGCGACAACTGGCCGGCGTGGAACATCGATTTTTTTGCGCCGGCCGCGCCGCTCTTTGCCAGCGCACCGCTCATCTTTGCGCGCGGCAACCATGAAGACTGCTCGCGAGCAGGTTTGGGCTGCTCGCGTTATCTTGCGCCCCGGCCGTCGCATGTGTGTCGCGATCATGAAGCGGCCGCCGTAACGAGCTTCGACAACTTGCGCATCGTCAATGCCGACTCGGCAAACGGTGACGAAGATAATCCCGATCCGCACGCGTTCGAGCTCGACGAGCGCATCGCGAATGCCGCCGCGAACGGGCGCGAAACATGGCTCCTGACGCATCGTCCGCCGCTTGCCTACCTGCGTGCGCACGCGTCGGCCGATCCCAATGGGTCGCACATTGCCGCAATCATCGCAGGCCACATTCACATGTTTGCAGCGATCCCGTTTGCGGGCGCACCGCCGACGATACTCGTCGGCACCGGCGGCGACACGCTGGATCGCTGGTATCCCGAAGTGTCGGCGGTACCGCACGCGGTCGGCGAGGCGCGTTTCGGATATGCGATCTTCGATCGAACGGCGGATGGCTGGACGATCAGCGAGCGCGACCCCGAGGGCTCCGAGCATCGTCGCTGCATCCTGAGCAAACGTACGATACACTGTTAGGGATATGGCGGTGAAGAGCGCGGTCCCGGGCCGCTGGGACCTGTCCGGTATTTCGGTGATTTCGTTTGCGCACGGGGCGAGCGACTTTTTCTCGGGCATCGTGCCGATCGTTATCTTCTACGACGTCTCGCGAGCGGGACTGGCGCCATGGTATCAAGGTGCGCTCGCATTCCTTTGGTACGTGACGAGTTCGATCGTGCAGCCGCTGTTCGGCGCGTATAGCGATCGCCACGGCCGCTGGTGGTTCTTGCCGTCCGCCGTTGGGCTTACGGTGGTAGCCGTCTCGTTCGCCGGCGCGACCGCATCGATTCCGATTCTCGCCCTCTTGATTGTGGTCGGCGGCCTGGGCTCGGCGATCATGCATCCCGAAGCCGGGAAGTACTCGGCGATGCTCGGCGGCAAGCGCCGCACGTCGGCAATTTCAATTTTTCAGATCGGCGGCCAAATCGGCTACGGGCTCGGCCCGGCGGTGATCGGTTTGTTGCTTGGAAAATACGGGCCCGGCGGTTCGCTCTGGCTGCTCGTTCCCGGCGGTCTTGCGACGCTTATGGTATTTGCGTTGATGCGCCGGGTCGACGCGTCGGCGTCCGCCGTGCATGCACACCATGCGACAAAAGCCACGACGGCACATGGACGAGTCGATCGCTTTGGCGTCGTGCTGCTGATCTTGAGCACGAGCTTACGCTACCTTGTTGGTGCGTCGTTTGCGTTCTACTTACCGAACTTGCTGACGGCGCGCGGTTTTTCGCTGGCCGAAGCGGGCTCGATGGTCGCGGGCTTCCTGATCTTCGGCGCTATTGGTCTCTACGCCGGCGGCGCGCTGGCCGATCGTTTCGGTTTGGTGAGCGTTTCCGTCGTCAGCCTGATCGTCGCCGTCCCGTTTCTGGCTTGCTCGCTTACGCAAAGCGGTTGGATGGCTGTCTTCTTGCTGCTATGCGGCAGCATTCTGCTATCCGTGCAGAACGCACCCGGCGTCGCGATGGTGCAAGCAATGCTTCCGCGCAATCTCGGTATGGCGCTCGGCCTGATGAACGGCGTTGCCTTCGGTATCGGGTCCGCTGCCGTTGCGGGTGTTGGTTTTCTGGTCACGCGCGTTGGACCAACCGATGCGCTGCTGACGGTCAGCGCTGTTCCGTTGCTCTCCGCAATTGCTTACGTTGTTGTCGCACGGCGCCTTTCGGGGCGCGAGATTCGTGCAACGTCGATCATTCCCGCGACGTAATTTCGCGCTCAATTCGGCGCCTTTTGTCGCATTGCAACGCGCTTTTTGTTAAGCACAAATATAGTTACGAGGGAAGTTGGGATTAGCGTAATCGTTACAGTCATCAAGTTGTAGCTACAAAGCTTTTGAACGACCGGGTTATGGCTATACTGCGTGAGGTGGTGACGACAAATCACCCCAAACGATCTGCCGAACTTAGGAGATTCAATTGTTCGCTCGCTTCCTGACTACCGCCGCTTCCGCCGCCATCATCGCCGCTCTGATCATCCCGAATGCCGCCTCGGCCGCAACGACCGGCACGATCACCGCGAATATCACGGCCCCCGTGCTTGCGACGATCACCGTTTCAAGCGGCACGGTCACCTGCGACGTTACCAGCACCCTGTCGCTTGCCGCACCGTGCACGAGTTCAGCTGCCATCTCCGGTAGCGTGCGCTCGTCGCGTAACACCGTAACCAGCCTTACGGTCACTGGCGTGGCGATCAGCAACTCCACCGCAACGAACAGCATCGCCCCCAGCGCCTTCGCGATGAGCTGCACCGACGCATCGACGGGCACGCAGCACGGCGCACTGACGGTTGCCAGCGCAGCGGCGCTCTCGACATCCGCTGTAGCGTGCGCTAGCTGGGCCGCCAACGCTGCGGGCAACATTCTTTCACTCAGCGACACACTCGCGTTCACGATGAACTCGTTCCTTGTGCCGGCCGACACCTACACGGCCTCCAACTGGACCGTTACGCTGACTGCCAGCTAAGCAGACAACCGTCAGGCAGATGGAAAAAACCGCGCTACGGTGCGGTTTTTTCGTTGCCGCACTGCTTAACAAATCGCACAATTCGAGGCTTTTGTTAGGGCGCAATGTCCGCTCCGTTAAGCACGGATATAGTTACGAGGGAAGTGCGTGTTAGCGCAATCGTTACCATCATCAAGTTGCAATCACAAAGCATTTCGAGTGCCGCAAAGCGCCTATACTGTGTAAGTCGGCAAACGAAAACGCCGAACACCATCTGCCAAACTTCTAAGGAGTCTCACTTGTTCAACCGCCTTCTGACCACCGCCGCTTCCGCCGCCATCATCGCCGCCTTCATCATTCCGAATGCCGCACAAGCCGCAACGACCGGCACGATCACCGCAAACATCACCGCCCCCGTTCTTGCGACAATCACCGTTTCAAGCGGTACGGTCACCTGCGATGTCACCAGCAGCCTGTCGGTCACATCGCCGTGCACGAGTTCCGCCGCCATTTCCGGCAGCGTCCGCTCATCGCGCAACACGATCACCAGCCTCACCGTCACCGGCGCTGCGATCAGCAACGCAAGCGCGACGAACACGATCGCCCCGAGTGCCTTTGCAATGAGCTGCGTCGATGCGTCGACCGGCACGCAGCACGGCGCACTCACGGTTGCAAATGCTTCAGCCCTTTCGACCTCAGCCGTTGCTTGCGCCAGCTGGGCCGCAAACGCTCAAGGCAACATTCTTTCGCTCAGCGACACGCTCGCGTTCACGATGAACTCATTCTTAGTGCCGGCCGACACGTACACGGCCGCCAACTGGACCGTCACGCTGACGGCAAGCTAAACCAAAAAGACGTCTGGCAGATGGAGAAAACCGCACCGCAAGGTGCGGTTTTTTCGTTAACGGTCCTCGCATGCCATCCGCTCGGATTTCGTTATGAGGGCTTGAGTGTTAGCGAAATCGTTACGGTCGTCAAGTTGCAACAACAAACGTTTTTAGCAGCTACAAGCGGGTTATACTATGTGAGATGGCATCGCAACAACGGCCACCAATATCTGCCGGCCATTACGAGGAACCGTGTTACACCGCTTTCTGACCACCGCCCTTTCAGCCGCCGTCATCGCCACTCTGGCGTTGTCGAGCGCTGCGCAGGCGGCAACGACCGGCACGATCTCGGCGAACATCACCGCTCCCGTGCTTGCCACGATCACCGTTTCGAGCGGCACGGTCACCTGCGACGTCACGAGCACCTTGTCGCTGGTCGCGCCATGCACGAGTTCAGCGGCCATTACCGGCAACGTGCGCTCGTCGCGTAATACCGTAACCAGCCTTACGGTCACCGGTGCCCCGGTCAACAACGCGACTTCAACAAACAGCATCGCGCCGAGCGCCTTCGCCATGACCTGTACCAACACGTCAACCGGTACGCAGCATGGCGCATTGACGCTTGCGAGCGCGAGCCCCCTTTCGACTTCGGCTGTAGCGTGCGCTAGCTGGGCCGCCAACGCTCAAGGCAATATCCTCGCTCTCGACGACACGCTCGCATTTACGCTTGATTCGTTCTTGGTGCCGGCCGACACATATACGGCCGCCAACTGGACCGTTACGCTGACTGCCAGCTAAACCAAAAACGCCTGGAAGATGTCGTTCGACGCCTGAGCGTCGGTTGCGCTAACGGTGAGCGCGACACAAACGAGCACCCCGATGAGCGTACGTAGCATGGAGAGGCCTCCGGTCGACAGGATGTTTCAAATACGATGGCTGCCGGCGGGATGTTTCAGCGGCCGCCGGGGTCGAGCGCATCGCGTAGACCGTCGCCGAGCAGATTGACACCGAGCACCGCAATCACGATTGCAAGTCCGGGGAAGAGGCCGATCCACCACGCGGTGTCGAGATATTGGCGTCCGTCGGCGAGCATGCCGCCCCACGACGGAATCGTCGGCGGGACGCCCAGGCCAAGAAACGAGAGCGAGCTTTCCAGCACGATTGCGCGCGCGACCTCGAACGTGGCGAGCACGATCGCGGGCGACACGACGTTCGGCAAGAGATGGCGCAAGAGAATGCGCCGGCGCGATGCACCGATCGCGGCCGCCGACGTGACGAAATCGCGCTGTGCAAGCGACAGTGTCTCTGCCCGAATGACGCGGACGTACTGCACCCACGAAGTGACACCGATGACCGCGATCACGGTAAAGAGCCCGGGTCCGACGACGCCGACGACCGCAACGGCCAGGAGCACGAGCGGAA
>Ga0302324_100004063_pt1 | contig 32662 bp, 19 predicted proteins | sample Palsa_T0_1_FD_201949 | JGI IMG/M metagenome (GOLD analysis project Ga0302324, IMG submission 201949) | Peat permafrost microbial communities from Stordalen Mire near Abisko, Sweden - Palsa_T0_1 | ecosystem: Environmental > Terrestrial > Soil > Palsa > Peat permafrost | place: Sweden: Abisko... | reverse complement strand
TTCTTCTCCGCCGAGGACGTGCTGGCCGGGGTGCCGGCGGGGTATCTGGAAGAGGCGGCGCGCACCGGAAGATCGGCCACCGACGGCTGGATGATCACTCCGGACGGAAGGCGCGTGTGGTCCAACGGAGCGATCAGCGCGGTGCGGGACGAAGCGGGGCAGCTCACCGGGTTTGTCCGCGTGGCCCGGGACATGACCGCGCAGAAGCAGGCGGAAGAAGAGCTGCGCAAATTGAACGCGGAACTCTACCAATACCGGATCATGGTCGAGAATGTCGAGGACTACGCCATTTATACGCTCGACCCGGAGGGACGCGTCACCAGTTTGGGAAGGGGAGCGCAGCAAGCGGGCGGAAAGCCGGCAGAGGAGATCCTGGGCCGGCCCTTTACTGGCTTCTTCTCCGACAAGGATGTGCAGGCCGGGGTGCCGGCGGGGTATCTGGAAGAGGCTGCGCGCACCGGAAAATCGATCACCGACGGCTGGATGATTGCTCTGGACGGAAGGCGCGCGTGGTCCACTGGAGTGATCACCGCGGTGCGGGACGAGGCCGGGCAGCTCACCGGGTTCATCCGAGTGGCCCGGGACATGACCGCGCAGAAGCAGGCAGAAGAAGAGCTGCGCAGCCTCAACCTGCAACTGGAGCGCCACCGCATCGTGGTAGAGAACATCGACGAGTACTCGATTTACACCCTGGACCCGGAAGGACGGATTACGAGCTGGGAGGCGGGCGCGCAAAAGAACAGCGGCGTCGGTCCGGAGGTGATGATCGGCCGCAACTATTCCCAATTCTTCTCTGCGGAAGAGGTGGCGGCGGGCGTGCCCGCCCAGGAGCTGGCGGAGGCGGCGCGCAACGGCCGACTCGCGACAGAAAGCTGGCGAATCACGCCCAAGGGCGAGCGCGTCTGGGGCGTGGGCACGCTCAACGCCGTGCGCGACGCGAACGGCCAGATGACCGGATTCGTCCGCATCGCGCGCATGATGACCAAGCAGAAAGAGGCGGAGGAAGCCCTGCACGCCCTCAACGCCCAACTTCAGCGCTACCGGATCATCGTCGAAAACATCGCCGACTACGGCATCTTCATGCTCGACTCGGAGGGACGGATCAACAGTTGGGAGGCGAGCGCGCAAAAGATGACCGGAGTCCCGCCCGAGGTGATGCTTGGCCGGCCTTACGCCACGCTCGCTTTCACTCCAGAAGACCTGGCGGCGGGGGTGGGGGAGAGCCATTTGGCCGAGGCGGCGCGCAACGGACGCTGTGTTACGGAAGGGTGGCGGATCACTCCCAATGGCGAGCGCGTATGGTCGGTCGGCTCGCTGAACGCGGTGCGCGATGAAGCGGGGAGACTGACCGGATTCGTCCGCATCGCGCGCGTGATGACCCAGCAGAAAGAGGCGGAAGACGCCCTCCGCGCCCTCAACGCGGAGCTGGATCGCTACCGGGTCATCGTCGACACCATCGACGAGTACGCCATCTACGCGCTCGACGCCACGGGCCACTTCGTCACCTGGGGGAAGGGCGCGCAGAAGCTGAGCGGACTTGCTGCCGAGGAGGCTCTGGGCCGGCATTTCTCCATCTTCGACACGGGCCCCGACGGAGGCGAGGCGGCGCGGGAGCTCGAGGAGGCGGAGCGTCTGGGCAGCTACAGCTTCGAGGGTTGGAGGCGACGGCCGACCGACGGCGTCTTGATGTGGGCTTCGGGCGAACTCACGACCATCCGCGACCATGCAGGCCGCCTGACCGGCTTCACGCGCGTAACGCGCAACATGACCAAGCAGAAAGAGGCCGACGACGCCCTCCGCGCCCTCAACGCAGAGCTCGAGCGCTACCGGATCATTCTTGAAAACGTGCGGGACCACGTGGTCTTCGCGATGGATCCCGACGGACGCATCGCGAGCTGGAGCGCGGGCTCGGAAAAGGTGGTTGGATACACAGCCGAGGAGGCCATCGGCCAGCCTTACTCCTTGCTGTTCACGCCCGATGGCGTCGCCGCCGGCGAAGGGCCGCTGGAACTGGAGGCGGCGGCGCGCAACGGGCAGTGCTCCACCGCCAGTTGGCGGCAGCGCAAGGACGGCGTGCAGTTTTGGGCCACCGGGGAGACCACCGCGATCCGGGACCCGGACGGAAAGCTGACCGGGTTTGTGCGCGTGGCCCGCGACATGACCCAGCAAAAGATGTTGGAGGAGTCGCTTGCGCGCCTGGCCGCCGATCTCGAGATCCGCGTAGCCGAGCGCACCAGGCAGCTGGAGCTGACCGTGGACGAGCTGAGGCGCAAAAACGAGGAGGTGGAGGCATTTGTCTACATCGTCTCCCACGATTTGCGCGCCCCCCTGGTCAATGTGCAGGGGTTCGCGCGCGAGCTGGAGCTGAGCTGCGCGACGCTGAAGTCGATCCTGAGCGATGCCGGCCTGGCCCGGCCGACCATTGAAGCCGTGAGGGAGGTGCTGGAGTCCGACATTGGCGGGGCGCTCAAATTCATTGCGGCCTCGGCGTCGAAGTTTGAGCGGCTGATCGATGCGCTGCTGGGGCTGTCGCGCCAGGGGCGGCAGGTTTATCAGCCAGTGCGGGTGGACACGCACGCCCTGGTGGAACAATCCGTGGCCAGCATGCAGCACCTCATTGACCAGGCGCAGGGGCGGGTGACGGTGCACGAACTGCCCATGGTCACTGCGGACCTGACCGCGCTGGGTCAGGTCTTTTCCAACCTGATTGCCAACTGTGTGAAATACCGCGATCGGGAGCGGCGGCTGAAGATCGAGATCGGCGGAGATGCAGCCGACGGCAAGACGCACTACTGGGTGCGGGACAACGGCCTGGGCATTCCGGAGTCGGGCAAGAGCCGGCTCTTCCAGGTATTTCAGCGCTTCCATCCGCAACTTGCTCCCGGAGAAGGCATGGGACTGGCCATCGCGAACCTCATTGTGCAGCGGCACAGGGGAAAAATCTGGGCAGAGAGCCGGGAGGGGCTGGGAACCACCGTTCACTTCACGCTGCCCGATCCGGGGCAGCCGGCCCAGGCGGAAGGTGCGCAATGCAACCCGCCAGCGTAATCAGAGAGGCTGGAATCCGCCTCCGGGTCCGCATGCTGATCGTTATCGCCAGCGGGGGCCTGGCGGTCTTCGCGGCCATGGCGTTCGTCACCATCGCCGAGGTGCGCTCTGGCTCGGCGGCGTTCCGGGAAAACCGCCTGGCCTACGAGGTGGCAAGGGACTTCGCAAACCCTTCCCAATCGCTGACGGGCGGAGAAGTGTTCTTCCATAGCATCCAGTCGGCCAACGATGTGGCCGACATCGAAAATGTGAAGGACCAGCTGCGGCGGGCGGAAGTCAGAATCGAGGCCGGACACGCCTACTACACGCAGACGATGCCTCCCGGCCCGCTGCGCGATCTGGTGACCGGCGATGCCTACCAGAGCACCACCGAGTGGTACGCGCTGGCGGAGAGGGAGTATATTCCCGCAGTCGAGCGCGGAGACTTTCCCCAGGCGCAGAGGATTCGCATCGAAAGGCTGGATCCGCTGGTCCTGAAAGATACGGCAGCCAACGCGGAGATCACCCGGTTGACCAATATGTGGATCGTCTCCAATGCGGCAATTGTCGAGAGCACGGTCAGGTCCCGCCGGTGGCAGTTGGCGGGTGTAGGACTGATCACGCTCCTTATCCAGCTGCTGCTAGGCCTGGTGATCGATTCCAGTGTCGGATCGAGCACCCGGCGATTGAGCGAGACGCTGGATGAGCTGCGCCGCAAAAGCGAGGAAGTGGAGGCATTCGTCTACATCGTGTCTCACGACCTGCGCGCTCCCCTTGTCAATGTGCAGGGCTTCTCGCGCGAGCTGGAAGTGAGCTGCGCGTCTCTCAAGGCGACTCTGGCCGCCAGCGCACTGCCCGAGCCGACGCGCGACACAGTCACCGAGATCCTCGACGAGGAGATTGGCGGCGCGCTGAAGTTCATCTCGGCGTCCGCATCCAAGTTCGAGCGGCTGATCGACGCACTGCTCGGCCTCTCCCGCCATGGCCGGCAGGTCTACCGGATTGAGAAGGTCGACGTGGCGGAGCTGGCGGCCAGTTCCATCGCCAGCCTGCGCCATTCGGCTCTCGACGCCGGAGCCACCATTCGCATCGCCGCGCTGCCCCCGGTTTACGCGGATGTGACCGCACTCGGCCAGGTTTTTTCCAACCTGGTGGGCAACAGCCTTAAATACCGCAGTCCGGAGCGGCCTCTGGAGATCGAGATTGGCGGCGAAGCCGCGCCGGGCGCCGTTCACTTCTGGGTGCGGGATAACGGCCTCGGCATTCCCGAGTCCGGCATGACACGCCTGTTTCAGGTCTTTCAGCGCCTTCATCCCAACCAGGCGCCGGGAGAGGGCATGGGCCTGGCCATCGTGCAGCGCATCGTCGAGCGGCATGGCGGACGCATCTTTGCCGAGAGCCATGAAGGCGAGGGAACGACGGTCCATTTTTCGTTGCCCGGCTCTCCGCGCCCCGCACACACAGACGCACATGAAAGGAACCGCGATGTCCGCTCATGACCCCGGATTCACCATCCTGATTGTCGACGACGACGAGGGCCACATCGAACTGGTCCGCCGCAACCTGCGCCGCATCGCGCTGGGCAACCCCATCGTGGCACTGCAGGATGGCGCGCGGGCGCTCAACTACATCTTTCAGCGCGGTGAATTTATCGGCCGCCCGCCTGCCGACATTCTGATGCTGCTTGACATCAACATGCCCGGCAGCGTGAACGGCATCGAGGTGCTGCGCCAGATCAAGGCCGATCCCATCACTCGCCGCATTCCGGTTATCATGCTCTCCACCACCGACGATCCGCGCGAAGTATCCCGTTGCTACGACCTCGGCTGTTCGGTTTACATCACCAAGCCGGTCGACTCCGGTCACTTCATTGAGTCGGTCAGGCGGCTCGGCCTGTTTCTCCAGGTCATCCAGGTCGGCGCCGACGACTCCGACCGCTTCTTTCCCTCCAACCCGCGCGTGCCGGCGCCTGAACCGCGATGAGCGCCCTGGCCGCTACACCCCTCGCCGCGCCGCCGCGGGTGCTGATCGTGGAGGACGACGCTGCCACTGCCGAGCTCATGCGCCGGTCGCTGGTGCGTGCCGGATATACGGTCGAGATCGCTCCCACCGTGCAGACCGGGCTCAGAGCGCTCAATGGTGGCTGTCCCGGGGGCTACCAGGCGCTGCTGCTCGACTACCGGCTGCCCGATGGCGAGCCCTGGCAGCTGGCCGATGCGGCCAAGGCCTGCGTCCCGGAGGTGCCGGTGGTCTTTGTCACCGCCATGAGCAATGAGCAGACGGCCATCGAGGCCGTCCGCCGCGGCTTTGCCGACTACATCAAGAAGACCGACGGCTTCTGGACCGAGCTCCCCGCAGTGCTGGAGCGCGTAGCCCGTCTCAGCCAGATCAAGGGGTGTCTGGATGAGACCAGCGCCCTCATGCGCGCCGTGGTGGAGCAATCCTCCGACCTGGTGGCTGTGTGCAGCGGCGAGGGTGAGCTCGTGTATCTGTCCCCGGTGTGCCTGGCCCTGCTGGGCAAGCACTCTGTCGACCTGGTGGGACGCATGTGGACCGAGCTGGTGGCTCCCGAGGACCGGCCTGTGTTGCTCGGATTGCGCGAAGGCCTCAATGAAAACCCCGCGCGCGTGGGTGCGCTGCGCTGCTGCCGAAGGGATGGCTCCCTGGCCTGGATGGAGGCGCGCGTCGCGATCCTCGAGACGGCTTCCAGCCCGCAGCCCATGATCGTGCTGACCCTCCATGACGTCACCGCGCAGCGTGAGCACGACCAGCGCATGCAGGCCTCGCTGCGGGAAAAGGAGGTGCTGCTGCGCGAGGTCTATCACCGCGTCAAAAACAACCTGCAGGTGGTGCAGAGCCTGCTCAAGATGCAGTCGCGCACGCTCCCGGCGGGCGAAACCCGCACCGCCATCGAGACCACTGTACAGCGCGTGCATGCGATGGCTCTGGTGCACGAGCGCCTCTACCAGATGAAGGACCTGGCCAGCCTGTCTCTGCGTGTCTATCTGCGCGACCTTTTCACCGGGGTGGTCGAGTCCAACTCCATGCACGCCGGCCAGATCGAGCTTCGCCTCGACACCGAGGAAATTCCGCTGGGGCTCGACCTTGCCATCCCGTTTGGCCTCTTGGCCAACGAACTGCTCTCCAACTGCCTCAAGCACGGATTCGCCAACGGCAGGCGAGGCATGATCGAAGTGTCGATTCACCGCGTCTCCGGCGCCGTCCGGCTCATCGTCAAAGACAACGGCGCGGGCCTGCCCGACGGCTTCGATCCCGCGCAGAGCAAGTCCATGGGCCTCAAACTTGCGGCCAGCCTGGCCCACCAGCTGGGAGGCCGGCTCGAGTTCACCTCCGACAATGGCTGCCGCGTCCAGGCCGACCTGGCCCGGATCTGATATGCGTCCATCTTCGGCACTCCTAGGCACGCCAGCATCGGCTCAATGCTGGGTGCCCCATCCTTGCGCCTTTTCTTGGCGCAAGGATGAGATACCACGACTCTCAATCTGCCTCCTTCGGGGATGAAAAGCCTGATGCCAGCTCAACAGAATGAGACGCCTCCCTTGCGCCCCCGCCGGCATCCAGGCGTATACTCGCTTTGTTCGGGCTGCATCCTGGGTCATCGGAGCGGCACTGGAGACACCATGAGCCTTGCGCACTTCTCCGGCAGTCACAGCCGCCGCGGCGACGCCTCGCCCGGCACGCCGATACCCAAAGTCACCGTGCCCGCCTTGGCAGAGATGAAGCGCCAGGGCAAGCCCATCTCCGCGCTCACGGCCTATGACTATTCGACGGCACGCCTGGTGGACGAGGCCGGCATCGACCTGCTCCTGGTCGGCGACTCGCTGGCCATGGTGGTCATGGGCCACGACAATACCCTGGCCGTTACCGTGGACGAGATGCTGCATCACACCCGCGCCGCGCGCCGCGCCGTGCGCCGTGCCTTGGTCGTGGCCGACATGCCCTTTGGCAGCTACCACGGCGCCGTCGCCGAAGGCGTGGCCAACGCTGTCCGCTTTGTGAAGGAAGCCGGCGCCGAGGCGGTAAAGGTGGAGGGACCGCGCATGGAATTGGTGCACGCCCTGGCCGAGGCCGAAATTCCCGTTGTCGGCCACCTGGGCCTTACGCCGCAGAGCCTGCTGCGCATGGGCGGCTATCGTGTGCAGGCGCGCACGGCAGACACCGTGCACCGCCTCAAGGCCGACTCGCACGCCCTGGCCGAGGCCGGTGCGGGAGCGATCGTGCTCGAAGGCGTTCCGCGCGAAGTGGCCGCTGCCATCACCGCCGAGCTGTCCATTCCCACCATCGGCATTGGCGCGGGGCCCGATTGCGACGGCCAGATCCTGGTGTTCCACGACCTGGTGAACCTGACCTTTGCGCCGCCGGCCAAGTTTGTGCGCCGGTATTTTGACGCCGCAGCAGCCTTCCGCACGGCCATCGAGCACTATCGAGAAGACGTGGAGCACCGCGCCTTCCCCTCCGACGCGGAGAGCTATCATTTGCCGGAGGCGGTGCGGACGACGCTGGAGGGACCGGCTCTGCGCAAGGCCTGAAACCGGAGTTGGGGATCTCGATGTCCGAGCTGAGGACTTTCGACGGTGAAGGGGACGGGCTTCAGCCCGTCCGTTGAGGCTCGCAATTGATTTGCGGCTTTAGCCGCTGAGGGAAGGGCAAATGCTTCCTGCGGGGCTATTGATGACTGCATAAGTAATGTCCCATCAAACGCGCCGGAGGCGCAGAGTTGGTTAGCCCCGCGCTTCAGCGTGGGGAGATGGGATAACACAAACTCGTTACGGAGTCCCGTAGGGACGGCGCAAGGACATTATTTATGCAGTCACCAATAGCTCCTTAGGGAGATAACAATTCCATTTTACCCTCGACTCGCCTTTTTTCGCGGCCTTTGAAGCCCGGCCCTGTGTTCCTCAATCAACTCACGAGGCAGGTCTTGAGATGGAAACCTTTCACACCGTAGCCGAACTCCGCGCCTGGTCGCGTAGCCAGCGCAACGCCGGCAACACAGTTGGCCTGGTGCCCACGATGGGCGCGCTGCACGCCGGGCATGGCTCGCTGATCCGCGCCGCGAGTGCCTCTTGTGGCGCTGTCGCCGTGAGCATCTTCGTCAACCCCACGCAGTTCGGGCCGAGCGAAGACTTCTCCCGCTATCCGCGGACATTCGACTCTGACTGCGCGCTGGCCGCGGCCGAGGGCGCGGATGTGATCTTTGCTCCGTCGGTAGAGGAGCTCTATCCACCCGGCTCCGCCACGTATGTTGAGGTCGCGGACCTGAGCGATCGCCTTGACGGCAAATCCCGCCCAGGGCATTTTCGCGGCGTCGCCACTGTGGTCGCCAAGCTGTTGATCGCCTGCGAGGTTGACAGCGCCTTCTTCGGCCAGAAAGACGCAGCCCAGGTGGCCGTACTCCACCGCATGGCCGCCGACCTGCGCCTCGGCACCGAGATCGTGGTTTGCCCCATCGTGCGCGAACCGGACGGCCTGGCCCTCAGTTCGCGCAACATCTATCTCAGCCACGCGGAGCGCGCCCAGGCTCTCACGCTGAGCCGCGCCATCCGCGAGGCCGAGGCGCAGGCCGCCGCCGGCGAGCGCCGCGCCCAGATGTTGATTGACGCCGCGCGCGCCGTCTTCGCCGCCGAGCCGGCTGTCCGAGTCGACTACATTGAAGCTGTGAACTGGGCCACGCTGCTGCCCGCCGAGATCGCCGCTCCTGGCACGTTGTTTGCCGTGGCCGCGTGGGTGGGCGCCACGCGGCTCATCGACAATACCATCCTGGGCTGAACCCTCCGCCCCGGACCCGAAGTTCATCCCATCAACAGCTTTTCAACCATCCGCCCACGGCAACGCCGGATTTGAGGTAGTCTGATAGCAACCCAAAATCCTCGCAGCCAAAGAGACGAGAGTGCAGGAGATCGCTCTCTCCGCCTCAACAGTGGAGACGTCGATGAAATTGCCTTCGGCATTCCTGACTCTGTCCGCCCTGGTCGCACTCGCCGCCGCGTCCGCGGCATCCGCCGTTCCGGATTCGCCGGCAACGACAACAGCCCGGGCATCCGGCCCTCCCACGCGCGCGCAGATCGCCGCGCCTGCGCCCATCCAGGCCCTTCCCGCCCAGCCGCAGGTCCTCCGCTTCCCGGTGAACGACGCCAAGGGCCTGCTGCTCACCTGCATTGCGCCGGAGATTGAGACCAACCCCGACACCGATCTCTTTCAGAACTGCACCCTGGCTCCGGGGCGCACCTTGGACGACGTGATGCACACCTTCGTCCAGGCCATCCACTTTGTCCAGCAGCAAAAGGGCGATGACCACCCCACTCCGCAGCCGCCTTCTGAAGAGAAATCGGCCCATGATTCCGAGCCAAGGTAGGCAGTGCAAATGCGCGCGTCTTTCAGGCCGTTTTGAGTTGGGGGGTCCTGGCGGGTTCGACCGGAAGATCGTCGTGTACGGCCGCTACGGTTCGATTTCTACCTCCCCGCTTGGCCGCGTAGAGCGCCCGGTCAGCGGCGGCAATCAGTTCTTCAGGGGTCGTCCAGCCGCCACGCGCTGCCGTCGCCACTCCCAGAGAGACAGTGAGATACGGTTTCAATGGGGATGCAGGATACGGCAGTTGCAGACCGGCGATAGCCAACCGCACCGCTTCTGCAATCCGCACCGCATCCTTTGAATTCGCGCCGGGAAGAATCAATGCAAACTCTTCTCCTCCGTAGCGTACGGCCAGGTCGATGGGGCGCCGGGCCATGCGGGCTAAACTTGCCGCTACCAGCACCAGGCACTCATCGCCGCGCTGGTGTCCTTGCGAGTCGTTCAGGCCCTTGAAGTGATCCACGTCGAGCAGGAGGAGAGAAACCATGGTTTCCATCCTTACCACCCGGGAACATTCCTTCACAATGACCTGATCGAAGATCCGCCGGTTGGCCAGTCCGGTGAGCGAATCGGTGTAGGAGAGCCGCTGCAGCTCCTCGTTGGCCAGCCGCAGGTCGACAGTCTTCTCCTCCACCAGGCACACCAGTTCCCGCTCCCTCCGTTGCGCGCTCACCATGCGCCATCGCAGCACACCCGCGGCCGCCGACATGGGAGTGAGCACACAAATGCAGATCAACCACCACGACGCATACCATGCAGTGAGAATGGAGAACGCAAACACAGCCGGCTGGCTGGTCCATAGCCCTTCGTTGTCCTGGGCTTCCACTTCAAGCTTGTAATCGCCCGGCGCAAGCTCGGCAAACTGCAGTTCGCGCTGTGCGGTTTCGATCCAGGCGGAGCTAGCGCCCAATAGCCGGTAGCGGAAGACGACCGCATTCTGGCGCGGAGCATTCAACACTGAATAGCGCGCGCTGAGGGAGTTCGAAGGGGCTTCGAAGGAAGGATGGCTCATTCCGGATACGTCTGTATTGCCCATCGCCAGCCGGGTGAAAACCACATCGGCCGGCGTATCGGGCGTGGTCCGCGGGCGTGGCTTGAATCGGGATAGCCCGCCGCTGGTTCCAATCCAGACGGTGCCATCGGCCTCCGCCGCAAACGCGTTCAGGTTGCAGTCGTCCCAGGCCAGGCCATCGCTCACATCGTAGTGGCTCCATCGCGAGCCGTCCCACATGTCCACGCCCCGCTCGGTGCCCGCCCAGAGCCGCCCATTGGCGTCGAATGCGAGGAAGTAGACAATGCCGCCGGTGCCGCGCCGCTCAACGCCGCGCTCCACCGATATGCCCGCAGCCGTGCTGTGCACGCGGTCGATGCCGCCGCCGAACCGGTAGCCCACCCAGACCGCGCCATCGGGTCCGGCGCCCAACGAAAGCACTTCCAGATTGCTCAGGCCGTCGGCTTGCTTGAAATTCCTCCAGCGCCCTGCTGCATATTCGTAGAGTCCGCCACCACCCCCCGCCCAGATTGCGCCGTCTTTGCCTTCGGCAATCGCCCAGATGCGCGCGGAAGGCACCTCCATGACCCGCGAAAATCTTCGGTAGGGCGCCTGGGCCATGAACAACCCGGATTCGGTCGCCGCCCAGAGCCGTTGCTCTCGATCAAAGCGCAGCGTATAGGCGGCCTTGCCGAAAAGCCCCTGCCTCTCTCCGTACCACTGCAAGCCACGCGTCAAAGGATTCATACGCGCGATGCCACGGATCTCGGTACCGATCCATACGTCCCCGTTTGTGCCGGTCTGCAGGCTGTGCACTGGCGAATCCCCCAGCTTGGTCTCTTTGCTCCATTCCATGCTCGATCCGCGGCGCACTCCCCGAAACAGCCCTCCCTCGGTCCCCACCCAAAGCGACCCGTCGGCTCGGGGCAGCATCTCGTAGACAATATCGCTACCGAGCCCGCTTGCGGTGGAATACGTCTCCCACTCGCGGTAGCCCCGCCACTGGGCCAGGCCGCGGCCCGCCAGGCCGACCCAGAGGGAGTGCTGCCGGTCTTCAAATGCCGAATAAACGGTTCCGCGCAGGCCCGCCGGCTGGCCGACCGTCTGCCAGCCGCCTGCATCGCCAATCATCAGCCCCTTTGGAGATGGCAACAGAATTCGCCCGTCGGCATCGACCGCGTCTACGCCTCCGAGGCCTTCGGGAGCAACCGGTGTATCGGGTCTGCGGAATCGGGTCTGGCCCACCGGCAACTCAAACACGCCGCCGTTCCTCAACCGCACCCACAGATTGCCGTCATGATCCTTCTTGATCGTCAGGCAGGCCCGATCCGGCAGACCGCTCTCCCGCCCCAATACGGCCGTCACGCCGGAGGCCATTCGGCAAAGTTCAAGCCCGCATCCGTACCACACGGTGTTGCCATCCACCAGCACGCCATATGCCGCCGGACTGGAAGTTCCCGGCGCTTGCGGAATCGCTTTCACCGTGAATTCACCGGGGCGCGGCGAGGAGGACAGCTCCATCAAGCCGCTGGCGGCGCCGACGAATGTGTGCCCCTTTCCGTCCGCCTGGATTCCCTGCGCCCAGCTTATGTCTTTGAAATTGCCCGGGATCATTTCGAAGCGGTTGCCCTTGAGAAGATAGAGGCCAAAGTCTCCACCGGCCAGCAGGGAGCCATCGGGCGCCTCGCCCAGCGCCACTCCTGTGGCCGCCGGAAGTCCCTGCGCGAGTCCAAATTCCTCAAAACGCTCCCCGTCATAGCGGAAAACCCCGTTTTCCGTGCTCGCCCAGATGAATCCGACCCGGTCCTGGTAAATTCCCCGCACAGCAAGGTTATTCAGGCCCTCGCTGACGCCGAAATAGCGAAAACTGTACTCCTGCGCCCACAGCGATCCGGGCACGAACGCGAGCAGAGCAAATATTCGCAAGCGGTGGTGTTTCATCGAGTTCACTAAGTTTGAAAATCGGCGGAGCGAGGACATTTCTTTAGTCCCGCGCCGGGCGGGCGGCCTCGTGACTGCCGAGGGATTATCGGCGCAAGTTGGGCGCGAGGTATCTCGATTCCATGGCGGAGTTTGCAATCGATCCAGGACCTCCCTTCAGTAGAGCGGTCTGGCAATGAATGTATTCGAATCCCGCAGCGGAAGTTGAGCGTTTTCGCTCAATGGCTGGAAATGACGGTGATCTTGTTCGGGAAGGAGTGTTGGCCAGAGATGGGATTGATCCACCGGCACCGGCCTTTTCAGCGCGTTAATATCCTATACTTCCAACTACTTACACGACGCATAAGCCCGTCGCAATACAGGGTGGGGAATCGCGGGTCGAATCTCGCTTGCTCTGAAAGCGCGCCTTAGGTTCGGATGCAAGGCTCCTTCTTACTTTTGTTTGTTTCTCGCATCCCGTGGATTCCGGATGATGATAAAGTCCAAGTCAAGAAGAATCAAAACATCCGTTTTGGATCAACCCTGAAAGATCTGGGCATTAGGGGTTAAAGCCCCGCCATTCTCCTTGGTTCGACGTGCAGCCTTAGGCATGCACAACCCAAATTGACGCGCATCCGGCAAAACCCAGCGCTGACAACCAGCGAATCGCGATGCGTGGAAGGAGAAAAGGATCATGTTGCCCAATCCAGCTCGATCGAGCAAATGTTATTCTCTGCAGCTCATACTTACCGGATTTGCCGCGATCCCCATGGCGGGCTCGCAAGCGGCAGGCCAGATTACACAAACCCCGGAGGCGAATCCGTCGTCCTGCAGCCTGGGGTCGTTCACGTTTCCCGCTGGTCCGACGTACAAAACGAAGACCGGCACGGCGACGCTGTCGAGGACGATTCCGTGGACGCCGGGGATCGCGGGCGGGGTGCCGGCGCGCACCAAGGTTTGCGCCACGCTCTCAGCCACCGGGAAGGGCGACGACGCCCAGATCAACGCAGCGCTGGCCAGCTGTGCCGACAACGAAGTGGTCAAGCTGAATGCGGGGACCTACAACATCAAGAACGCGATCGTCTGGAGCAAGAGCAACGTAGTGCTGCGCGGCAGCGCGGGACCGGGTGTTGCCGCAGCGAAGCAAACGCGATTGATCGCGGATCCGTCGCTTTACGGCCCGGTCGTCAACCTTGGGCTGAACCTCTTTCCGCATCCAAACTCGACCAGCGTGGAACTGACTGCCGATGCGATGCAGGGAACCAGTTCGGCAACAGTGGCCAGCAGCGCAGACTTTCATGTGGGCGACCTGGTCACGGTAGACATGCTGGTCAATCCCGCCGATGACACCGGGGCTTTTATCACCAAGGCTCCGGCAGGCGGCACCGGGCTGGTTTATCCGTATGCCGAGTACAACCCGTACAAATCTCCGAAGGGCGACGCATCGCGCGGCTGGTTCAGCCGTACGGACCGGCCGGCTGCCCAGATCATGGAGATCGAGTCCATCGGCGCCAATAAAATCACCTTTTCGACGCCGTTCCACATGACCTTCGACGTGTCGAATAAGGCGCAGGTGACCGGTTGGGATACGGAGCCGCTGACGAATTCGGGCTTGGAAGATGTGTACGTGTCGGGGGTTCCGGCGCCCGGCGGCAATGCGCAATACAACGGCGTCGTGATCGTCATGGCGAAGTATTCGTGGGTGAAAAACGTCGAAACCGACCGCTCGAACGGCTACGGAATTGGAATCGACGAGGCGTTCCGAAACATTGTCCGCGACTCCTACATCCACTCCACCATCAATCCGACGCCGGGCGGCGCGGGATACGGCCTGGAGTTCTCCATGGGATCGGCCGACAACCTGGCGGAGAACAACATCTCGTGGAATTTCGACAAAGTGATGGTCATGCGGGCCTCAGGCGGGGGAAACGTCATGGCCTACAACTACATGGACGATGGCTGGATCGCGTACCAGCCGAACTGGGTCGAGTCCGGGATCAACGCCGCGCACATGACCATGCCGCATTTCGAACTGTTCGAGGGCAATCTCAGCTTCGCTCTCGGCGCGGATGAAACATGGGGCGGATCGACCTTCATCACCTGGCTGCGCAATGTGGCCACCGATCATCGCTCGGCGTGGCCGCCGCTCAACACCTATCTCTTCAACAGCGTCAAGCAGGAAGAGGGCGGCTGCACCACGACGGGACCCAACGATAACAACTGCGTCCCCTACACCGACCTGGGAAACCGCGCGTCGGCACAAGCGCTGTACGGAGACGATTTCTTCAACTACGTCGGCAACGTGCTGGGCTCCAGCGGAATGCCGGTAGCTCCTGAGTCAGTGGGGTTCACCTATGCTAACGACGCACCGGACTGGGAGTCGGATCCGGTGCCGATGTGGATCGTTGGCTTTGGCGACTGGGACTACCCCGGCGACTCGGCAACGGACGAAGGCGTAGCGAATACGATCTTCCGCGATGGCAACTACGATTTCGCCACCCGGAGCGTCCACTGGGCGGGCTCGAAGCAGACCATCCCGGATTCGTTCTACTCCTGCTCGAAGCCTGCGTTCTTCGGCAGCTACAAGTGGCCGTGGTCGGATGGCAGCAACGCGAGCACGCCTTACGCCACACATCCCTTCGAGTACTACAAGCTGTCGTCCACGCTTGGCACATTCGGCGAAAGCGGAACGAAGGTCTCGTATCCCGGCTACCAACTTCCCGCCTTCGTACGTTTCCTGCAATTGCACGGCATTGAGCAGCCGCCGGCCGATTGCGCCTCAACGACCCTGACCAACATGCCGGCAGACTGTTCGCTCCTGTTTACCGGGGCAGTGCCGGAACCGGGGTCGAAGCCGCAGGCGAGCACGTTTGCCAACCCCGGCACCCAGACAGTGGGCAAGCCGCTAACGCTATCGGCAAAAGCCATCTCAGGCCTGGCTGTCAGCTTCACTTCGAAAGCGGTCAAGATCTGCACGGTAAGCGGCGCGACGGCAAACTTCATCGCGGCAGGCGCCTGTACGATTGAGGCGACGCAGGCAGGCAACAGCACCTACGCCGCGGCTACGCCGGTTTCGCAGAGCATCAAGGTGAATGGGAAGCCTTAGACGATCACAAGCGGGGCCTCAAATTCTTCGTTTCGAAAGGAGTGGTGGCCAGAGACGGGATTGAACCGCCGACGCCGGCCTTTTCAGGGCCGCGCTCTACCACTGAGCTATCTGGCCTCAGTGCAAACTGCGGTTGCAAGTCTACGCGTGGAATCCGGCCCGAGCCGGCAGGGGTGGGACGAACCACGAACAGTGCTGCAACAACTGGGCCAGTATATCAAGTCCCAACCGCCTGAGCCAAACGGCGCAAAGAAGTTGTCGCCTTTGAAAGGGCACGACTTCAGTTGTGCCGGCAACGGCATAATTTCGAACGATGGCTCTATCGCCGGAGGGAGGTATTTTCATCATCCTGTCCGCGCCACCGTCAGCACGGTGATGTCGTCTTCCTGGCCGAATCGCTGCGCGGCATCCGCCAGATCGGCCGCGGTGGTATTTCCCCGCAGCATCTCTGCGATGCGCTCGAAGCCGAAAAGCCGTCCCTCCGCATCCTGCGCCTCCGCCACGCCGTCGGTCATCAGCGTCAGCGTCGCGCCGTCGTCAAACTCAAACTCCTTTACGGAAAACTCCGCACCGGCCATCGCGCCGAGCGGCAGCGCGCCCTCCATCGGCAACTCATGCCCATTGAGGTAAGGCGGCAGGTGGCCGGCGTTGGCCAGCGTTGCGGTCCCCGTCTGCGGCCGCACCAGCAGCGCCAGGCACGTGGCCAGCGCGTGGTTACGCTCGCACAGGCAGGCGTTCAGCGCGCCCAGGATTGCCAGCGGATCGCTGGAGTGCGCGGCCTGGTTGCGCACCACGCCTACAAGGTGCGCAACCAGCATCCCGGCCTCCAGGCCCTTGCCCGCCACGTCGCCCACCACGATCAGCACACCGCCGTCCGTGGGAATCACCTGAAAGAAATCTCCGCCCACCTCGCGCGCCGGCCGGTACTCGCTTTCGATGCTAAGTCCCGGCGTGTGGGGCCGCTGGTCGGGGATGAGGATCTGCTGCACGCTGCGCGCCGCGTCAAACTCCGCCGCGTACAGCTCCGCTTGCGCTCGCGTGCGCGTAAACCGCAAAATCAGAATGGCGAAAATCGCCAGCAGAAACAGCGCATCGACAGCCTGAAGCAACTCGATCTGAAACGGCCGGTGCGTGAGCGCAATGTTATAGCCCAGCTTGTTCTGCCAGCCCAGATTGTAGGTCAGAATCGCCCCGCTTTGGAAGATCTGCGCAAGCTTCTGTAACAAAACAGGAGTAAGCAGCGTCCGCGCGTCGAGGGAGTTCTCTCGCGCGCGTCGAATGAGCAGAGACAAGATCCAGATATAGGCTGGAAATTGCAGCATCGTCTCGGAGAGACTGACTGTATTCGAACTAATCGCAATCTGAAACGACGGATCGAGAATGGAATAGAACTTAGTCAGCAAATAGGCAAGCGTAAGCAGGATGCAACCAATCGCCGACATATAAAGCAGCGATCGCCTGCCCTTGAGCAGGTGCCGGTAAAATGCGATCTCCGCCAGGCTCACGCCCACCAGCGGCAGTGCGTCTGTTAATAGATCGGTCAACAGCTGGTTCCAAACGCTGAATACAAACGACAGAGCCAACCACCCTGCTGCCGCGCTCACCAGCATCATCACGCCAAACCACAGATATTCGCGCTCGGTGCGGCGCAGCAGAAAGAAGGCCAGCGCGCCCAGGCCGGCCAGCGTCTCGAGCAGCGCCAGGATCGCGGTGGCGGCCAGGCTCCAGTGGTGCGCAGCGCGGGAGAGATAGTCGCGGCTGTGTATCTCACCGCTGTCGCCAATCAGCGCTCCGCCAAAGCTCGGGCCGCCGCCAAAGTTATCCGCCCATCCCGGCCAATGCCATACACGAATGGCAATAGTAACCTTGCGGACTGAGTCACCCTGAGTACCCGTTCCCGCCGGCACGGGATACGTACGAAACCATCCGCCGCCCCAGTAAGGGACGGGATGCGGAGGCATCTTTCCGTAAGTGCCGATTAGTTGCCCGTCGGCAAAAACTTGATAACTCGTCAGTATGTAGGGAAGGTAGAGAGATACATCGTCGATGCCGGCGGGAAGATCGACCGTGAACCGGTACCACGCCATGCCGCTGTAACCGGGATGGCCCTGCCCGGCCCAGTTCTGATCGGAGCGCAGCAGCGCCCACGACGAATCATCGAAATCAGGAGCCGCCCAGGCCGGATCGTCGCCCTTGTGAAAGCGCCATTGCCCGTCAAGAGAGAGCACCGGCAGATGACTGTTGGCCAGATCGAACTCCTGCGCCCGCACCGGACCGCATGCGCCAAAGATGGCGCACGCGCACAGCACGGCCAGCGACAGGGGCAGTAGCTTTTTCATTCGAGACCGCCTTCATGGTAACGGCAATGGCCCGCCTGTGTTCACGAAAAACGTGGAGCTTGTCCGCGCGTCTATCCTGTGCGTCCCCGTCTGGCTTGAACGGTGGGTCAGTTTGAAGGCGCGGTCCCCCAGGGGCTGAAGCCCGGCGGCTGTGGTGCTCCTCATGTACGGGCTGAAGCCTGTACCCTTCACATTGACCGACCGCCGTTTGCCAGCCTTCTTTTCACGGCCGACGGGCGCCGCTCGTAAACTGGATGCAGAGGTTATTCGTGCATCGTTGTTCCAATTTCGTTCTACTTCTCTGCGCGCTCTTGCCGGCAGCCGCATTCGCGCAGCAAAGCTCCACGCCCCTGCAGCCCAGAGCCGCTGTAACGCAGCCTGCCGCCGCGCCGCCGGTATCGCCCGAGGTAGCGCAGGCTGAGGCCGCCATCGTCAAGTCCGACTGGAAGGCGGCGGACGCCGAGCTAGCCCCGTGGCTGGCCGCTCACCCCGCCGATGCGCGCGCTTTTTTCGACGCCGGCTACGTGGCGGACGCGGAAAATCGCCTCGACGACGCAGCCGCGCTCTATCGCCGTGCCGTCGAGGCCGATCCGCAGTCGTTTGAGGCGCATGTCTCGCTGGGCCTGCTGCTGGCCCGCCAGGGCAAGCCCGACGATGCGCGCCCCGAACTGGCCGCCGCCACCGCTCTCGACGCGGGCGACGCCGGGCCTGCCGTCAAGGCCCGCGCCTGGCGCGCGCTGGCCCGCATCGATCGCGCCACCGACCCGTCCCAGGCCTCAAGCGATCTTCTTGAGGCCCTCAAGCTCTCGCCCGAGACCCTGGACGACACGCTGCTGGCCGCCGGCCTGGCCGACGACGCCAGCCAGTACGAGGTGGCCGAGGCAGCCTATCGCCGCGTGCTGGCCAAAGACCCCAAATCCCCCGCGGCAAATGCCGGCATCGCCCACCTGCTCATTGCCCGCAAACAGTTTGCCGACGCTGAAACCATGCTCCGCTCCGCTCTGGAGCAGGCTCCGGGCGATCCGGCTCTCACCGCCCAACTGGCCACCGTGCTGGCCGCCCAGAACAAGGCTGAGGCCCTCCCTCTGCTACAAAAGTTGCACGCGGATCACCCCGAGGACGCCGCCATCTCCCGCATGCTGGCCGAGGTGCTGGCCGAGTCAGGAGACGCCGCCGGCTCTGACAAGCTATACGCTGCGCTGCTCGCAAAGGACCCCAACGACGACGCCCTGCTCATCGGACACGGCCAGAATCTCATCCGCCTGCTCAAGAACGCGGAAGCCTTCACAGTCTTTGACAAGGCCACGCAGCTTGACCCCGCCAACCCGGACGGGTGGAGCGGGCTGGCCTTTTCCGCCTCAAAAACCGGCCAACCCGCTATCACACTACACGCTCTTACCATGAGATCAAAATATATTGAAGATAACCCAAGTACGTACTTCCTTTGGGCGTTGGCATACGATACGCTTCACGACAAAGCAGCCGCTGCCACCTACTACCATCATTTTCTGGACTCTGCCGCGGGGAAGTTCCCAAACCAGGAATGGCAGGCGCGCCAACGACTGATTGTGCTGGAGAAAAAACCGTAACACCGCGATGATGCAGACAAACCACAAGGAGTAACGGCCTTTTTCATGAGGTAACAACTCTTTTGGGGGTGGCGGCATCCGAGCGAATAGGACAGCAATTTTGCTTTCCTGTCAAGTGCCGAGCGATTGATGCCTTGGTGTTGCCGCGTCAGCGGAGGTTTCTCATGCGTTTTCTGGTCTCGACGGCTGTTTTGCTCGCGCTCAGCACCAGTTCTCTGTCGGTGCTTGCTTCCTCCATTGACGACAAGCTTGCTCCCGACCAGCAGACCATCGATGCCATGGAACTCAAAGCCAGCCAGGCACAACCGCGCGAGCAGTGCTTCCTTTATGCCGAGGTGGTGCACCAGATGACCGAGCTCAGCCTGCGCCAGTATGCGGCCGGCGATGTGAGCAAGGCCGCCGGGCTGCTCAAGCAGGTGCAGGCGCTCACCCACAAGATCCACATGTCGGTGGCCGACGACAACAAGAAGCTGAAGGACACCGAGATCCTGCTCCGCCACACCGCCTTCCGGCTCACCGAGATGCTGCACGCCAGCAGCTTTGACGACACTGAGCTGGTGCAGCAGACACTGACCCAGGTGAACCAGGCACAGACTGAGGCCATGCTGCAGGTCTTCAAAAAGTAGCCGCTCCACTCCCGGTAAACCCTCACACTTTTCACCGCTTCGATTTGAAGGGTACAGGCTTCAGCCCGTAGGTTAAGCCCAGACAAATGAGGTTGGGCTTTAGCCCCCGAGGGAATTCCCTTCAAATGGAGCAAACCCACACACTTTTCACCGCTCGATCCCCTGTGCTTCAATAGGAAGCGCTGGGAGATGTGAAGCCGTGCGAAGCCTGCGCTGTACTCTCGTAATTTTGATATGCGTGGCTGTGCTGCGGCCGTTGCCGGCGCAGAAGGAGCAGCGCGAGCCGCTCACCGGTGCCCAGATCGAGGAGATTCGCGAGGCCGGCATTGCGCCCTTCGAGCGCGTCAAAATCTACACCAGGATCCTCAACGAACATGCCGACGCGATCAAGGGGCTGACCAACCGGGCCAAGTCCGCGGCGCGCGCCCGCCGGCTCGACGACGAGTTGCAGGACTTCACCGCGCTGATGGACGAGCTCGGCTCCAATCTCGACGTCTATTCCGATCGCCACGCCGACATCCGCAAGTCGCTCCGGCCGCTCGCCGAGGCTACCGACCGCTGGGCTGGCATCCTGCGTGCGCTGGCCGGTGAGCCAGGGTTCGATCTGTCGCGCAAAGAGGCCATCGAGAGCGGCGAAGACCTGGCCGACCAGGCCAAGCGCCTCCTCACCGAGCAGACCGAATACTTCAACCTGCACAAGGACGAGCAGGGCCAGGACCGCGCGGAGCCGAAATGACAGCGGACAGCGAACAGCTAACAGCAAACGGTAAGACGGGCACTACGAACTGGCAGCTGTCGGCTGGGAGCTGTCAGCTGCTCTTTCAGGAAGAATACCGGGCGCTGCGGCCGCGCGCGCCCATGCCGCCCATTTCCATCCGCTTTCGCCGCTTCACCTCGCTCAACACCACCATCCGTCTGCGTCAGGGCGGGATCTTCGTCAGCCTCTCCGACTTGCTGGAGGGGGCTCCGGAGAGCGTCCTCCGCTCCATCGCCCACATCCTCCTGGCCAAGCTCTATAAGAAGCCCATCGATGCTGCGCACAATGTGCGCTACAAGCGTTTTGCCTCCAGCGCCGCCGTCACGCGCCAGACCGAGCTCATTCGCCACGCGCGCGGGAGCAAGCGATTTTACGGGCCCGAGGGGCGCTTCTACCATCTCGATGAAGTCTTCGAGTCGCTCAACATGCGCTTCTTCGGCGGGCTGCTGGGCCGCCCGGAGCTGACCTGGAGCGAGCACATGGCCAAACGCCTGCTGGGCCACTACGATGCGGCACACAACACCATCGTGGTCAGCCGCGTCTTTGACCGCCCCTCCAGCCCGCGCTACGCGATCGAGTACCTCCTCTACCACGAGATGCTCCACCTGAGGCACCCGGTCCGCATGCGCGGCCTGCGCCGCTGCGTCCACTCGGCCGAGTTCAAGGCCGAGGAGGCGCGCTTCCCCGAGCTCAAAGAGGCGCTGGCCTTCATTCGCCGCCTCTAGCCTGGTGACCGGCAAGAAGCGGCGCTTTGTACCGCCGGGCTCCAGCCCGGCTGTTGTGCGGGTCTCCAGACCCGCGCCCGCCCCGCCGCCCAAACCTGCTCCCTATTGCTCAGACAGCCACGATTCCACGGCTTAGAGTCACAAACGTAAGGGTAGATAGATGACGGCCCTGGCGTTGCCAGGGCGATTCAGTACGGATTGACCATCCTTATGGGGGCTGCGGCTGCCGGGTTCTTCTTCACGGCCGCACAGGCTCCAACGCACCAAAAAAGAACCGCAGACACCTTAAGGGGGTCCCATGCGCGGATTCAAGAGTTCTCTTTGCACCTCAGCATTGCTCGCGGCAGCTTTTGCCGTGTCGCTGGCCGTTGCGCCAACGGCCGGCGCCCAAATCGCCGTTGGCGTCCAAGTGCCCGCTGTTGAAGTGGGCGTCGGCATTCAGCCCGTCTGCAGCTACGGATACTACGGGTACGCACCCTATGGATGCGCGCCCATGGGCTACTACGGCCCGGGCTACTTCTACAACGGCATCTTCCTCGGCATGGGTCCCTGGGGCGGCTGGGGATATAGCCACGGCTGGGGCGAGCATCGCTTTGCCGGCGGCGGCGGTGGACGCTATAACGGCGGCGGCGGCTGGGCAGCCGATCGCCGCGGCGGAGGCACAGGATATCGCGCTGCCAACGCCGGGGGCAACGCCAACGGCAACCGTGGCGGCGTAGCTCGTTCGGCCGCGGCGCGTCCCGCGGAGAATCGTGCCGCACCGCGCGCCGAAGCACAGCGCGCCCAGGTCCAGCACAGCGCAGCACCCCGCGCCGAACCCCGTGCCCAGGCCCAGCACACCACAGCACCTCGTTCCGCACCCCACGCCCAGGCTCAACACAGCGCGGCGCCCCATGCTGAGGCAGCTCATGCCAGCGCGCCTCACGGCGGTGGCGGAGAACACCACAAATAGCCTCAATATCGGCTCTCCACAGAAGCCCGGTGCAAGACGGCGGAGCCAACCAGCTCCGCCGTTCTGCGTTGTGCGCCCGGCAGGGCGCACAATTAAGAGGCCCCTCGACTTGCGCCGAAGGGCCATATCAGAAAAGAAACAGCGGACTCAGGCCGTCACCGTCCGCCGCGGCTTCGATCCCCACAGCCCATAGAACGCGATGTAGAGGTAGCAGATCACCGGCAAAATGAACGAATGCTGAATGCCCATCTTGTCGGCCAGGTAGCCGAGCAGCGGCGGAATGATGGCGCCGCCGACGACCGCCGTCATGATCAGCCCCGATCCCTTGCTGGTCATCGGCCCCAGGCCGGCAATGCCCAGAGTAAAGATGTTGGGGAACATGATGGAGTTGAAGAATCCGCACAGCACCAGCGACCAGATGGCCACCTGGCCACTCGTCATCATGGAGACGATCACCATCAGCGTGGCGGCGATGCCAAAGATGCCCAGCAGCTTGCCCGACTGCACCTTGGTCAAAATCCATGACCCGAGCAGACGACCCACCAGCGCTCCAAACCAGTAGAGCGACACGAGGATGGCCGCGATCTCCACATTGGTCCACGGCCCCAGCCAGCGCGTAATCATGGCGCCAAACGAGCCCAGCCCGGCAAAGAACGAAGCCACGCGCGAAGCGTCCAATCCCTGCGTCAGGAAGTAGTTCACCGCGATCGAGCCCAGACCCACCTCCACGCCCACATAAAAGAAGATGCCCACTGCTCCCAGCACGGTGTGCGTGTAGCCGAAGATGCTGCGCCCCAGCACCGGGTCACCGGGCTTGCCTGGGCGGAAGGCCTGCGTCTCGGCGATCGCCGGCAGGTGGGCAAACGCCACCGCCAGGCCCAGTATCAACAGGGCGGCCGCGATAACGATATACGGCATGCGCACTGTGTCGGCCGTGGCCGCGGCCGTGGCAGTCTTCGCCGGGTCGGTCAGGATGTAGTGGCCTGCAATGAGCGGCGCAACCGCGCCGCCCGCCGAGTTCAACGCCTGCGCCAGCGTGAGCCGCACCGGAGCGCTGCTCTCCGGCCCCAGGATCGATACATAAGGATTCACAGAAGTCTGCAGCGCCGTCACGCCCGCTCCCACCACAAACACCGCGGTCAGAAACAAGGGAAAGCTCACCAGCTTGGCCGCGGGAATGAACAGCAGGCAACCCACCACCTGGATGAACAGCGAGACCACCATCGTCTTCTTGTAGCCGATCATCTCGATCAGCTTCGACGTTGGCGAGGAGAAGACGAAGTACGCGAGGAAAAAGGCCGACTCGGCCAGCATCGCCCACACATAGGGCAGCGTAAAGATCCTTTTCAGATGCGGCACCAGCGCCATATTCAGGTTGGTAATGAACCCGAAGATGAAGAACAGCGCCGTAACTGTGATAAATGGAATCACAAAGCCGGGCGAGGTAAGCCTCGACGAAGATTGGTTGGTTCCTGTTGCCATTGGTGTTCGTTCCCCGCTTCCTCAAGAGTGTTGGGCCCGGTAAGGGCCAGTTCGCGCGTCCGGGGCATCAGACGCTCCCCAAACGGCGGCCGGTCGGTTTCGGCCCGTCCGGGATCGGGATTTTGCTGCACACAACACTATATGGAATACCCCGCACAGGGGAAGGGGCAGGCAGAATCGGCTAAGTCCGGGCCTGCCGTTCTTTGTCCCGAAGGGTATGCAGTCTAAGACGCGCGGTCAAAGCTGAACCCTGGGCCGGTCCGCAACTTTCTCGGGCGTTCGGTGTCTAAGCCTGTGGAGATCGATCCTCGCAGTGCACCTGGGCCCCCACCCAGGGCACGAACGCGCATCTTACTACGTGAGGAACTCCCTGACGCCCCACCTCTGCCAAGAGGGGCATGAGCGCCTTTCTCTGCCGCGCAAGCGCATTGACTGCCAGACACCAAAAACCATTCACTCCCCAAGGATGGACCACGACATGAATAAGCCTGTGCTTTTCCGCCCCATGCGTCTCTGGGTTTGCGGCGCCCTTGCAGTCGCCTCCATGATGGCTCTCCCGGTCTCCGGGCAGACGTTGAAGCCTCGCATCCATGGCGAGGTGTCTTCCGCGGAGATGACTCCGCTGGGTGGTTCGCTGCATCCGCTGGCGCGCCCGGAATTTGACGCGGGCCCGGTGGCCGGCGACACGCGCCTGACCGGCATCACTCTCGAGTTCACCCGCACGGCCAACCAGCAAGCCAACCTGGACGCGCTGACCAATGCGCAGCAGAACACGGCCTCGCCGCTCTACCACAAGTGGCTGACGCCGGAGCAATTTGCGGCACGCTTCGGCATGGCCCAATCCGACTTGACCAAGGTGCAAAGCTGGCTTGAGCAGCAGGGCTTTTCCATCGACTCGGTGGCGCGCAGCCGCAACGAGCTTCGGTTCTCCGGCACTGCGATCCAGGTAAACCGCGCCTTCGCGACCGAGCTGCATTACTACAACATCAAGGGCGAGCGGCACATGGCTCCTTCCACAGAGTTGTCGGTGCCGTCGGCGCTGGCCTCCACCGTGCTCGCGCTACACAACCTGGACAGCTTCCGCCCCAGGGCGCAGGTGGTGTTCAGGAAGAATGCGCAGCCGCGGCGCGGATTTACGTCGGGGATTTCCGGCAACGTGTTCTTTGCTCCGGGCGACATCGTCACGGTGTATGACATCAAGCCCGTTTACAGTGCGGGATTTAACGGATCCGGGCAGAAGATTGCTGTAATCGGTCAGTCGGCCATCACGGTGAGCGATGTGGAGAACTTCCAGAGTGCGGCGGGCCTCAAGGTGAAGGATCCGACGGTCATGCTGATGCCGGGCACCGGCACCTCGACGCTATCGGCTGGCGATGAGGCGGAGTCCGATCTCGATCTGGAGTGGTCGGGCGCCATCGCACCGGGCGCCGACATCGTATTCATCTACACCGGCAGCGATCAGAATTACAGTGCCTTTGACGCGCTCAAGTACGCGGTGGAAAACAATCTGGCACCGATCATCAGCAGCAGCTACGGGGTGTGCGAGCCTGAGCTGGGCGGCTACTCGCTGGAGTCGACGCTCGAGCAGGCGGCGGCGCAGGGGCAGACCGTGATCTCCGCATCGGGCGACACCGGCTCCACTGGCTGTTATGAGGGCAACGACATCACCGATCCATCGCAGGCTATCCAGCAGTCGCTGGCGGTCAATTACCCGGCCAGCAGCCCCTGGGTCACGGGCATGGGCGGCACTGAGGTATCGCAAACGAACTCCGACTACCTGACCTCAGGCACGGCCTACTGGGCCGACTCCTCGAACGGCGACGACGTGATCAGCTCGGCGCTCCAGTATCTTCCCGAGGTGGTGTGGAACGACGACGACAGCAGCTGCGGGACGGACAACTGCCTGAGCGCATCGGGCGGCGGCGCCAGCACGTTGTTTTCCAAGCCCACATGGCAGACGGGCGTCCCGGGCATTCCCGCCGACGGCAAGCGCGACGTGCCGGACATGGCGCTCTATGCCTCGCCCAACTTCCCGGGCTACATCTACTGCTCGAGCGACTCAAGCGCATGGAACAGCGGGCAGGCGGCCAGCTGCAATGCCGGCTTCCGCGACGGCTCCTCCGAGGACCTGACCATTGCCGGTGGCACCAGCTTTGCCGCGCCCATCTTTGCCGGCATGGTGGCGCTGATCAATCAGCAGGCCAACTACGCCGGTGGCCAGGGCCTGATCAACAAGACGCTGTATTCGCTGGCTGCCGACAGCACCACGTACGCGGCGGCATTTCATGACATCGTCAGCGGCAACAACGACTGCACCGCGGGATCGAGCTACTGCGCCAGCACTGCGGGCTTCTCATCCGGTGCGGGCTACGACCAGGTCACGGGGCTGGGTTCGGTGGATCTGGCAACTCTGGCCACGGCGTGGCCGGCCGGCTCGGGTGGTGGGCTGATCGGGACCGCAACGTCGGTGACGCCCTCCATCGCGGCCCCGGCAGTGAATGTGTCCGACACGTTTACCGTAACCGTGACGTCGGACAGCGGCAACACGGTTCCCACGGGTTCTGTTACGTTCGCGGTGGACGGCGCCACGCCGGGCAAGGGCATTCCGCTGAACGGCACGGGCTCCGCGACATACACCACGTCGTTTGCAACAGCGGCAGTGCATACGGTGGTGGCGGCTTACTCCGGCGACACAACCCACGCCGCGTCTTCCGGATCGGTTTCAGTGACCGTGGGCGGAGGCGGCACGGGCAACCCGACCTTTACCGTGGCGGCGACCAATGTGACAGTGACTGACGGCAGCACGGGCACCTCCACGGTAACTGTCACGCCCAAGGGCGGCTACACCGGCACGGTGGACATTTCGCTCGACACATCCAACGACAATGCGCTGCAAAACGTGTGCTTCGACTTCCCCAACCTTGACACCAACGGCGACGGCGCCGTGATGGTGAGCGGAACGGCCGCGGTATCGGCGCAACTGACAATCGACACCAATGCCGCCAACTGCATCGCCACCGGCGAGTCGCAGAAGGGACACGGCATGCGCTCGCTGCGCGCCATCCGGGCCGCGGCAGGCAAGACGGCGCACAACAACCCGCCGGCGCCCACGGGCCGCGCACCTCTGGCTCTGGCCTTTGCGGGGCTGCTGCTGGCGGGCTGCGTCAGCCGCTCTGCGCGCAGATTCCGCGCGCTGGCCGGGGTCGTTGCGCTGGCGGCGATCGGGCTGGCGCTCTCGGCGTGCGGAGGATTGAGCAGCAACACCTCCAACCCGCCCGCGGGCACCTACACTGTGACGCTGACCGGGCAGGACTCGGCCTCGTCAACGATTCCCACTGCAACCACCACGTTTACGCTGACCATCCAGTAAGGTCGTCGGCGTAACGGCATGAGATAGGGGACGGGCGTTCCATTTGGGCGTCCGTCCTTTTTATTTGACCGGCAGAAAGCTCTATTCGATGCCCCGTGCTGGCACTGTTCCGAATTAGCCATCAGTTTCACAGCTTGCGGTTTACCATGGACAAATGTCCTTTCCTCAAAGCCGGTCCCTGGCTGCGGCCATGGTGTGCCTTTCGCTGGCTTCCGTCCTATCGGCGCAGAATGCGAATCCGCCCGCGGCGCTGACCTCCGCGCAGGTGGTCCAGGAGATGCAGGAGCATAACCTGGTGCGCACCGATGGGCTGCGGCACTACAAGGCCACGCGCCACTACCAGGTGGACTACAAGGGGTTCGGCACCGGCTTTGGCGCAAAGATGGAAGTGGAAGTGAGCTACGATGCGCCGTCGGCGAAGACGTTTCGCATCGTCTCGCAGAGCGGGTCGGGGCTCCTGATCGACAAGGTGCTCAAGCGCCTGCTCGAAACCGAAAAAGAAGCCGCGCAGCACCAGGGCGCGACTGCGCTGACCCCGGCCAATTACACGTTCAAGCTGGACGGACTGGAGAGTGTCGCGGGCCGCCCGGCCTACATGCTGACCGTGGAGCCGGTGGTCGAGAACAAGCTGCTTTACCGGGGCCGCATCTGGGTCGACGCAGCGGACTTTGCGGTGGTCAAAATCGATGCGCAGCCGGCAAAGAACCCATCGTTCTGGATCACACGCACCGACGTCCGTCATACCTATTCGAAGACCGGCGAGTTCTGGCTGCCGCAGCAGAACCGCAGCGAGTCCAAGGTGCGTGTGGGCGGCACGGCGGTGCTGACCATCGACTACGGGACCTACGCGATCGAGCCGGAGGGCACGGCAGTGGCGGCGGGAACCCGGTAGCACGCGAAATGCAGATGGAGCGTCTCCAATTCAAGTGTGAATGAAGCTTTGGGTGCCCCATCCTTTGTGCGTCTTTTTGCACAAAGGGTGGGAACCACAGAAGCCGATGCTCGCCCGTATACACTTCAACTGAAATCGCCACAGTCAGCCCCACTTCGCAGAATGGCAAGTTGGCAGGTAGGCGCGCGGAGTTCTTGCGGCCGCCTACGGCAGCAGCTTGCGCGCCGCAAACAGCGCCGCGCGCGCCATCGCTCTTCTGGCGCGAAAACCGAGCCCGGCATGGGGCGGCGTGGCGCTGGGCTTCCATGAGATGGGCTGTTCCCGGCAGGCAGTCCGATAATGCTCGACCAGGCAACTGGTGGCCGTTGTCCAGCTGTGCTCCGCGGCGCGGAGGCGCGCTGTGGCGCCGAGGTCGGCGCGAAGCTGCGGCGAGCCGAGCAGCCTGGCGATGACCGCGATGGCCTCCCCCTCGCGATCGAAGAGATAGCCGCTCTCGCCGTCCTCAATCATCTCCGGAATACCGCCGGCGCGTGCCGCCACCACGGGCAGTCCCGAGGACATGGCCTCCAGAATCACCAGCCCCAGCGTCTCGGTACGCGACGGCATGACAAACACATCGGAAGAAGCGTAGGCAGCGGCCAGCTCATCGCCATGGAGAAAGCCGGCCATGAAGACCGGCAGCCCGGCGAAGTGCTTCGAGAGAGCGCCGCGGTGCGGTCCATCGCCCACCAGAGCCAGGCGCGCTCCGGGCAGGGCCTCCAGAATCGGCCGCAGCCTCTCAATGCCTTTCTCGGCGGAGAGGCGCCCAACATAAAGCAGCAGCGGGCTCTCCGGATGGCCTTCGCTCAGGCGCTGGCGGACGGCATCGGAGCGGCGCGCAGGCTGGAAGCGGTCTGAATCCACACCGCCGGGCCACAGCGCCAGGCGTGCGATGCCATGCTGCCCAAGCTGCTGCACCATCGCCGCCGAGGTGCATAGATTGACGGTGGCGCGATTGTGGCGCAACCGCATCAGCCTCCAGATGTAGCGCTCCAGAAACCCAAGCCGGTAGTAGTGCAGATACTTGGGCAGATCGGTGTGGTAAGAAACCACCAGCGGCAGGTGCATCGAGCCGCCATTGGAACCGCCTCCGTAGTAGAGAGCCGCAAGGCCCAGCAGCGAGGGGTCGGCCACATGAATCAAGTCCGGCTGGAACTCGGCCACCGCTGCGCGCATGGAGGCGCGGGGCAGTGACAAGGACAGCTCAGGGTAGATGGCAAACGAATGACCCTTCATGCCCACGATGCGCGACTGCTCGAATTCCTCAAGCCCGCCCGCTGGGGCAAAGATCAGCACTTCATGGCCCAGCGTACGCAACTGCCGCACCGTCTGGCAGAGCGTGGTGACGATTCCGTCGACCTTGGGAAGAAACGTCTCAGTGAAAAGCGCAATTCGCATGGGCCGCGCGGGGCGATCTCTCTCGGCGTGGATTGGAAAGAAGCTTACCACGTGAACTGAACGGCTGGCCGCGGCGAGGGAAGCAGATGCTCCGATGTGGCTGGATGCGTAGCATAACGGCGCGGTCCACAAAAGCTGTCATCCTGAGCATTTCGACTGGCGCAGCCAATTACGGCCGGAATGAACCGAAACTCCGGGTGCCCCATCCTTGCGCTTCTTTCCGGCGCAAGGGTGGGATACCTCGATTATCAATCAGCCTTGTTGATCGGGAGCGGAGCGCAGCGAGTCGACGGACCCGCGTCTCGGCTCGCGTCAAAAAGCCCCCCCCCTTGACAATCGACAAGAGCGCGCGTAAATCTATTGTCGAATGCCGAGGGGAGCGCAGGACCTCATGCCGCCATCCACCGATCTGCTGCAAGGTACGCTCGATTTGCTCATCCTGCAAACGCTCGTGCCCGGGCCCATGCATGGCTGGGGAGTGGCGCAGCGCATCCAGCAAGTGTCACGCGACATGCTGCAGATCGGGCAGGGCTCGCTCTATCCGGCGCTGCATCGGCTCGAATACAAGGGCTGGATCCGTTCGGAGTGGGGGCCGTCGGAGAACAATCGCCGCGCCAAATTCTATTCGCTCACGCGCGCCGGCCGGAAGCAGCTGGAGAGCGAGCTGGCCACCTGGACGCGGCTTACGGAGGCCATTGGGCTGGTGCTCGGCCAGACGCCGGAGGTGTCTCGATGAAGCCTGAATTTTTCACACGCCTTCGCCTCGTGCTCACGCGCCGCAAGCCCGCCGACCTCGATGACGAGCTTCAGTTCCACATCGAAAGGTCGACTCAGGCGCGTATCGCGGCCGGTGTGCCGCCGAACGAAGCCCGCCGCCTGGCGATGGTCGAGTTTGGCGGCATGGAGCGCGCCCGCGAGCAATGTTATGAAGCGCGCCCCGGCTGGTGGGCCGGCACTGTGCTCCAGGATGTCCGCTATGCTCTGCGCGGCTTCCGGCGCAACGTCGGCTTTGCGCTCACCGTCGTCGCCACGCTGGCGCTCGGCATCGGCGCCACCACCGCCGTCTTCAGCGTGGTCGATCGCATCCTCTTCCGCAGCCTGCCCTACGCGCAGGACGACCGCATCGTCTCGCTCGGCACTGTGCACTCGCTCGAGCGGCAGGAGTTCATGATGGGCGGCTTTTATTTCGATTGGCGCGACCATCAGAAGCCCTTCGAAGCGATGACCACCCAGAGCACAATGCCCCACGCGTGCGACCTGGTTGAGAACAATCCTGCACAACTCGATTGCCTCAGCTTCGACGCCGGATATCTACCCCTGCTGGGAGTCTCGCCGGCGCTGGGCCGCAACTTCCTGCCGGAGGAGGTTCTGCCCAACGGACCGCGCGTGGTCATCATCTCCTGGGGGTTGTGGCAGGACCATTACAATCGCGATCCAGCCATCCTCGGCCGCCTCATCGACGTCGACGGCAGTCCGGCGCGCGTAGTCGGCGTGTTGCCCAGGGACTTCCAATTTCCCACGCTGCAACCGTCCGACGTGGTCTTCCCGATGGTCCTGGTTCAGGCGGATCAGAAAACCGCGAACGGGGGCTTCGGTCAACCAATGCGCACCTTCGCACGCCTGAAGCCAGGCGTGAGCATTGAGCAGGCCAGGGCGCAGATGGAACCGCTCTTCATCCATACGCGCGATACGCTCATCCCGGCGGGTTTCCGCAATGAATTTCATCTCAGCATTCGTTCGCTGCGCGATCGCGAGACCGAGGACGTGCAACCGGCAGCCTGGATCCTGCTCGCCTCCGTGTTTGCGGTGTTGCTGATTGCCTGCGCCAACGTGGCCAGCCTGATGATGGCGCGCGGCGAGGCTCGCGAGCGGGAACTGGCGATCCGCTCCGCCCTGGGCGCGAGCCGTGGCAGGCTCATCCGGCAGACGCTCACTGAGGCAATCCTGCTCTCGCTCGCGGGAGCCGCAATCGGATTGGCGCTCGCCGAGGGCCTCTTGCGCGTCTTCGTCAGACTCGCTCCCACAGGCATTCCCTTCCTTGAGAAAGCCAGCCTGGACTTGCGCATCGCGTCGTTCACGGTGCTCGTGTCGCTGGCCTTTGGAGCGCTCTTCGGGCTGTTGCCTGCTCTGCAAACGCCGCGCGCAGCTGCCCTGGCCGCTCGCACCGCCAAATCCCGCAAGCGCGCGCTGCTGCGAAAGTGTCTCGTCACCGGCCAGGTCGCCGTCAGCATGGTTCTGCTATCCGGCGCCGCACTGCTGCTGCGCAGTTTTCATAAGATTGAAGACCAGAATCTCGGAATCCGGCAGGCGGGTGCCTTCACGGTGCGGATTGCGCTTCCCGGCTTCCGTTACAGCACCACCCAGAAACAGATTGATTTTTATCTTCGAGCGGAGTCGGCGCTCAGGCGTCTTCCCGGAGTCGGAGCGGTGGCGATCACCGACTCGGTGCCTCCCGGCGGCTCGCAGGGCCGTCGCTTCGCTGACTTCGGCGTCGAAGGCAAGCCTCCTCCGGCGCCAGGAACGGGCGGTTCGGTAGCAGCCCGCAGGATCACGCCCGATTACTTTCACGCGTTGAATATACCCATCGTTCGCGGGCGCAGCTTCACTGAAGAAGATCGAAATCTGCATGAGCCCCTTGCCGTACTCAGCAGGCTTCTGGCCGCTCGCATGTTTCCCGGCGAGGATCCCATTGGACACCGCATCCAGGCGATCCACGATCAGACATGGTTCACCGTCGTGGGCGTAGCTGAAAACGTGAGGAACGGCGGACTCGTGGAACGGGACGATCCGGAGATTTATTTCCTTCGCAACAACGTCGGGGATAACTGGGACGGCAGTTCGCCGCTCATGCTGGTCAGCTCCGTCCTGTCGCCGAAAGCAGTGGCACCGTGGGTGCGATCGCAGGTCGCCCAGATCGACCCCACTGTGCCGGTAAAAATTGAGACGCTCGATCAGCAGGTGAGCAAGCTGGCCGACCGGCCGCGCTTCGAGACGGCGCTGCTCGGCTTCTTTGCGCTCTGCGGACTGCTGATGGCGGTGATCGGCCTGTATGGCGTGATCGCGTTTGTGGCCGCGC
>Ga0302324_100004062_pt1 | contig 32663 bp, 33 predicted proteins | sample Palsa_T0_1_FD_201949 | JGI IMG/M metagenome (GOLD analysis project Ga0302324, IMG submission 201949) | Peat permafrost microbial communities from Stordalen Mire near Abisko, Sweden - Palsa_T0_1 | ecosystem: Environmental > Terrestrial > Soil > Palsa > Peat permafrost | place: Sweden: Abisko... | reverse complement strand
ACCGCCCGGTTAGGAAAAAAATAAAGTACTCTGCCATTTATTATTTTGTCCGGCTTTTGATTTTTATTTCTGTTCTCATGCCGCGCAGGTGGTGGTTATCCCTTTGCGGATTCCTGGGAAAAACAGCGTATTCATTTGCTAAAAACTCCCGCCAACGATCCATTACTCATTTGACAGTTGCCTTCGGTGACGAAAAATCTCCGGAAGAGATTCTGGCGTTAAGCAAACGTATGTACCTGATGCTGGGCAAGAATGGGGGCGATATTCTCCGCGCCACGAACGTGCGGACCCTGGCAGGTCTGGATAAGTTTATCGTCGTGCATGGATACGAAAATTTTGAATTTGCCACAGCCAAAGGCAAAGGGGTGATTTTCCTAACCTGTCACCTGGGAGCGTTTGACCTGCAGATCTCGGTGATGTCGTTACGCGGATTAAAGCCGAGTATTATCGGAACCCCGCTGAAAGACGAGCGCCTGAATGAGTTATTATTTAACTATCGCAATTCCTACGGCGCGGTCGCCGTCGAACGCGGAAAGGAAACACTCCGGTTATTACGATCATTGAAGTCAGGAGGATTGGTGGCTATCCTTATCGATCAGGATACCAAGGTGAAAAGCCGGTTTGTTGATTTTTTTGGGAAACCGGCTTCGACTCCGGTAGGGGCAGCTATCCTTGCACTTAAGACGGGTGCCGCCGTTGTTCCGACGTATATTTTTTTGGGGGAAGATGGATTACAACACATGCACATCCTTGAGGAGATTCCCCTGGTATACACCGGCAATGAGGAACAAGATATGATTACCAATACTCAAAACTATACCCGGTTCATTGAAGAAAAGATCAGAGAGCGCCCCGAACAATGGGTGTGGATGCACGAACGATGGAAGACGAAGCCGGGTGAGGAGGTCAGGTAACAATTTTAATTAGAGAACCCGACAAACAGCCAATAGCAAACGGCCATTTATTATTTCCTAAAAATAAAATACACGGCCAGTACAAGAAAAACGAATCCGATAAAATGGTTCATCCGGAATGTTTCATTCTTGAAGAAAATCAAGGAGAAGATGACAAACACCGTGAGGGTAATTACTTCCTGGATCACTTTTAGTTGTACCAGCGAAAACGGACCACCAAATTCTTTAAAGCCGGTGCGGTTGGCGGGCACCTGGAGCATATATTCAAAGAGTGCGATTCCCCAACTAATCAGGATAAGACTGACCAGGCCCAGGTTCTGACTCCATTTCATTTCCTTAAACTTCAGGTGCCCATACCAGGCAAACGTCATGAAGGTATTGGAGAAGATGAGGAGGGTGATCGTGATGAGGGCTTTCATATTTCACTTTTTGCTTTTGGCCTTTTGCTTAATGTATGGCTAACGGCCAACAGCAAAGAGCCAACGGCCGCATTATTTCACCAACTTCTTATACTTAATCCGATGCGGTTGGTCGTCCCCTAACCGTTTCTTTTTATTCTCTTCGTATTCGCTGAAGCCCCCTTCATACCAAAATACCTGCGAGTCACCTTCGAAAGCGAGGATGTGTGTGCAAACCCGGTCGAGAAACCACCGGTCGTGAGAAATGATCACGGCGCAACCGGCGAAATTTTCTAGCCCTTCCTCCAATGCACGCAGTGTGTTTATGTCCAGGTCATTGGTCGGCTCGTCAAGCAACAAAAGATTTCCGCCTTGCTTTAAGGCAATGGCCAGATGGGCGCGGTTACGCATCCCCCCCGAGAGTTCTTTCACTTTCTTTTGCTGATCCGTACCGCCAAAATTAAACTTACTTACATACGCACGTGAATTGATCTGCTTACCGCCAATTTCAACTAACTCGTTGCCCCCGGTGATAGCCTGCCAAACGGAATCCTCCGGCTTCAGGTCGTCGTGCTCCTGATCCACGTAAGCGATTTGGACCGTTTCACCCAATGAAAACGTACCTGTGTCCGGTTTTTCCTTTCCGGTTATCATTTTAAAAAGCGTTGTCTTCCCGGCACCGTTGGGCCCGATGATTCCGACAATTCCTGCCGGAGGTAAACTAAAACTCAGGTTTTCGTAAAGTAATTTATCACCATACGCTTTGGATACCCTATTCGCTTCGATCACTTTATTTCCCAGACGCGGCCCCGGCGGAATAAACAATTCCAGTTTTTCTTCCTTTTCCCGGGTTTCCTGGCTCAATAATTTTTCGTAGGCTCCTAACCTTGCTTTGCCTTTTGCCTGGCGACCTTTGGGGTTCATCCGGATCCATTCCAATTCCCGCTCCAACGCTTTCTGCCGTTTCGATTCGGTCTTCTCTTCCTGCGCGAGTCGTTTTTGTTTCTGATCTAACCACGATGAGTAGTTTCCTTTCCACGGAATTCCGTCCCCGCGATCGAGTTCCAGAATCCAACCCGCAACGTTGTCTAAAAAATACCGGTCATGGGTAACGGCAATAACAGTTCCTTTGTATTGCTTTAAATGTTGTTCAAGCCATTCGACCGACTCCGCATCCAGGTGATTGGTCGGTTCATCCAGCAGAAGGACATCAGGTTCCTGCAGCAGAAGGCGGCACAGGGCTACTCTTCTTTTTTCGCCGCCTGACAAATAATCAACTTTTGCATCGGAGGGAGGGCAGCGCAAAGCATCCATGGCGCGCTCTAGTTTATTATCAAGTTCCCAGCCGCCAATCGCATCCAGTTTTTCCTGTACTTCACCCTGTTTGTTGATTAGTTTTTCCATGGCATCCGGATCATCCAGGATGGCAGGATCACTGAATTTTTCGTTGATGTATTCAAATTCTTTTAACAAGTCAACCACAGGCTTAACACCCTCCTCAACGATCTCTTTGACCGTCTTGTTCTTGTCAAGCTGAGGCTCCTGTTCGAGCAAACCGACAGAAAAAGTGAGATCGGAGACAACCTCACCTTGAAATTCCTTATCGATGCCCGCCAGGATGCGAAGAAGGGAAGACTTGCCTGACCCATTCAACCCCAACACACCTATTTTGGCACCGTAAAAGAATGAGAGATAAATGTTTTTAAGAACTTGTTTGTTGGGCGGGTATATTTTATTAACCCCCGCCATCGAAAAAATTATTTTTTCGTCAGCCATGTTTTCATCGTTGAAGGCGCAAATATGGCCTTTTTAGTCGATAATCCATTCGTTGCTGGTTATCGAAACCGGCGCAAACGGTTACTTTTTATGTTTTGAAACTATCGACATGGTACTATTGACAATGGAGTAATTAATTCTATTTTTGCGGAAAATTAAGGGAGAACAGAGATTATGTATTGGACATTGGAATTAGCGTCATATCTGGAGGATGCCCCGTGGCCGGCTACTAAAGACGAATTGATAGACTTCTCCATCCGGTCCGGGGCTCCCCTCGAAGTCGTGGAGAATCTTCAGGAATTGGAAGACGACGGTCAGCCCTATGAAAGTATTGAAGAGATTTGGCCCGACTACCCCACCAAAGAGGACTTTTTCTTTAATGAAGACGAGTATTAACCATCCATCGACCTACGGCAGTCTACTTTCGTTGCCTTATCAATGCTTCTGCAATAGTAAAATCCTCCGGAGTTGTGATTTTAATATTCTCATAACTTCCTTCAAACAGCGAAATAAAATGCCCTCCGCGTTCAGCCACACTGGCATCATCGGTTAGACGGGAATCTTCTTTTATCCGATACGCTTTTTTAATCAATTGGACATCAAATGTTTGAGGTGTTTGAATCACCCAGAACCGTGTGCGATCGACGGCTTTGGAGTTATTCTTCTTTCGGCCCGAACCACCCCCGGGAGGATCCATTATCCGGATCGATTCTTTTAACCGGACGGCTGCCACCGCACAGTGATGAAGGGTAGCAAGCCGGAACGAGGTGGCAATCGTGTCCTCGCTCACCAACGGACGTACGCCATCATGGATGGCTACGAGCCCCTCGCCTTCAATCTTATCCAACCCGTTTCGAACGGATTGAAAGCGCGTTTCTCCTCCTGGTTGAATTATAACGGACTTAGCTAAGTTGTATTTTTCGCAAACTGAATCCCAAACTCCCAAATCATCATGGGGTAAAACCAGGACAATAGTTATTTTTTTTGAATATCGGCAGAAGGCCTCAATCGCGTGCAACAGTATGGGTTTGCCATCCAATTCCATGAATTGTTTGGGTAAACTGTTTTTGATCCGCGTGCCCTTGCCTCCCGCAACAATCAAGGCGTATTCTTTCATCTTCATCATGGAATGGTTGTCTGGAGTATCATTGGGTTGTCGCCATTACAAATTCCCCTTAAATATCATAAAAGTAAAAAGCTTCGGGAATTTCCCGAAGCTTTTTACGACGCAGACGCGACGCAGGGTTAAACAATTAACATAGCATCGCCATACGTCAGGAACTTATATTTTTCTTTTTTAGCGGTCTCATAGGCTTTCATGATCAGATCATAACCGCCAAACGCACAAGCCATCATCAATAACGTCGATTCAGGCTGTTGAAAATTGGTGACCATGGCCGAGCAGATTTTAAAATCATACGGCGGGAAGATGAACTTATCTGTCCAACCCTCACGCTCTTTAAGACGGTTATTTGCCGACACGGCCGACTCCAGCGCACGCATACTGGTGGTTCCCACGGCACAAACCTTGTTCTTATTGTCCAGTGCCTGGTTCACTAAGGTCACCGCTTCCGAACCTACCACGAAATTTTCGGAATCCATTTTGTGTTTGGTGAGGTCTTCGACATCCACCTGACGGAAAGTTCCCAGGCCGATGTGCAACGTCACAAACGTCATGTCAACACCTTTGATCTGCAGACGCTTCATTAATTGGCGGGTGAAGTGCATACCTGCCGTCGGAGCGGATACGGCTCCTTTATTTTTAGCGAAAATGGTCTGGAAGCGCTCCTTATCGGCGAGCTCTACTTTTCGCTTAATGTATTTCGGAAGAGGTGTTTCTCCCAGCGTTTCAACCACGCGGCTAAAGGCATTGGCATCGCCATCAAACAGAAAACGAATGGTCCGGCCACGGGAGGTTGTATTATCGATCACTTCGGCCACCAAGTCGCCGTCGCCAAAGTAAAGTTTGTTGCCTACTCTGATCTTTCGGGCTGGATCTACCAAAACGTCCCATAAGTGCATTTCGGCATTGAGTTCACGGAGCAAAAAGACTTCGATCTTTGCGCCTGTCTTTTCTTTGCGGCCATACAACCGCGCCGGAAAAACCATCGTGTCGTTGCCCACCATCACGTCACCCTCATTAAAATAGTTGACGATATCTTTGAAAATTTTGTGTTCAATTTTACCGGTAGCTTTGTGCACGACCATCATACGAGCATCGTCTCGATTTTCGGCAGGATGAGAAGCAATTAAATGATGAGGGAGGTCGAACTTAAACTCAGATAACTTCATAGGTAACTTACGGGTTTCCTGGAGTGATTTTTAATAAGGGTGCAAAAATAAGGAAAGCACACCAAAATCCAATCCTCCACTCGTCAAATTGGCCGGTCTCAGCATAATAATAAGTAAATCGTCCTGTAACATTCATGAATAAATAACCGTCCGTAGACTAAAACATTTAATTACCGTGGTAATTTCGCAACCTTGAATGACAAAAACCGTGTTTAGAGCCTGATGCTAACGTTGAGACTAATTGTCGAAAGTTTCGGATTCGCCTGGAAAGCGCTTCGGTCGAACTTATTACGCACTATTCTTTCGTTGCTCGGGGTCACCATTGGCATATTTGCCATTATTGCTGTGCTCACCCTGGTCGACTCATTGGAAAAAAACATCAAAGACAGTCTTAATTTCCTGGGAACGAATGTTATTTATGTCCAGAAGTGGCCCTTTATTGCCGAGGGTGGTGGTGACTACAAATGGTGGGAATATTGGCGCAGACCTACGCCAACGATTAAAGAATATAAATTCCTGGAGGCCAATCTGAAGAATAGAGATGCCATCGCCATTTATGCCAGGAAGGGAAACTCCATCATCAAGAGAGGCAACAATAGCATCGGTCAGATTACCTTGCGGGGCGCAGGGGTGGATTACGATAAAATTTACACAATGGATATCCCGGAGGGTCGTTACCTCACCCTCGATGAAATAGAAAGCGGTAGAAATGTTGCCGTCCTGGGATATGAAGTTGCCAAGGCCCTCTTCCCCAATGAAAATCCGATCGGCGAGACAATAACCATAAAAGATGTCAGGTATAAAGTAGTGGGTTCGATAAAAAAAGAAGGCGAAAATTTTATGGGACTCTCGTCCAATGACTATACCGTCATCATTCCGTACAATTCGATTCGGAAAATTTATCAAACCGGAACGGGTGTCTGGAATGAACTGGAATCGTCCATTGCGATTAAAGGTTCTGAATATGATGTGGGTCTGGTTGAACTCGAAAGTGAATTGAGGGGATTTCTGCGGACCAAGCGGGGATTAAAGCCTTTTCAAAAAGATAGTTTTGCGCTCAACCGACCCGAAGCCGTAGCTAATCTGGTCAGCGGCATTTTTGATGTGTTCAGCATTGCCGGCTGGGTCATCGGCGGATTCTCTATGCTCGTTGGCGGATTTGGTATTGCCAACATCATGTTTGTTTCTGTGAAGGAACGAACAGGCATTATCGGGTTGCAAAAATCACTGGGAGCAAAAAATTACTTCATTTTATTCCAGTTTCTGTTTGAATCCATTTTCCTTAGTTTGATTGGCGGGCTTTCAGGATTGGCACTCGTTTACCTGCTTACGTTTATTCCGTTTGGAAGCCTGGAAGTATTGCTATCCGTTAAAAATATAGTGTTGGGAATCGGCGTTTCGTCGGTTATCGGAATTGTTGCCGGAATTGTCCCCGCGGCCATGGCAGCGCGATTGGATCCGGTGGCTGCTTTGAGGTCGACGTGACCGCAATTCTTATTCAACCACTTCCTTCTTCACCTCTTCTCCCACCGAGACTTTTTCCTTTATTTTCTTTTCCAGTTCGTCGGCGAGTTCAGGATTGTCCTCAATAAGTTGTTTCACGGCGTCGCGACCTTGTCCGAGTTTGTTTCCATTGTAGGAAAACCAGGAGCCTGACTTTTGAATTACATTTAGTTCAACACCCAAATCAACAATTTCTCCGGACTTGGAGATGCCCCTTCCATACATGATGTCGAATTCTACCACTTTGAACGGTGGCGCCACTTTATTTTTTACGACTTTGACTTTGACCCGGTTTCCCGTGATGTTATCGGCATCTTCCTTGACCTGCCCGATCTTGCGAATGTCCAATCGAACCGAAGCATAGAATTTTAACGCATTGCCTCCCGTTGTCGTTTCGGGATTGCCAAACACGATTCCGATTTTCTCACGGAGTTGATTGATAAAAATACATGCGCAGCCCGTTTTACTGATCGTGCCGGTAAGTTTTCGCAAGGCTTGAGACATAAGACGTGCCTGGAGGCCCATTTTACTTTCTCCCATTTCCCCTTCCAGTTCGCCTTTTGGCACCAGGGCTGCGACCGAGTCTATTACTATAATATCAATGGCACCGGAGCGGATAAGGTGTTCGGCTATTTCCAAGGCCTGTTCTCCATTATCAGGTTGGGAGATCAAAAGATTTTCAGTGTCGATTCCGAGCTTTTCAGCATAGGACTTATCAAATGCATGCTCGGCGTCGATGAATGCAGCCAGGCCACCTTTTTTTTGTGCCTCCGCAATGCAATGCATGGTCAGTGTTGTTTTGCCGGACGATTCGGGGCCATAAATTTCAGTAACCCTGCCCCGCGGGATTCCTCCGATTCCCAGGGCAATATCCAAACCCAACGACCCGGTTGAAATCGACGGCACATCCATCACCTTTTGATCGTTCAATTTCATTACGGTTCCTTTACCATAGGTTTTTTCAAGTTTATCGATGGTCAGTTGAAGTGCTTTTAGTTTTTCTTTGTTGTCGCTCATGGTTGGTATGTTGATGTATTCATGTCCTGATGTTGATGATTAATACGTTAAACAGGGAGTTGATGTCATAGTCTTCAACCGCCGATAAAACTGATCAAGGGGCTGAAATTACTACTTGATTATGGAAACACAAAGACTATCCGTTTTAGGCCCGCCGACTCAATGTGTTCTTTATCCGTAATTTTTGAAGCCTAACGTAATTAGCTGTTAGCGCATAGCAATTAACTGTTTAACTTACACTTTAAGACGGGAAACTGTAAAAAAATGATCAGGAAATTTTTTTTAGGACTAGCATTGGTATTGTCGATCCTGATCATCTGGAACTGGTCGCTGGTGAAGTATGGCGTGGAGCAAGGAATAGGCCAAGCAAAAATTGTCTGGAATTCCCGGTCGGTAGAGACGATCCTGAGCGATCCGCAATTTCCCGATTCCCTGAAAGCGAAATTAAGATTGATCCAGGAAATTCGAAGGTTTGCCATTGATTCCCTTGGGCTAAAGGACACCAAAAACTACAGGACCGTCTATGACCAAAAGGGAAAAGAGGTCATGTGGGTTGTGATGGCCAGTGAGCCCTTTCGCCTTAAACCGAAGCTTTGGAATTTCCCGGTTGTTGGCGCGGTGCCCTACAAAGGGTATTTCAATAAGGAGGATGCAAAGATTGAGCGAAAAAACCTGGAGGCTGAAGGATTCGATGTTAGTGTCCGAAATCCTCAGGGTTGGTCAACCCTGGGGTGGTTTACCGACCCCATTCTCAGTCGCATGCTCGAGCGAAGCGAAGGCGATCTCGGCAGTTTGATTCTGCATGAAATGGTACACGCCACCCTGTGGGTGAAAGACAGCGTGGACTTCAATGAAAATCTTGCCTCCTTTATCGGAGATACGGCGGCCTATGAATTTCTAAAGTATAGGTTTGGCAAAAACTCCGTTGAGTACCGCTCCTATTTGGAGGAAAGCCAAAACTATACTAAGTACAGCGGGCACATGTTGCGGGGTGCTCTGGGGTTGGATAGTCTTTACAACACTATGAAGTCCACGGATGCGATTGACTCAAAACGGAAAAGAAAAGAAAAATTCATCCAAAAAATTGTCGATGCATTGGATACGTTGTCACTACTCCATCTCAAGAACCCATCGAAACGATTTGGCGGCCTGTTACCAAACAATGCTTACTTCATGTCCTTCCGACACTACGATTCACGTGTAGACCGGTTCAGAAAAGAGATGAACAGAAAATTTAAGGGAGACTTAAAAGGATACATCCGCTATCTCGCCAAAAAATATCCCATGTAAATTTAGTGTTACCCCGGCTCGTGTCCATTAAGGAATTGTTAAGAAGGTAACGCTGGTTTTTAATTCGCTTAATTTCTCTCTACTTTTAAACCGCTATAAAAAGCGCGAATTATGGGCACTAAGCCATTGCAAAAAGTACTCGTAGTCGATGACGAAGAACCCATTTTAGAATTACTGAGGTACAATTTAGAGAAGCAGGGATATGATGTAAAAATAGCCAGCGATGGATTTACCGGAGTTGAACTGGCCCGACGATTTCATCCTGATCTGGTCTTACTCGACATCATGATGCCAAAGATGGACGGCGTGGAAACGTGCCGCCAGCTTCGGGCTATTCCCGAGTTACAAAATACATTTATCGTTTTCCTCACAGCCCGTTCAGAAGAATATTCGGAAGTGGCCGCGTTTGACGTCGGGGCAGATGATTATATCACTAAGCCCATAAAACCACGGGCGTTGATGAGTCGGATTAGCGCGTTATTCCGACGCGATTCAAAGAAGAAATCAGCCAACGCCCAAATTTCCCTCGGCAATCTGGTCATTGATCGGACCAGCTATACGATTAAGGTAAAGGGCAAAGAAATCAGTTTGCCCAAAAAAGAATTCGAATTGCTTTTTTTTCTCGCCCAAAACCCCAATAAGGTCTTTAGCCGTGATGATTTGTTGCAAAACATCTGGGGCTCCGACGTGTACGTGCTGGCCCGCACAGTGGATGTTCATATCCGTAAAGTGCGCGAAAAGATCGGAGATGATTATATTACCACCGTAAAAGGAGTGGGATATAAGTTCAATCTGAATTAACCTATGGTCTATAGCGCCCGAACGTTGGCACTGCTGCTCGCAGTAACGATCGCCATGGTTACTGCGCTTTTTCTTTCCCTGGTTCAAGGTGCCGGTAAAGTCGCATTGCTGGTGGCGGCGATTATCAGTTTTTCCACTTCTTACCTGCTGATCTTTGCGGTCCTGGAGTTTTTGATTTTCGCGAGATTAACAAGATCTACAAAATGATGAGTAAGCTGAGAAAGAAGGAACTTTCCGGAATTTCAAAAGAAAGATCAGGGGCTCTTAATCCACTACAGAAAATAAACGAAGAGATTTTTTCTTTTGCTGCGCTCAAACAAAGAGAAATCGACGAGCTCAAAAAACTGGAAGCCTTCCGCAAAGAATTTATTGCAGATGTTTCCCATGAATTAAAGACGCCAATTTTTGCAGCCCAGGGTTTTGTTCATACGCTCCTGGATGGCGCCGTTAATGATCGAAATGTGAGGAGCAAGTTTTTAAGAAAAGCCGCCAAAAGCCTCGATGGCCTAGATGCACTCGTCCAGGATCTTCTTACTCTTTCGCAAATCGAGACGGGTGACATCAAGATGCATTTTGAACACATTGATCTCTACAGACTTTGCCAGGAAGTTGTTGAACAACTGGAGGAGAAGGCGGATAAAAAAAAAATAAAATTAAAGGTCGAGAAGAATCATCAAAAAATATTGGTCTTTGCCGACTGGCAACGGATTACTCAGGTAGTGACCAACCTGGTCTCCAATGCCATCAATTACACCCCGGAAGACGGCGAAGTCATCATTCGCTTCGATATCGGCAAAAAAAATATAACCACCTTTGTGGCTGATACGGGTGAAGGGATTCCGGTACAACACCTCGGAAGGATATTTGAACGCTTCTATCGGGTCGACAAAAGCAGAAGCCGCGAAAAGGGAGGAACGGGTCTCGGTCTGGCGATCGTGAAGCACATTCTGGAAGGACACGGCTCACACGCGGAGGTGGAAAGTACGGTAGGAAAAGGTTCTATTTTTAGTTTTAAACTCCCCAGGTCCAGACCGGATGACCTGAATGATGACAGCGATTAACGTCAAATTCAAAGACCTCATACTTTCAGAGGACCAAGATTATCTTCTGATCAATAAGCCCCCTTTCGTCTCCACCCTGGAGGATCGCAATGATCCTCAGAATATTCTTGCCCTTGCAAAAGAATACGTCGCCGAAGCACAGGTTTGTCACCGCCTGGATAAAGATACCTCGGGAGTTTTGGCGATCGCTAAAAATCCTGAAGCGTACCGCCATTTGAACATGCAATTTGAGGACCGCGAAGTACTGAAACTATACCACGCGGTCGTTGATGGCATACATCAATTCAATAATGAAGTGGTTGATGCACCTATTCTTAAGCTCAACGATGGTACGGTAAAGATTTCCAGAGAGGGGAAAAGAGCAAAAACTTCCTTCATCACGCTTCAGATCTATAAAAGCCATACGCTCGTTCAATGCAGTCCGGTCACGGGAAGAATGCACCAGATACGGATCCATTTGCATTCGCTCAATGCCCCCATTACCGGGGATCAAACCTATGGGGGAAAGCCCTTTTTTGTATCCTCCATCAAACGAAAGTTCAAATTGGAGAAATTCACCGAAGAACTGCCTCTTATTAAAAGGATGGCATTACATGCTTTTTCGCTTGAATTCACCAACTTAAAAGGAGAAAGAATTGTTGTTCGTGCACCTTATCCCAAGGATTTTAGTGCACTTTTAAAGCAATTGTCTCAGAACGTCCGGTAAAAAGCTCAAACCACCTTGCATATTCAGTTTCTTGGGCATACTTTTGTGTCCCTTTTTGAAGGGTATTAGTGCTTTTATAGGGTTAATAAAGGAAAAAATCGTGGATCATAACAGTTATAAGACACTCAACACCAACAAAGCAACAGCCGAAAAAGGTTGGGTGTTGGTCGACGCCAATGCCCAGGTATTAGGCCGCGTGGCCAGCCAGGTGGCAAAAATTATTCGTGGTAAAAACAAGCCCGGCTATACACCGCATGTCGATTGTGGAGATAACGTCATTGTGATCAACGCTGAAAAAGTAAGATTGACCGGCAAGAAGTGGAATAACCGCGTTCATTTTACGTATTCAGGATACCCCGGGGGTCAACGGGAATTAAGCCCCTCCATGATTCGGGCTAAACATCCCGAGCGGCTCATTGAGCACGCGGTGCGGGGCATGCTTCCCAAGAATAGCATTGGAAGTCAGATTTTCAGGAGTTTACATGTATACATCGGCGCTGAGCATCCTCATATGGCACAACAACCTAAAGAAGTAAAGTTCTAATCAAAATCAATGGAAATCATTAACACGACGGGAAGAAGAAAGACCTCAATTGCCAGGGTATATGTGCGACCCGGCAAAGGACAAATTATCATCAATGGCAAAGACCTCTCACACTATTTTGTTTCTGAGACCCTCCGGACTACTGTAAAACAGGCATTCGTGATCCTGAAGGTGGAAGGGAATTATGATGTTACCGTAAACGTTGAAGGTGGAGGAATTAAAGGTCAGGCCGAGGCGATCCGGCTGGGAATTTCCAGGGCAATGGTAAAATTTAATCCCGATAGTCGCCCGGCCCTCAAGAAAGAAGGTTTAATGACGCGCGATTCCCGCATGGTTGAACGTAAGAAACCGGGCCGCCGAAAAGCAAGAAGGAAATTCCAGTTCAGCAAGCGCTAATCGAAGGACAAGACTTATGGCAGATAAATTGACAACACAGGAATTGATGGACGCGGGCGTTCACTTTGGTCACCTGACCCGAAAGTGGAACCCCAAGATGTCGGAGTACATCTTTATGGAAAATAACGGCATCCACATCATTGACCTGAATAAAACGCAGAAGTGTTTGGAAGAGGCAACGTTTGCCCTCAAGAATATTGTACGCTCCGGACGAAAGATTATGTTCGTGGCGACTAAGAAACAGGCAAAAGATATTCTCAAAGAGGAAGCCGTGCGTCTCAACATGCCGTATGTTACCGAGCGATGGCTGGGCGGCATGCTTACCAACTTCGCTACAATACGTAAATCGTTGAAAAAGCTGGCACAGATCGACAAGTTAATGAAGGACGAAGAATTCAATAATTTGGCCAAGCGCGAGCGTTTGATGGTGACCCGCGAGAAAGCCAAGTTGGAGAAACTATTAGGCGGGATTACCGATCTCAATCGACTGCCGGCGGCCTTGTTTGTGATTGATGTAAAGCGCGAACACATCGCCGTAGCCGAAGCGCAAAAGCTCAATATCCCCGTGTTTGCCATGGTCGATACCAACTCCGATCCATCGGATATTGATTTCCCGATTCCGTCGAACGACGACGCTTTTAAATCTATTTTGTTGATTACCAAATATGTGGGTAAAGCGATCGAAGAAGGGTTATCCGAACGTAAGAAAGACAAGGAAGACGCGGGCCAGAAGAAGGAAGAAGAAGAAAAGAAAAAGGTTGACGAAACGGTAGAGCAGGCCAATTAACCTTTATTAATAGATCATTGGATCGTCCTGCTTCTCAACCGGTGGCAGGACGATCTGTTTACAGCAAGTTCAATTTTAAAATTTAAACTCATAATTCTATGTCAGCCATAACAGCACAAGATGTAAATAAGCTCCGTTCGATGACGGGAGCAGGAATGATGGATTGTAAAGCAGCTCTGACGGAAGCCAACGGCGATTTCGAAAAAGCTATTGAACTTTTAAGAAAAAAAGGTCAAAAGGTTTCGGCTTCGCGTTCCGACAAAGAAACGAAAGAAGGCTCTGTCTTTATCAAAGTTTCGGATGACCGGAAAGAGGCTGTCTTGATCGCCCTTAACTGCGAGACAGACTTTGTGGCCAAAAATGAAGAGTTTCAAAACCTTGGAAAGCTGATCGCGGAAACGGCTTTTGCTAAAAAATCAACGTCAAAGGATGCGCTTTTGCAGGAGAAAGTAGGGGGGCTCACCTTACTTGAAAAAATAACCGAACTGGTCGGTAAGATCGGAGAAAAACTTGACGTGAGTGAGTATGTGTATCTGAAGGGTGAAGCCGTTGTCCCCTACATTCATGCCGGCAATAAGCTGGGCGTGCTGGTGTCGTTGAAGGGCGTGAACGGAAAAGATGTGACGGACGCCGGAAAGAATGTCGGCATGCAGATCGCGGCAATGAATCCCGTGGCCGTCGACGAAAAATCGGTGGATGCCTCGGTAATTAACAAAGAACTCGAGATTGCGAAAGCTCAGATTCTTGCCGAGGGCAAACCTGAAAACATGGTCGAGAAAATCGCTCAAGGCAAACTTCAGAAGTTTTTTAAAGACAACACGCTGGTGCATCAGATTTTTGTGAAGGATAATTCCAAAACCATCGCTCAATACCTGGATAGCGTGTCAAAGGGATTGACAGTGGCTGAGTTTAAGAGGGTGGCGATCGGGTAATTTATAGCAGAGAAGGGGACAGTAGTTCTCCTCTTTTTTTGGCTGCACAAATAAAGGTCGAACGTTCGGCATTGAGATGTTGCGTTGGGTAAGACTTTTTTGATATCCCCGGTAATCGTTCGCAACCGGGTTTGGCAAAATTCGATATGTTCTTTTGCCTGCCTCACCTTGTCAGCCAGTGTATCCAGTTGAATTTTATCGTCTTCGAGCTGAGCAACAAGTTCGGTCAGTTTGATGTAGTTGATCTCTCAAGATAATTTCAGAGAAAACGAACTTTCCAGCTCAGAATCTTATATTTGTTTGTACCATTTTCAAAAGGAATATGACCCCTGAGAAGAAAAACTATTTCCTGAAGCTTAACCCGCCTCGACCTTCTTTTACCCTTGACATGACCGATGCAGAACGGGTGATCATGCAAAAACATGTTGACTATTGGACGCCTTATGTACAGGATAGAATCGTCATTGTTCTTGGCCCTGTGATGGACCCGAAAGGCGCGTATGGAATTGCTGTCGTTGCCGTAGACAGCGAAGAACAACTTCATCAGATTGTAGCGAAGGACCCTGCCAACGGACTTAATAGTTACGAAATTTACCCCATGCGGGCGGTGACAAGACAATAATATGTACATCTAAAGCAAATTGGGATCGCAAGTTCTTAACGTATCAACCGTCCTTTCTGAAATCAGATGGATATGTGCTGATTATTTGGAAATAAAAGCCCTAAAAGTTTGGCACAAATTTTTAAGCACGTTCTGCGTTTTCTAAATTCTGCAAATAGGTTAATTGATGTTGGCATGCAAAGAAAATTACTCCTCTTCAGCCTTTTGTTATTTCTTCTTCACACGGCTCGGGCTCAAACGAAAAGCACAATAAACGGGTATGTCAAAGATGCCTCCAATGGCGAGGCCTTGATTGGCGCGACCGTGTTTATCAAGGAGCTCTCCGCAGGCGCTACCGCCAATAGCTATGGTTTTTATTCTATTACAGTTCCATCCGGAAATTACACGATTGAGTCCATTTATCTCGGGTACGAAACATTTATTAAGTCGGTAGACTTATCCAGGAACGTGCGGTTGGACATTGAACTCGCTCAGCAGGCCAAGGAACTTGCTACGGTGGAAGTCATCGACCCGAACGCCGAAGAAGAAAGCCGGAAATCGACCAATTCCGAGATGAGTGTCAACAAAATGGATATTCAGACGATCCGGAGAATTCCGGCTTTTTTGGGCGAAGTCGATGTCATTAAAAGTTTGCAGATGCTGCCGGGTGTCAGCACAGTCGGTGAAGGGGCTTCGGGATTTAACGTGCGTGGCGGAAGCGTAGGACAAAACCTTGTTTTACTGGATGAGGCCCCGGTGTATAATTCTTCACACCTGCTGGGATTCTTTTCTGTTTTTAATCCCGATGCGGTGAAGGACATTAACCTTTATAAGGGCGCCGTACCATCCAACTACGGAGGCCGGATCGCTTCTATTCTCGATGTGCGGATGAAAGAAGGAAACAATAAAAAACTTGCCGTTTCGGGAGGGATTGGGACGATCTTCAGCCGTTTGGCGATCGAGGGACCGCTGATCAAAAACAAAGCTTCTTTTATTATAGCCGCCCGCAGATCATACATCGATATTCTTGCCAGACCTTTTGTCAGTATTTTAAAAAATGGGGGAGCGCTTAATTTTTATGATCTTACCATGAAAACCAATTACAATTTCAGTTCACGCGACCGGATTTACCTTTCCTCTTTTTTTGGTCGGGATAATTTTTTGTTTAGCCGGAACCAGGGATTCAACTGGGGCAATAAGACCGGCACCTTGCGGTGGAATCACCTTTTTAATGAAAAGCTTTTTGCCAATATCACTTCCGTCTACAGCAACTATGATTACCATTTGCAATTCGGGCAAACCAGCGACAATACGTTTAGTTGGAATTCGTCCATTTCCAACTATATTTTCAAACCGCAGTTCACCTATTTTATTAACAGTGACAATGAATTGAGTTTTGGCACAGAATCAATCTATTACACATTTGTCCCGGCCCAGGCCATTTCGGTTTCAGACGGAGTAACGACGAACATCAGCCTGGATAAAAAATACAATCTTGAGAACGCGCTCTATGCCGGCAACAGTCAGAAGATTGGCCGTATACTATCGATTAATTATGGTCTGCGTTTCTCGTATTTTAATTATTTCGGTCCTGGTTCGGCGTATTATTATAACGACACCATTCCTGGAATTCGGAAATCCGTAAACCATGAAGTGACGTACAAGAAAGGGCAATCGATAGCGACTTACCACAACTGGGAACCGCGAGGGTCATTCAAAGTCCAGATCAGTGACAGAAGTTCGGTGAAGGGAAGTTACAACCGTATGGCACAATACCTGCATTTGATTTCCAACACCACCGCATCGAATCCACTGGATGTATGGACACCCAGTACCAATAATATCAAACCTGAAATAGCCGATCAGTTGACGTTAGGCTACTTCCGAAGTTTAGGAAAAGAGAATCAGTACGAAGTTTCCATGGAGGGCTATTTCAGAAAAACCGAAAATCAGATTGACTACATTGATGGAGCCAGCCTGCTCTTAAATAAATATCTGGAAGGAGATCTCCTGAGCGGAATCGGCAGAGCTTATGGCGTGGAGTTTTATGCACAAAAGAAAACCGGTCGGCTCAACGGTTGGATCAGTTACACCCTGGGAAAGACGGAATTAAAAGTGAACGGCATCAACCAGAACAACTGGTACCCAACGCGGTATGACCAACGGCATAACATTAAAGTCGTCGCATTTTATGAAATTAACAGCCGGTGGTCAGCCTCGGCCGATTTTGTTTTCACATCCGGCACGCCTACAACGTTCCCCACGTCGCGATATGTCATTGAAGGAATCCTTATTCCCTACAATGCCTATGATTCGCGGAACAACGTGCGATTACCGCCCTATGATCGACTGGACATTGCCTTGCGGCTCGAGGGGAAACGTTTTAAGAAAGACGGAAAGGAAAGAAAGAACCACGACTATTGGGCCTTTTCCGTGTATAATGTTTATGCCCGGAAAAATCCTTTCTCCATCTATTTTTCCCAGGGGGATATGCGTACTCCTGCCGGTCAGCCCATTCCATCCCAGGCAACTCAATTATCCATTATCGGCACCCTTGTTCCGGCGATTGCTTACAATTATAAATTTTGAGGCGATGAAAAAAACCGATATCCTTTCCCTATTTCTTGGTGCCCTGGTTTTGGGGGGATGTGAGGAGACGATCCATCCTACGCTTCAATCGGCCAATCCGGTATTGGTGGTAGATGCCTTTATAACCAATAAGCTGCAGACTCAAATCGTTAGCCTCACCTATTCGCAACCTTACTTTCAGGAGCAACTGCCGCCCGGCGTTTCAGGAGCAACCGTTTCGATTAAAGACAATGAAGGCAATACGTACGTTTTTTCGGAAAGTCCAACTACAGCAGGCTCTTACGAATGGACTCCTTCCGGAACAGGTTTCGGTAATGTGGGCAACGTGTACACGCTGTCCATTGCGGTGAACGGACAAAATCTGACAGCCCAGGCAAAAATGGGAAGAGTGCCCAAGGTGGATAGCATTACCTTCAAGCAGAATGGGGGAAGCGGAAGAGAAAAGAATTTTTATCGGGGCCAATTTTGGGCCACTGATCCAGTCGGGCCGGGCGACACCTATTGGATAAAAGCTTACAAGAATGGGGTTTTTCTGGATAAACCCAGTGAGGTCAATCTGGCGTATGATGCAGGACTATCGGAAGGTTCGGATTTTGACGGCGTGCAGTTCATCCAACCCATCCGAAATGGCATTAACCCCGACACTACCGATGTGAACAATAATCCAGTTTCGCCTTACAGTCCGGGAGATTCAGTATATGTGGAGATTAACTCCCTGATGCTGGCCTCTTTCGATTTTCTCACCCAGGTAGTCACTCAAACCAACCGACCGGGAGGATTCTCCGAATTGTTTGCAACCCCTTTGGCCAATGTATCGACGAATATTGTGAATGAGAATTCGAACGGCATCGTTGTGGTCGGATTTTTTAATGTTGCTTCTGTTTCGGGGCTGGGAAAAAGATTTGTGAATTAACGATTCATTTTTTATCCGGATTCGGAATTTTTTACTAACCTTTGCGCGGCTTACACACCGAAGCACATCGTTTACGCCTATGAAGGTCGCTCACTAAAGTTACGCCGAACCCGGGTAACTCCTCTTGCTAACCCTTAATGAGGGTTTTTTTGCTATTTACTCAAGTTTAATTTTTATTCATGAAAGCTTTTACTAAAGCAGTTTCGATTTTTAGTCTATTCAGGCAAGCGATACGCGGCAGTGAACAAAATTTTACGGAAGGCAGTATCAACCGTGCTATTTTTTTGTTGTCGGTACCGATGATTTTAGAAATGGCGATGGAGTCGTTCCTGGCCGTTGTGGATATACTTTTCATTAGTCGTTTGCACGATAATGATGCCGTCACGGCGGTCGGGCTTACGGAATCCATTCTTGCGATTGTTTATTCGATGGCCATGGGACTCGGGATGGCCGCTACCGCCATGGTGGCGCGACGGGTAGGTGAGAAAGATGGAAACGGTGCGGCACTAGCAGCCGTCAATGCCCTATACATAGGATTCGTTATTTCGGTGTCGCTCAGTATTACCGGTCTTCTGTTCTACCGGGATGTTCTTCGGATTATGGGCGCTTCTCCGAACACCATCACCGTAGGCTCCGGCTATATGCGGTGGATGTTGGGAGGTAATTTTTCAATTGTGGCCTTGTTTCTTGTGAATGCCATTTTTCGCGGAGCGGGTAATGCGGCGATTGCGATGCAGTCGTTGTGGTTAGCCAATATCGTCAATATGCTTCTTGACCCGATTCTTATTTTTGGATGGGGCCCTTTCCCGGCACATGGTGTTGAAGGTGCCGCCATCGCCACCAATATCGGCAGGATGGTTGGCGTGCTCTATCAAATCTATTATCTCTACGGTGAAAAAGGGATCATCAAAATTCACAAAGAAAATCTGAAGGCCGACTGGACGATTATCGTTCGGCTTTTACGTGTTTTTGTTGGCAATGTCCTGCAATTTCTGATTTCCAGTGCGAGCTGGATTTTCCTTGCGCGAATCATGGTGAATTTCGGGAATGCCGCGTTTGCGGGCTATCAATTTGCTATTCGCATTATTATCTTTACTATTTTACCTTCCTGGGGCATGGCCAATGCCGCCGCCACCCTGGTGGGTCAAAACCTTGGGGCAAACCAGCCCGATCGGGCGGAGAAGTCGGTCTGGAAAGCCGGTTTTTTTAATATGATCTTTTTAGGGTTCATGTCCATCGCCTTCTATTTTGTTTCAGAGCCCATCATGAGATTTTTTTCTGTTGATCCGGAGGTGGTTCACTATGGTACACAATGTCTGCGCATCGTAGCTTTCGGATACATATTTTTCGGATACGGAATGGTGATTATCCAATCGTTCAATGGGGCAGGCGATACACGGACGCCGACGATCATCAACTTGTTTGGTTTCTGGTTTTTTCAGATCCCCTTGGCTTACCTGCTGGCAGTCCAACTTCGGTTCGGACCCACCGGTGCTTTTACTGCTATTGCGATTGCTGAATCCCTCATGGCGGTCGTTGGGATTCTTATTTTCAGGAGAGGAAAATGGAAGACGGTGAAGATTTAGCTTTTGGCAGTTAGCCATTGGCCGTTAGCTTTAGGGCTATAATTTGTGGAACTCTACTCCAAGTTTTTCAAAGGAAGAGACAAGATAATGGTTCAATTTTCAGTTTTTAATAGCTAATGGCAAACGGCTAAAGGCTAACAGCTGGTTCATTTTTTCTCTTCCCTTTTCTTAAACGCCGCTTTGAACGCTCGTTCAAGTTCTTCGCCGGCTTTATTCAATCCGGCCTCCACTTCTTTCCAGCGCTCTTTGTTTTGAGCTTCTTTCCGGAGTTTTTCACCGGCTTTTTTCAGTTCTTCGTATTTTTTTTGAAAATCGATTTGAGCACGGTCTCCAGCTTCTTTTAATTCAACGAGAAATTGGTCCATTTTTTTACCAAATTCCCTAAAAAACTTCTCCGATTTTCCTTCCTGACCCGTTTCCATGCGTACTATTTTTATCCTATTTCGACGATTAAAGATCAAATGAATCAGCGAACTTAATCAAAAATGAGCAAAAGGCAGGCTTGAAAAATAGCAATAATACGCGGTGTCAATTTTGGCAGCAGAATAATCAACCCATTGAGTTGAATACCAATGATATGTTCACAATTTTATTTCAACCTGAAATCTTCATCGCAGGATGGATGCGGCTTTTCGTGTTGGGTACTTTATCCCGAATCGCCAAATCATTGAATTAATCAAAAAAATCACAGTTCAGACCATCTTAATTCCCCAAACCAGTTGATCCCTCTTGTTCCTTGCCGTAAATTTGACGTATCAAACCGCCATTCACTTTGAACGTAAAGTCAATCGTATTTTGTCTGGCCCTTTTTTTCATGGCGTGTGCTGCTTCCCGGCAACCTCACCGCAATAAAGTCAGACTTAAGGAGGGGAAACCCATTCCTTGCCCGCTAAAAGATTGTTAGGCATGCGAAAAATTATTATCGCGATTGACGGATATTCGGCCTGCGGAAAGAGCACAACGGCCAAAGAAGTAGCCCGGATTTTGGGATATCGGTACATCGACTCAGGCGCTATGTACCGTGCGGTAACCTTGTACTTCCTGGATCATCATATTTCCCTTACTAACGTTAAGGAAATCACTCGAGCACTGTCAGCGATTAAAATTGCATTTGCAATTAATGCAAAAGGCATTACGGAAACTTTTCTCGGAGGTGTAAATGTGGAAAAGAAAATCCGGAAAATGAGGATTTCTGAAAACGTGAGCCAGGTGAGCACAATCAGGGAAGTACGTCGCAATATGGTGGAACAACAGCGCAAACTCGGGAAGGAAAAAGGAATTGTCATGGATGGACGGGATATTGGCTCCGTTGTTTTTCCGGGCGCCGAACTGAAACTTTTTCTCACGGCGGATGTTTTGGTAAGAGCATTTCGACGGCAACGCGAACTTCTGGAAAAAGGAGACATGATAGATTTGGATACCATTATAGAGAATCTATTGAAAAGAGATGAAATAGACTGCCGGCGTACAGAAAGCCCGTTGGTCAAAGCCAATGATGCCATTGTCATAGACACCACCCATATCACCATCGACGAGCAGGTTGACGAAGTGGTCCGCTTGGCCGTAAAGGAAATCGTACGCGTAGAACACAAAACTAATCCCGGTCGATAGGTATGAAAAGCTCCCTCGGGAGGATATTGAGGTACTTCTTCAGTGGAACACTTTTCATTGTTCCCCTCGTCGCTACGGCCTATTTTATCTATATTTCTTTCCGTTGGCTGGATGGACTTCTTAATCTGCCCTATCCGGGAATCGGGTTCGTCATCATCCTTGGGGCCATTACTATTTTCGGTTACTTCACCACGAATTTCGCGTTCAAGGCCTTTGCCGACTGGTTTGATCACATCGTGAACAAAATCCCGTTGATCAAATTGATCTATTCTTCCATGAAAGACCTGCTTTCGGCCTTTGTGGGGGAAAAAAGAAAATTCAATAAACCGGTTTTAGTCACGATTAATAAAGAAAATAATCTTCATCAGGTCGGTTTTGTGACGCAGGCGGATCTTGAGGACCTGGGGCTCAAGGATATGGTAGCCGTCTATGTTCCTCATTCCTATGCTTTCTCAGGAAATCATTACATCCTGCCCAAAGAGAGTATAAAACCTCTGAACATTCCCGGAACTACCGCCATGAAGTTCATCGTGTCCGGAGGAATTTCTGGATTTAAGGAACAATAGCGCAGACGGGTTCTAATTCCTGACGCCATACGACGACGGACTTCAGGTACCCATGAGATACTTACATTTTGTAATCATCTTCCTCAGGGTCAACGACATCAAGTCACGGGGAATCAAATACCACAATCATTACCTGTTCAATCGGTAGCGGGAAACCAAAACGGTGACAAAAATTTCTTGTGCCCATTGCAAAAGACTTCTTGTTTTTGTTCTTTAAAAATTTTACTATTGAACGTCGGGCATAGGTTTTGCCGCCAGGTTGAAATTTTGTTTTGATCAGAAAGTAAGGACATTAAAATGATTTGCTGGAGGCAAATGCGTTTTGGATAGTTCAGCTGAAAATACTGTTCTTTTATGGCCCCTGTTGATCTATGGAGCCTTTGTTTTTTGCCTTGTAGGCGCAATTTTAGGCCTTTCTTTTCTGTTGGGGCAGCATCATAATGAACATGCCACCGGAGAACCCTATGAGTCAGGTATCCTTAGCACGGGATCCGCACAACTCCGTTTTTCATCTCAGTTTTATCTCATTGCTATGCTCTTCGTGATCTTTGATGTGGAGACTATTTTTGTTTTCTCCTGGGCAATTGCTTTCAGGGAACTCGGTTGGTTCGGATTTTTCGGCGTCATGGTGTTCATCATCCTTCTTGTTGTGGTGCTGATCTATGAATGGAGAAACGGTGCATTGGATTTTGGTCCGGATGGGGGAAAGATATTGAAAGCGTATAAAAAATTGACCCGCAAATCCTCAAGCAATGAAATGGTGGCTAAGTAAGGCGGAAGAACCGGTCAGCACTGTAAAAGGAACCGGTTCATTTGAGGAGTCGGTGCGTCAAAGTATCATGCTCACATCTGTGGAAAGCCTTCTGGGGTGGGGTAGAAAAAATTCTATGTGGCCCTTTCATTTCGGACTATCCTGCTGTTTTGTTGAAATGGCCACCAGCATGACGCCCAAATATGACGTTGCGCGATTTGGCGCGGAAGTAATCCGGGGAACACCCCGAGAAGCGGACGTTATGGTTATTGCGGGAACGGTATTCATTAAAATGGCTCCGATCATTAAGCGGCTTCACGAGCAAATGATGGAACCGCGCTGGGTAATTTCAATGGGCTCTTGTGCCAATTCCGGCGGGATGTATGATATATATAGCGTAGTTCAAGGTGTGGATAAATTTCTTCCGGTGGATGTCTATGTTCCCGGGTGCCCTCCCCGGCCTGACGCATTTATGGAAGGGTTAACGTTGCTGGCCAAGTCGGTCGGCAAAGAACAACGACCGTTAAGTTGGTTAATCGGGGATCAGGGCGTTATCAAACCAGCGAAGATTTCTGTAAAAGAGACCAAGGCGGAAGGGTGGAAGAAAATGACATCGTTCCGATCTCCTGACGAAATCTAAAAGTGAATGGGAAAGAACGGTAACCTGGGCGAGGAGTTAAAAATAAAGTTCAGCGATGTTGCTTTCGCCGGGCAAACAACCAAAGATGATATACTCACCCTGTGGTTGCCGGTGAAAGACATAATACCGGTACTGACATACCTCAAAACCGGGATCCCGCAGTCTTTTCCTTTCTTATATGACCTCACCGCGATTGATGAACGAAGCCGCAAAAAGCTTCCGGATTATCCAAGCTCGGATTTTACCCTGGTGTATCATTTGTTCTCGTTCGAACGTAATGATTTCCTTCGGATAAAAGTTGCTCTTCACGGAGACTTCCCATCCGCCCCCAGCATTACAGGTCTCTGGCCTAATGCCAGTTGGTATGAACGGGAAGTGTTCGACATGTTTGGCGTCAAGTTCGATGGTCATCCGCACCTGACCCGGATTTTGATGCCGTTGACCTGGGAAGGATATCCGCTGCGCAAAGAACATCCTGCCCGCGCTACGGAAATGGGACAGTTTAGGTTATACGATGAAAAGCAAGACCGCGAGCAAGCCGCATTACAATTCAATCCTGAAGAATGGGGAATGGAGCGGCAAAGCGAAGACTCCGATTTCCTGTTTCTGAATATTGGCCCACAGCACCCGGGAACCCACGGCGTATTGCGAATCATTCTGCAACTCGACGGCGAAGATATTGTCGATGCCGTTCCTGAAATCGGTTTTCACCACAGAGGCGCCGAAAAAATGGCCGAACGACAGTCCTGGCATACCTATATTCCCTACACCGACCGGGTTGATTATCTGGGGGGAGTGAACAACAACCTTGCCTACCTGCTGGCCGTGGAAAAACTGGCGGGTATCGAAGTCCCCGAGCGGGTAAAAGTAATCCGCGTGATGATGTGTGAATTTTTCAGGATTGCTAGTCATCTTGTTTGGTATGGGACGTTCGCCCAGGATGTCGGGCAGCTCTCGCCGGTTTTTTATATGTTCACCGATCGTGAACGTGTCTTTGATATTGTGGAAGCCGTTTGCGGAGGACGAATGCATCCGAACTGGTTTAGAATCGGGGGATTGGCTCAGGACTTGCCGAAAGGTTGGGAAACGCTGGTAAAAAATTTCATCGATTATTTTCCGAAGCGACTGAAAGAGTATGATAATCTGGTCATCCGGAATAGTCTTTTTAAAGCCCGGACCGTAGGCATTGGGATTTTTACGCAGCAAGAAGCTATTGATTGGGGTGCTACAGGTGCAAACCTTCGTGCGTGCGGCCTGGAATGGGACTTTCGCAAAAAGCGCCCTTATTCAGGGTATGAGATGTTTGACTTCGAAATACCAACCGGAAACAACGGCGATTGTTATGACCGTGCGCTTGTTCGGGTCGAGGAAATGCGCCAAAGCCTGCGCATCATTGAACAGTGTTATAAAAATATGCCCGAAGGTTCGTATAAAGCAGAGCATCCCCTGACCACTCCGCCGATCAAGAAAAATACGATGAAAGATATTGAAACGCTGATCACTCATTTTCTGGGAGTGAGTTGGGGACCGGTCATTCCTCCGGGGGAAGCAATGAGTTGCATTGAAGCGACAAAAGGAGCTAACAGTTATTATGCCATTAGTGATGGAAATACGTCTCCTTACCGGGTAAGGGTACGCACTCCTTCTTTTGCACATATGCAGATGGTGCCCTACATCAGCCGCGGGTATTCGGTAGCTGATTTACTGAGCATACTGGGCGCCATGGATTATGTGCTGGCCGACATCGACCGGTAAAAAAAATTGGGATAGAGATAGTAATTTATGCTGACGCCTGAAGAGAAACATGAAATAGAGAAAGCCATCCTGTTGGTGCCTGCCAAAAAAGCGGCCTGCGTTGAGGCGCTGAAAATAGTGCAGGAACGTCGCCGCTGGATATCGGATGAGAGTCTTAACGACGTGGCTGCATTCATGGGAATGTCTGCCGAAGAACTGGATTCGGTGGCGACGTTTTACAACCTTATCTTCCGCAGACCGGTAGGGCGCCATATTATCCTTTTGTGCGATAGTATTAGTTGTTGGGTGATGGGTTATGAAAATATCCTGACTCAACTCACCCAACGCTTAAATATAAAATATGGTGAGACGTCCGAGGATGGTCGCTTTACCTTGTTGCCGAATCCGTGCCTGGGCACGTGTGATTGTGCCCCCGCCCTGATGATTGATAATGATTTGTATAGAAATCTAACCGTAGAACAATTGGACGAAATATTACAGAAGTACCACTGACCACTGATTGAAATGATTATCGGATAACATGGAAAAACCGCTTACCGAACATCTTGGTGCCGACGGCAGGCCACTTACCTTGAAGGAATACGAAAAGGTGGGTGGGTATGAATCCGTTCGCAAAGTGCTCAAGGGGATGACACCACAGGAAGTTCAGGGCGTGGTGAAAGATTCCAACCTGAGAGGTAGGGGTGGAGCAGGATTTAATACCGGTCTGAAATGGAGTTTTGTGCCGATGAACGGATCCAAACCCAAATACCTTATTACAAACGCCGATGAAATGGAGCCCGGCACTTTTAAAGACAGAATTTTACTGGAGGGCACTCCCCATCAGTTGATCGAGGGCATGATTGTTTCGGCGTACGCGATTCAAGCGGATGTATCCTATGTCTTTCTTCGGTGGGCCTATAAAACAGCAGCGGAGACCATCACCAATGCCATCCGGGAAGCATATGAAGCGGGGTACCTGGGAAAAAACATATTGGGCTCGGGATACAATCTTGAAATGCATCTGCACACCGGTGTGGGGAGATATATGTGTGGCGAAGAAACGGCTTTGTTGAATTCCCTCGAGGGCAAGCGGGCGACACCCCGGGCAAAGCCGCCATTTCCTCAGGTCAGCGGATTGTTTGGCAAGCCAACGATTGTCAATAATGTAGAGACGCTTTGCAATATTCCTCACATTGTTAATAAAGGAGCCGACTGGTTTAAAAAATTGAGTCTGACGGGCGATTCCGGTACTAAGATCTACGGGGTTAGTGGCAAAGTAAAAAAGCCGGGGGCATGGGAGCTACCTATGGGGGTGACGATGCGGGAGTTGATCGAAGAGCACGCCGGAGGAATGCAGGATGGACTGAAGTTCAGGGGAGCTTTGCCAGGCGGAGCTTCGACAGACTTCCTGGTGGAGAAACACCTGGATGTGAAAATGGATTACACATCGGTAGCGGCGGCCGGGAGTCGACTGGGGACAGGAACATTGGTTATCCTTGATGATAAAACCTGTCCGGTTGGCTTTGTGCAGAACCTCCAACACTTTTTTGCGCAGGAATCCTGTGGATTTTGCACGCCCTGCCGGGAAGGACTTCCCTGGGTTGAAAAAATATTAAACTCTATTGATAAAGGGGAGGGGCGTGAAGAAGATATGAAACTGTTGGAGTTTCATACCAAATATTTGGGACCTGGAAATACATTTTGTGCCCTGGCGCCCGGCGCTATGGAACCGTTGGAAAGCGCATTAAAATATTTTCGTGAAGATTTTGACCAACATATTAATGAGAAAAAATGCTCGTATGGATAAATTAGACGTATGTCTTTGGAGTGCAACCGGAACGAGAAAGATAACTTTAGAGAAAAATTAGAATCATTAAATAGGAATTGTAAAAAACGGGGAGTCATAATTGTCAATTGAATGGCCATTCTATATATCGATAACAAACCCTACGAAGTAAAGCCAGGCAAGAACTTGCTCGAAACGTGTCTGACGCTAGGTCTGGATCTGCCTTATTTTTGCTGGCATCCTGCGTTAGGCTCGGTGGGTGCCTGTCGCCAGTGCGCTGTAAAAGTATTCAAGGATGAGAACGATAAAAAGGGTCGTCTCATCATGTCGTGTATGGAACCGGTGACCGAAAAGCAACGCATTTCAATTACGGATCCGGAGGCTGAAGAATTCCGGGGGCACGTCATCGGATGGTTAATGACCAATCATCCTCACGACTGTGCCGTATGCGATGAAGGAGGATCGTGTCATCTTCAGGACATGACGGTGATGACGGGTCACAACTACCGGAAATTCAACTACAAAAAACGCACCTACAAAAACCAGAATCTAGGCCCCTTTATCAATCATGAGATGAACCGGTGCATTCAGTGCTACCGGTGCGTCCGGTTTTACAAGGACTATGCCGGGGGAAAGGATTTGGATGCGTTCGCCTCGCGTAACCAGGTCTATTTTGGCAGGCATGAAGACGGAACGTTAGAAAGCGAATTTAGTGGAAACCTCGCGGAGGTTTGCCCTACCGGCGTTTTTACAGACAAAACATTGAAACAGCATTACACGCGCAAATGGGATCTTACAACAGCACCCTCGATCTGTCAGCACTGCAGCCTCGGCTGTAATATTCTTGCTGGTGAGCGCTACGGTGCATTGCGGCAAATAACAAGCCGGTATCACGGCGACGTCAATGGATACTTTATCTGTGACCGCGGACGCTTTGGCTACGAATTTGTCAACGCCCCCGATCGTGTGCGTAAACCTCGTTTTAACAATGAGGTCGTTGATAAGGAGAAAGTACTTCATGAGATCAACAGATCATTGAAGAAAGCGAAAGTCATTGGTATCGGGTCACCGCGAGCCTCCTTGCAGTCCAACTTCGCACTAAAGGCGCTCGTGGGCGAGGATAACTTCTATCATGGTGTTTCCGAGAACGAGCACAATCTTGCTGAGCTGGTCATAAAAATCCTGAAAGAGGGTCCGGTCCGCACGCCTTCCATGAAAGAAGTTGAATCGGCGGACGCTGTTTTCATTCTGGGGGAAGACTTAACCAATACCGCCCCCATGCTGGCGCTGGCTGTCCGTCAAAGTGTACTGCGGCAACCTATGCAGGATGTAGCTGCCAAAAATATTCCGGAGTGGAATGACGCTGCCGCCCGTGAACTCATTCAGGATAAAAAGGGCCCCCTTTTTATGGCCACGGTTCATACAACGAAGCTGGATGACGTAGCCACAAGAACTTTTCGCGGCGCTCCGGATGAAATCGCCCGGTTGGGATTTGCCGTGGCTCACGTGTTGGACAATACAATTCCCGCCGTGGAGAAACTTCTTCCCGGGGAGCAGGAACTCGCGGAGCAAATCGTCAAAACTTTGCTGGAAGCGAAACGGCCGATCATCATTTCCGGTGCTTCCTGTCAGACAGGGAATGTAATAAAAGCCGCCGCCAATGTGGCCTGGGCTCTGCACCGGAAAAACAAGACAACAGGAATCGTTCTTACTATGCCCGAATGCAATTCTTTAGGCTTGGCCATGATGGGTGGTCATCGGCTTCAGTCGGCATTCAATGCGGTACTCAACGACCATGCCGATACGGTTATTATTATGGAAAACGACCTTTATCGCCATGGGAAAGCACCGGTCGTCGATAGTTTCCTTAAAAAATGTAAGCAGGTAATTGTTCTGGATCACTCCAATCATGCAACGACCCAAAAAGCCAACTTCTTGATTCCGGCCGGGACTTTTGCTGAATCCGATGGCACGCTGGTCAATAATGAAGGACGGGCTCAACGTTTTTTTCAAGTATATGAAGCTACGGATGTTATTCAGGAAAGCTGGCGATGGTTATTGAACATTGGAGTGTCGGCTGGTAATATGCGGATGAGTGCATGGAAAAATTTCGCCGATATCACATTGGCCATTTCAAACGAAGAAAGTTTACTAAAAGGAATTGATCAAATTACTCCACCGCCGAGTTTTAGAATAGCCGGACAGCGGATCCCGCGCGAACCACATCGCTATAGCGGGCGAACGGCCATGAATGCAAACATCGCGGTGAGCGAAGAAAAACCGCCGGAAGATCCTGATTCCTCCTTGTCGTATACGATGGAGGGTTTTCGCGGATTGCCGCCGCCAACGCTCACGCCATTCTACTGGTCTCCGGGATGGAATTCCGTTCAGTCCATCAATAAATATCAGGAAGAAGTGGGTGGTTCTTTGAAAGGAGGGGATCCCGGCATCCGGCTTTTCGAGCCGGCCCAGCATGCGGAGGTCAATTATTTCATGTCTGTACCGGAAGGTTTTGTGCACTCGCACGACCATTTGCTGATGGTTCCGCTTCATCATATTTTCGGATCTGAAGAATTAAGTTCCCGTTCCGCGGCCGTCGCTCAACGATCGGCAAAGCCATATGTCGTGGTGAACACTCAGGATGCGTTGGAATTAAAAATAACAGAAGGTCAGTTGCTTGCTTTTGATGTGGATGGACACTCGCACAAACTGCCTGTAAAAATAAGTCCGGCTATGCCGCAAGGTATGGCGGGATTGCCTTATGGTCTTTCGGAACTTCCTTTTGTGGAATTGCCCGCATGGAGCATTTTAAAAAAATAATGGAATGGACGAGGTGACACAACATCATTTACTTGTGGTGGTCGGTGTTTTAGCCGCCCTGCTCACGGTTGCCCCTGGACTCATCTGGTTGGAGCGCAGACTTTTGGCGTTGTGGCAGGACCGCTATGGGCCCAATCGTGCGGGTCCGTTTGGTGTACTGATTGTTTTGGCAGACACGATTAAACTTTTTTTCAAGGAAGACTGGATACCTCCGTTTGCCGACAAGTTCGTTTTCGTTCTGGCGCCGGCGATTGTAGCGATCTCCGTACTCATGAGTTTTGTTATCATTCCGTTTGCGCCTGGAGTCATCGTTATGGATATCAATATCGGTATTTTGTTTTTTCTGGCCATGTCATCCATGGGGGCGTACAGTATTATTTTGGGAGGATGGGCTTCGAATAATAAATATGCATTGTTGGGATCGATGAGGGGCGCAGCGCAAATGATTTCCTACGAAGTTTTCATGGGCCTTGCGCTGATGGGGGACGTCTTGCTGGCGGGATCATTTAGTCTTAACGATATTGTTGAAGCACAGAGAGGAATGTGGTTTGTCGTACCCCAGTTTCTTGGGTTTGCGATTTTCCTGATTGCAGGTATAGCGGAAACGCACCGATTGCCATTTGACATACCCGAATCCGAAAGCGAACTGGTCGCTGGCTTTCACTCCGAATACTCCGGAATGAAGTTCGGGATGTTCTTTGTCGGGGAATACCTGGGGATCACGCTCATCTCCTGTCTGGTGGTGTCCCTGTATTTTGGAGGATGGCTGGGACCCGATTTTCTCCCTCCGATCGTTTGGTTTAGTTTGAAAACGTTTGGCTTCATAGGTTTGTTCATCCTGTTGCGTGCATCTTTGCCAAGGCCGAGATACGATCAGTTGATGGACTACGGATGGAAGATATTGCTACCGGTGACGTTGTTGAATTTGATGGTGACGGCATTTATTGTTTTAATGAAGACAGATCCGCTCTGGTAAGAGCGAGGGTTCGATATATAAAAGAGGTGCTGTTATACATCGGGTGATGTAAAAAAAAGGAGGCCGTTATGTTTAGTATTATTAGAAGTATGTGGATTGTGTTTCTGCACATGTTTCATAAACGTGAAACAATACTCTACCCGGAAGTAAAAAATAAACTTACTACCCGTTGGCGAGGCAGGATCGTTTTGACCCGTGATCCCGACATGGGAGAACGTTGCGTCGGATGTTACTTATGTGCGGCTGCCTGCCCTGTGGATTGCATTTCACTCCAGGCGACCGAGGATGAGCACGGCCGACGATACCCCGAGTTTTTCCGGATTAATTTCTCGCGGTGTATCTTCTGCGGGTATTGCGAAGAGGCATGCCCCACGTATGCCATTCAGTTGATTCCCGATTTTGAAATGGGCGAATACAATCGGCAAAATCTTGTTTACGAGAAAGCAGATTTGCTGATTGATGGTCCGGGAAAATATCACGGGTACAATTATTATAATGTGGCGGGCATTGCCATTGGCGGAAAAGATAAGGGACAGGCTGAAAATGAAAATCCTCCGGTTGACATTAAAAGTTTAATTCCGTAAGGTATGGTCATTGCATTCTATATTGCGGCCGCCGTTGCCGTGCTAGCTACGATTTTGGTCATCAGCTGTTATAATATTGTGCATGCGTTGCTGTACCTCGTTATTTCTTTTCTGTCGGTGGCCGTCGTGTTTTTTGTTTTGGGAGCGCCGTTTGTAGCTGCCCTGGAAGTGATCGTCTATGCCGGAGCGATTGTGGTGCTTATTATTTTTGTCATCATGATGCTCAATCTTAAGAAAGAATCAACCGAACAGGAAAAACAATGGCTGACCAAAGAAATATGGATTGGCCCGGCGATTCTTTCGATTATCCTTATCGGAGAATTAGTTTACATCATGGTCACCGCGCAAACCGCTGATTTGAATCAACACCTGGTGGACTCCAAAGCAGTGGGACAGTCCTTGTACGGACCTTATGTCATCGGTGTCGAGTTGTCGGGAATCTTGTTGATGGCGGGAATTGTCGGGGCTTACCACCTGGGAAGACAGAAGAAAAAAATTGTTCACCGGTTTTTGGAAATGGCAAAAGAGTAAACCATTCGTTTTGGAGTGACAACGTATGAAATGGCATCAAAAAGAATGTATAAATAATGGACACGATACCCATTGAATCCGGATTATTATTGGCCGTTGTGCTTTTCGTGCTGGGATTAATCAGCGTTTTGATCAGGCGAAATATTATTTTCATGCTTATTTCGGTTGAGATCATGTTGAATGCCGCCGGACTTGCGTTTATCGTAGCTGGTTCCCGGTGGGGTCAGCCCGATGGTCAGGTGATGTTTATTTTTATTTTGACGATGGCAGCGGCCGAGGTTTCGGTAGGATTGGCGTTGATTCTGCAAATCTATCACCAGTTGAAAACGGTCGATGGAGATGCAGCGAATAAAATGAGGGGGTGACCAGGCTTTGAGAATAATAGGATTAGCGTTAGTCAGTTCGTAACTAATTTAGAAAGGAATAATAGGTAAGGTCAGTACGATCACAATGAATGCACTAAGGACACGACGATACAGTTCAAATGAAAAGCCTCTCGTAGTGTTCTTTGGTAATTCGTAGTGATGGTTGTGACCATTTGAATGCGAGTAAGAT